>OBKM01001045.1_pt1 | contig 11953 bp, 10 predicted proteins | sample 1519691 | NCBI WGS metagenome assembly OBKM01 (sample SAMEA37050418, study PRJEB22526) | metagenome | biome: saline pan; feature: lake; material: water | place: Egypt | collected 2015 | depth 0.5 m
CTTGCGGCGCGGCTGAACGAGCTGTACACCTGATCGGTCGGGAGAAACTCCGATTTTCCTCGCCGTCGCGTATCAAAGAACTGTGCGGCCGGCTGGGCGGGAGTCTGTGCTGGCCTACTTCACATCGCGCCGCCCATACCGCCCATGCCGCCCATACCGCCCATGCCGCCGGCACCGCCTGGTCCATCGTCGTCCTCGCCTTCCGTCGAGAGGTCGCCGGCGGAGATGACGTCGTCGATCTTGAGCACGAGCGCCGCAGACTCGCTGGCGGCGGCGACTCCCTGCTGTTTCGCGCTCGGGGTCTCGATCACACCGGCCTCGAAGGTGTCACCGACCTCGCCGGTCTCGACATCCAGGCCGGCCCGGAGCTCGCCCTCGCTGTGGGCGGCCCGCAGGTCGACCAGCGCGTCGATCGGATCGATCCCGGCGTTCTCCGCGAGCGTCCGCGGGACGACTTCGAGCGCGTCGGCAAAGGCCTCGACGGCCAGCTGCTCGCGCCCCTCGACGCCGTCTGCGAACTGGCGGAGCCGCCGTGCGACCTCGATCTCGGGGGCGCCACCGCCGGGCAGCACCTCGCCGGAGCTGATCGCGGCACCGACGACATCCAGGGCGTCGTTCACGCCACGCTCGAGCTCGTCGACGACGTGCTCGGTCGAGCCCCGGAGCAACAGCGTGACGCCGTGGGTGTCCTCGCCGGTTCCCTCGACGTAGAACAGCTCCTCGTCGTCGTCGCGGGTGACGCGGGCCTGACCGAGATTACTCGACTCGGCGGTGTCGAGATCCGAGACGAGCTTCGCGCCGACGACATCCCGCAGGAACTCGACGTCCGAGCGCTTGACCCGCCGGACGGCGAGAATACCCTCTTTCGCGAGGTAGTGCTGGACCATGTCGTCGATGCCTTTCTGACAGAACACGACATCCGCGTCAAGCTCGGCGATCCGGTCGACGAGCGCGCGCAGCTCCTTTTCTTCCTGCTGGACGAACTCCTGAATCTGGTTGGGGTCGCTGACGCTGACCTGCGTGTCGGCCTCGGCCTCGTCGAGCTCGAGCGGTTCGTCGATGAGCAGGACGTTCGCGTCGTCGAACGCCGTGGGCATGTCCTCGTGGACGGGATCCTTGTCGATGACCGCGCCCTCGAGCAGCTCCGAGCTTCCGGCCGACCGACCGGTCTGGGTCTCGATGTTGAGATACGCCAGGTCGACGATCGTCGAGCCGTCGTCCGCCTCGACGGTGACAGCCTGTGTGGCGTCGACGATCAGCTGGCCGAGCGCGTCTTTGTGCTGCTCGGCACCTTTGCCGGTCATGGCCGTCTCGGCGACCTTCCGGAGGATCTCGCGGTCGTCTGTATCAATATCGATAGCGATATCGTCGATCTCCTCGCGGGCCTGTGTCGCGGCCATGTCGAACCCGCTGATGATCGCTGTCGGGTGGATGTCCTGTTCGAGCAGGTCCTCCGAGTTTTTCAGCAGATCGCCGGCGATCGCGACCGCCGTCGTCGTGCCGTCGCCCGCCTCGTCTTCCTGTGTCTCGGCGACCTCGACGACCATCTCTGCGGTCGGGTTGTCGATGTCCATCTCCTCGAGGATCGTTACGCCGTCGTTCGTGACGGTGATGTCCCCGAGCGAGTCGACGAGCATCTTGTCCATCCCCTTCGGCCCGAGCGTCGATCGGACCGCGTCTGCGACCGCCCGCGCCGCGGCGATGTTGTGATCCTGTGCGTTCTCGTCTTTCATCCGTTGGGCGTCCTCGCCAAGGATGATCATCGGCTGGCCCTGCATCTGCTGGCTCATATCGACTTGACTTTGCATGTGGTTCTATATAAATACCCGGGAATCTCTGCTCCGCCGTGACCGGTCGCCTTTCGTGTCGTGGTAACGAACCGCACGAGGACACCGTGATCGGCCGTCAGTTCATATCCTCTCGTTTACCCGACCAACGGAGAGTTCCGGGCCGTTCTTTTCAATCGCCGTCAACGGGGTCGGCCTCTGGGAGCTTCGCGATCAGTCCGGTCGTCTCGAGTACGGTGGCGAGCTGTCTCCGGTCGATCACCGTCACTGCGGGGATCTCCTCGTGGTCGATCACCTTCCCGGACGTGACATACACCGCCCGGTCGACGCCGGCGAGTCGCCGGGCCGACCTCGCGTGAGCGCGGATCGTCTCCGTGCCGACGCGTTCCTCGGGATCGTTGTTCGTGGTGACGACGGCACGCGCCTGACCGTCGCGGGTGAGCACGATATCGTGGTCGCGGTTCGTCGAGAGCGGCGTCGCGGTCCAGCCCTGTCGTTCGAAGCTCTGGGCAAGGAGATCGGTAAAGGCCGTCTCCGACAGGCCGGCGAGCCGTTCGGCGATCCGCTCGCCGTCGGCGCCGTCCGCCGCCGGCTCGATGCCGCTCTCGTTTCTCGGCACATCGCCCAGCGAGAGCACGCTGAGCTCCTCCGATGGCGTCCCGAACTGTTCTAGACCGCCGGATGCGGTCGTCGTTTCGTCCGGAAGCGCCATCGTGGTCCCGCCGTCCGTGCCGATCTGTCGGACGGTCACGCGGTCGCGGTCGGCCGGGGTCGACGGTGGTAGTGCCGGTTCACGGAGCAGGCCGTCGGCCGCTCCGTGGTCGGCGTCTGCGGTGAGCTCTGCTCGGCGCTCCGGGCGGACCTCCTCGGCGACGCGGCGCGCGTCTGCGATTCGGTCCTCGGCCCGGTCTTCGACCCGTCGTGCCTGTTCGGGTCGGTCGTTCTCTCGGAGCTCCTCGGCCACCGCCAGCCACCGCTTTCCTGCGTCGAGAGACAGGTCGATCGCCGTATCGGCGGCCTCGACCGCCTGCGTTCTGACGGTCTCGCGGTCGATACGGAACGGCCGCTCGAGCTCGACGGCCGCAAGCCCCAGCGCGTCTCGGTACAGATCCAGTGCCCGCCGAGCGGAACTCGCCCCCTCCTCGGGATCGGTCGCCTGCAGGGCGCGGCGGTGTGCTGTCTCCGCGTCGATCAGGGGACCGACCCGCAGTAGCTCACGCTCTCGGCGCGCACCCTCGAGGCGCCGCGAGAGCCGCGTTCGCTCGCCGTCCGAGAGCGTCTCGTCCATGCTGAGCGCTTCCTCGTATCCGGCGACTGCGGCGTCGTACGCCGTGGCAGCCTCCTCGTACCGGCCGTCAGCCCACGCGGTCTGTGCACGGCTGTGGGCATCCGCTGCACGCGCCGTCTGAATCCGTCGTTCGATCACGGCGAGTCGCGAGCGAAGCGCCGCGTGTCGATCGCGCAGCGGCGCGGCACCGTCGTCGAGTCGTTCGATGTACTCCGTGGCAGTCTCGATGCGCGCGGCCGCGTCTTCGCGGTGTGGGACGGCCTGTTCGTGGTCGCCGGCGGCGAGCGACTCGGCTGCCCGGTCGAGCTCTGCTGTTGCGGCTTCACACAGCCTGTTTGCTCGCGCCCAGATCTGTGCGACTCGGTCGAGGTACTCGGCGACCGGCGGTAGCTCGCCCCGACAGGCAAACTCCCATCGGTCCCCCGAGAGCGTCTCGACGACCAGCCGTCCCGTCAACAGGTTCCGGACCCGGCTCCGGGAGACACGGGCTTCGACGACGGCGGTGTGTGAGAGCGTCTCGACAACATCACCGCCCGCTTGGCCGACGATCACCACGAGCCGGGCGTCGGTGACGACCGCAAGCGCTCGGTAGTTATCGTCCGGTTCGTGTCGGGTCTGGCTGCCGTCGTCGTGTTCGATCGTGAGGCCGGCACGTTTGTTCCACAACAGGTACCGCGGCGACTCCGTGCCGAGGTGAGCGGCCGCCGGGCCGTCTGCGAGCAGCTGGCCGCCAAACACGAACGGACCGTCCCGGACCGTCGTGTGGAGCAGTTCGTCGTCCTCCAGCAGATCGACGACCCGGCTCATGCCGGGACGTTCGCACGTCTGTGGTTAAACTGTTTTCACGCCGCCGGGATCGATCGAGCGCACGGAAAACGGCAGACGACGAACGGCATCGCCCCAAGACCGGTCGGTGAGCCGACCGAAATCGCCTTGTCGGTCCCTCGACACCCACGACCATGACGACGTCCGTGTACTTCGATCTCGACGGCACGCTGCTCGAGTACAGCACGTCTTTCGCCGACCTGTTTGCCGAGACGCTGCCTGTCGATGCAACCGAGGCGATGGCTGCCACGTACTCACAACAGGTGCTCGACGGGTTCGCAGCGTTCGCAGACCGTCCGTACCGGCGGGCGTTCGACGCGGTCCGCAGCCAGTACGATCTCGACGTCGATCCCGCGGCGCTCGCGACGGCGTACATCACACGAGAAGCCGAGGCGACACGGCTCTCATCCCAGGTCAGGTCGCTCATCGAATCGATCGCGGCCCGCCACCAGACCGGCATTCTCACGAACGGCGACGGTAGGATGCAGCGCCGGAAGATCGAAACACACGGGCTCGATGGGCTCGTCGATACGGTGCTCGTCTCGAACGAGATCGGCGCGCGGAAGCCAAGCCAGGAGATCTTCGAGGAAGCGAAAGATCGACTCCCGGCGGATGCGTTCTTGTTCGTCGGCGATACGTTCGAGGAGGATATCGTGCCCGCGCGTGAGGCAGGGTTCTCAGCGGTGTACGTCGGTGACGACGATCGCCCGAACGCGCCGGTCGCCGCCGACGGAACGGACGAGCTGGCAGCGGTGTTGCTTCCGTTGTTCGACGACGCCCCGGTGTCCTGAGACACCGTTTGGGGTATCGCCGAGACACGTTCCGCCCGGAGGTTTTTGTCCGGACCCGCGGGCAGCTCTGTGCGATGGTCTGTCCAGGAGTGGCCGTCCGTGGGTGAGCGCGCGATCGCGGCCGTGGCGTCCGGCGGCGACGGACAGTCGACCGATCACAGGTGGACCCTGTACCGCTCGCAGTGGGGTGGCAGCGACCGGGTGATCGCTCGGGTCCTCTCGGCCTCTCCGGTCGGAGCAACACCTGACGGCGAGCCCGCCGCCACCAACGGCCCCGAGGCAGACGCTCAAGATGGCGGCGAGGATCGACTGGACGTGCTCGGCTCGCTCTCGTGGCGACGAACGGCCACCGCGAGGGGCCGACTCGCCGATGCCCTCGATTACCTCGAGACTGCCGTCGTGTACGTCCTCGGTCCGCCGGTCTCGGTCTGGCAGCCGCTCTGGCTCGGCTTCCCGCTCGCAGAGACGACCCCGGATCCAGCCGTCGGGGTCCTCGTTCGGACCCGGTCGGTCCCAGACGTCCGGACCCGGCGGCGGTGGCTCCGTCGGGCCAAGCAGCTGGTGAGTCCGGCCGTCACCTCGGGAGCGCTCTCGCCCGAGATCGCCCGCTGGCTGGTGATCGCGACGCTCCCGCAGTCGGATCTGGTCGTTCCGGCGACGCTCCAGAACGGGCCGTTTTAGTGGGCCGACTGGCTACCCCACCCCGTGACTGACCGCCCACAGACGCTCGTCTGTCCGGACGCCGAGCGGGCCCTCGAGCTGGTTCGTGCGGGCACCGAGACCGGGCTGCTCGTCACGCTGTTCGGTCGGTGTCGGGTCACCTACGAGGGCCGGGCGGCGAGCACGCTCGGTCCCGGCGATCGGCTGGTCGTGCTCAAGCCAGACGGCACCGCGCTCGTCCACACCGAGGCGGGCCACCAGCCGGTCAACTGGCAGCCCCCGGGCTCGACACACGCCGGCCGGCTCGCGGACGGCGAGCTGGTCATCGAGAGTACCCGCGAGACTCCCGCCGAGGAGCTTTTGGTTCGGTTCGAGGCGGTCCGCCACGCCGGAGCCTTCGACCCGACCGACCCGAACGAGCTGGCACTGTCCGGAACCGAGGCCGACCTTCGAGACCGGATTCTCGCGTCGCCCTCGCTGATCGAGGACGGCTTCGAGCCGCGGGCGACTGAACGCGAGACCAGTGCCGGAGCCGTCGACATCTACGGCGAGGACGCCGACGGCCGGGCGGTCGTACTCGAGCTCAAGCGCCGCCGAGCGGGCCCGGACGCTGTCAGCCAGCTCAACCGGTACGTCGACGCCCTGGATCGCGAGCGCCACGCCGAGGCGACGGTCCGGGGCATCCTCGTCGCACCGTCGGTCACCGACCGGGCACACCGGCTGCTCGCCGAGCGCGGGCTGGAGTTCGTCTCGCTCGCTCCCCCCGAGGATAACTAATCGATCGCCCGTCGCCGCCTCGAGTGCCGTCTCGTCCCCGTAGATGGGCGGTGCAAGCGCCGATCGAGCCGCTTGGCCCGTCGGCTCGTTTTGCCCGGTCACCGAGTACCTTCGAGCCGTCCGGTGAGCTCGGCGAGTGTGTTCAGCGCCTCGAGAGGTGTCATCGACGCCACGTCGATCGCGGCCAGCTCGCGCTCGATCGCAGACCGGGGCTGGCGGTCGGCATCCGAGGCTGTGCCGCGGCCGTCGGCACGGGTCGAGTCCTCGAGCAACGCCTGTGCCCGGTCGACGACCGCGTCCTCGACGCCGGCGATCGCCGCCACCTCGACGCCGTACGAGGCCGTCGCAGCACCCTCCTCGACGGCGTGTTCGAAGACGATCTCCTCGTCGTCGTCCCGCCGTGTCTTGAACCGCAGCCGGACCCCGCCCTCGAGCTCGGCTGCCACCTCGGTGAGATCGTGGTGGTGGGTCGCAAACAGCGTCCGTGCGCCGACGACATCGTGGAGGTGTTCGGTCACCGCACGTGCGATCGCGAACCCGTCTGCCGTGCTCGTCCCCCGGCCGACCTCGTCGAGGATCACCAGCGACCGTTCGGTGGCGTGGTCCAGGATCTCAGCGAGTTCGGTCATCTCGACCATGAACGTCGATCGACCCCCAGCGATGTCGTCACTCGCCCCGATTCGCGTGAAGATCCGGTCGACGGGGGTGATCTGTGCTGCACTCGCGGGGACGAACCCGCCGGCCTGTGCGAGTACGACGATCAGCGCGACCTGGCGCATGTACGTCGATTTGCCGCTCATGTTCGGCCCGGTGATCACGGCCAGCCGGCGGTCCTCGCTGAGGTGAGCGTCGTTCGGGACGAAGGAGTCCTCGGTCCGCTCGACGACCGGGTGGCGGCCGTCAACGATGTGAATGCCCTCCGTGACGATCTCCGGGCGACAGTAGTCTCGCTCGGCGGCGACCGTGGCAAACGAGACCACGGCGTCGAGCGCGGCCAGCGCGTCGGCCAGCGCCTGCACCCGGTCTGCGGCCTCGCTCGCCTGCGATCGCACCTCACAGAACAGCTCGTACTCGAGCTCGTCGGCGCGTTGCTCCGCCCGGAGAATCTCGTCTTCGCGCTCTTTCAGCGCCGGCGTGTAGTACCGTTCGGCGTTTTTCAGCGTCTGGCGGCGCTCGTAGTCCTCGGGCACACGATCGAGATTTGCGTCGGTCACCTCGATGTAGTAGCCGTGGACCGAGTTGTGCCCGACCTTCAGCGAGTCGATGCCGGTCCGTTCGCGCTCCCGGGCTTCGAGGCGCTCGACCCACTGCTTTCCCTCCCGTTCGGTCGCGCGCAGCTGGGCCAGCTGCTCGTCGTACTCGGGGTCGATCAGCCCGCCCTCGGTGATCTCGCGGGGTGGGTCCTCGGCGATCGCCGCGTCGATCAGCGACCGCAGCTCCGCGATCGGATCCAGCTCGTCCCGGAGAGCGGCGAGCCGGTCGCTGTCCGCGTTCTCGAGGATCGCCCGCAGCTCCGGCACGACCCCGAGCGTCGCTCCGAGCGACCGCAGATCGCGGGCGTTGCCCCGTCCCCGTGCGAGCTTCGAGACCAGCCGCTCGATGTCGTACACTTCCTGCAGCCGGTCCCGGAGTCGCTCGCGGGCGCGGACGCTCTCGCGCAGCTCCGCCACGGCGTCGTGTCGGGCCGCGATCGCCGCCGGATCGATCAGCGGCCGTCGCAGCCACTCCTCGAGGGTTCGCCGTCCGGGTGCGGTCGCGGTCTCGTCGATCACCTCGATCAGCGTCGCACCCGCCCGGCCGTGGACCGCCCGGGGATCGAACAGCTCCAAGCTCTCGATCGCCGCGGCATCGAGCAGCAGGTGTTCGCGCGGGTCGTACCGCGTGAGCTGGTTGATGTACGGGAGTCGGCCGTCCTCGCCGCCGCGTGCGTACTCGGCGTAGGCGAGCAGCGCCCCGGCTGCCCGGAGTTCGGCCGTACTCGCCAGGCCTGGCTCGCCGACGGCGGCTGCGAGCCGCTCGCGGGCGGTGTCGGTCACGAAGGCGTCCTCGTCGAACGGGCTGACCACACAGTCCTCCGGGACGACCGCCGGCGCTCGCGGACCGACGATCGCCTCGTCGGGATCGAGCCGCGCCAGCTCGTCTTCGATCGTGTCGGCGTCGCCGCCGGTCGCGTAGAACTCTCCGGTCGAGACGTCGAGTGCGGCACAGCCGACCGCGTCGCCGCCGCGGCCGGCCTCTGTGTCGGGGCCGGCCTCAGGGTCGGGGTCGCCCCCGGCGACGGCCGCGACGAACGTGTTGCTCGCCCCGTCGAGGAGCTCTGCCTCGGTGAGCGTTCCGGGCGTGACGATCCGCGTCACCGCGCGGTCGACGACGCCGGTCGTCGCCTCGGGATCCTCGACCTGATCGGCGATCGCCACCCGGTAGCCGGCGTCGAGCAGCTGTTCGACGTACGACTCTGCGTTCTCGACCGGGAGCCCCGCCATCGCGTAGGTACCGGTCGAGTCCTCGCGTTTCGTGAGCGTCACCTCGCACCGTCGCGCGACCAGCTCGGCGGCCTCGCAGAACGCCTCGTAGAAGTCCCCGACCTGGAAGAGCACGAGCGCGTCGTCGTAGCGCGTGCACAGCTCGTAGTACTGTGCCATCATCGGCGTCAGCTCGTCGCGTCGCTCGTGCATCTTCTCCGGGGCTCCGAGCGCCGCGTCCATGCCTGGGATGGAGAGAGCCCGGCGGATATAGCTTTCACCTCGGCGCGCCGAGGCGGTGCAGGGCACGCGTGGGCCTCGGCTCCGCGGGCAGGTCGAGACGAGCGGTCCGGAGGGCCGAGACGGAGTCACGTCCGGCTCCGGTTCCCGCGTCAGCGTCAGCTTCGAGTGCGGATGGCGGCCAGCGCGCCGGCGTGGACCGTGTGGCCGACGATCGGTACCAGCAGGTTGTCCGTCGCGACGTACAACACTCCGAGAACGGCGCCCCCGCACGCAGTCAGCGCCAGTCGTGCCAGGCCGTCTAGATCGATCTCGCGGGGACGTCGTGCTACTGCCGGACAGTAATGGAGTCCGAACGCGACCGCAGCCACTCCGATCCCGACGGCCGGACCGAACGAGGCGGTCAGCGATGCCTGCACGAATCCGCGAAACATGAGCTCCTCGCCCACCCCGGCGAGCAGGACGGTCGCGACGACGAGCCGTCTGTCGCCCGTTCGGGCCCGGGCGCCGCCGGCCAGCGGCGGCGGGAACTGATCCAGCGGGATCCGTAGCGTCGCAACTCCGACAACTAATCCGATTCCAAACAGCAGCGGCGAGACAAGCGCCATCCACAGCAGGTCGATCGCTCCCGGCACACCCAGCTCGACTGCCGGTGCTCCGGGCACGACGACCAGTCCGACGACGGCCGTCGCCAGCGTCGTTCCGAGCAACACGACCGCCCCGGCGTGGCCGTCGGTCGGGAGCCACTCGACGCGATGCCCCACGGCCCAGAGACAGCCCACCGGCGCCAGTCCGAACACGAGTGCGACGACGCCAGTGACTGCTCCGGGAGCACTCGCAGGGTCCACGCCGAGCACAAACTGCCCCTCGTATAAAAGCTGTCTCGTCGAGAGGCTTTAATCCGCCCCGGCCGAACCACCCGTGATGGCAGAGATCACGCTCGTCGGAACGCGGCTGGCCGAGGTCGGCCAGGAGTTCGTCTACCGCGGCGAGGCACGCGCCTGTGAGGGGTGTCCGTACCGCGAGCAGTGTCTCACGCTGACCGAGGGCCGCCGGTACCGGGTGACTGCCGTCCGCGACGGGGCGAGCACCCTCGAGTGTGGCGTCCACGACACGGGCGTGACTGCCGTCGAGGTCGAACCCGCCCCGGTCACGGCGACCGTCGCCGCCAGCAACGCCTACGAGGGCAACCGGGCGAGTCTCGAAGGCCCCTGTCCGCACACGTCCTGTCCCAGCCACGAGTACTGCGAGCCGGCCGGGGTCGCGTTCGGCGAGTCCCACCGGATCGAGACGGTGCTCGGTGAGCCACCCCACGAGTACTGTCACCTCGACCGAGAGCTCACGCTCGTCGAGTTCGAACCACCCGAGGACGCCTAACAGCCGACAGATTCCCGGACTCGTCGCCGAGGAGGGTCAGGCGAGTGCGCTGCCGACCCGGATGATCTGTTCTTCCCCGAACGCCGGGCCGACGAACTGGATCCCGACCGGCCCGCTGGCGTCGGTCTCGCCGGCCGGCACAGAGATCGCCGGCAGGTTCGCCAAGTTGACCGGCACGGTGTTTGCGTCTGCCAGATACATCGTGAGCGGATCGGAGAGACTCTCCCCGCGCTCGAACGGCGGGACCGGCATCGTTGGCGAGGCCAGCACGTCTGCCTCCGCGAGTGCCTCGTCGAAGTCCCGTTTGACCCAGGCGCGGGCGTCCTGGGCTTTCTTGTAGTACTTGTCCTGGTAGCCGGCAGACAGTGCGTAGGTGCCGAGCAGAATTCGGCGTTTGACCTCCTCGCCGAAGCCCTCCTCCCGAACGGCGGCGAACGTCTCGTTCCAGTCGCCCTCGACTTCGGTCGCGGGGCCGTACCGGACGCCGTCGAACCGTGCGAGATTCGAAGAGGCCTCGCTCATCGCGATCACGTAGTAGGCCTCGACGGCGTGTTCGAGGCTCGGCAACTCGACCTCGTGGTGGCTGGCGCCCTGTGTGTCGAGCTCGTCGATCGCCGCCCAGAACCGATCGACGACCGCCTCGTCGGCCCCCTCGAGCAGCTGGGTCGGGACCCCGATCGTCATCCCCTCGACGTCGCCGTCGGCGGCGGCCGCGTACGCCGACTCCGCGCCGGCCTCGGGGTCGCGGGTGGTTGCGTCCCGTTCGTCGGGGCCGGCGATGACATCGAGCAGCCGGGCGGCGTCCTCGACGGTCGGCGCGATCGGGCCGATCTGCTCAAGACTGTTCGCGTAGGCCACCAGCCCGTACCGCGAGACCAGCCCGTAGGTGGGTTTGATTCCGACGACTCCACAGAAGGCGGCCGGACACCGTACCGACCCGCCGGTGTCCGTTCCGAGTGCCATGTCGGCGTCGCCGGCGGCAACGACCGCCGCCGATCCGCCAGACGAACCGCCGGGGACTCGTCCCGGCGCGGCGGGGTTCTCGACGGGCCCGAACGCGGAGGTCTCGGTCGTGGTTCCCATCCCGAACTCGTCCATGTTCGTCTTGCCGGTGATCGTCGCGCCCGCTCCCTTGAGCCGCTCGATCACGGTCGCGTCGTAGGGTGGGACGTACTCCTCGAGCATTGTGGATCCGCAGGTGGTTCGTACGCCCGCCGTCGAGATGTTGTCCTTGACCGCGACGCGCTCGCCGGAAAGCGGCCCGTCCTCGCCGCCCTCGATTCGCTCGGCCGTGATGTAGCCGTTGTACCCGGACATGGTCACGAGACCGGCGGCCCCCTGAAGTAGCCGTCCTCGGTCGCGGGGGCGTTTCGCAGCGCCTCCTCCTGTGAGAGACTCTCCTCGGGGTCGTCGGCCCGCATCACGTTGGTCAGCTCGGGCTCGTTCTCGAAGTCCGGCACCTCGTCGAGCGTCTCGAAGTACGCCAGGATGTCGGCGAACTGCTCGGTGAACCGCTCGGCCTCGGCGTCGCTGAGCCGTACCCGGGCGAGCTCCGCGACGTGTTCGACCTCCGCGGGCTCGACTGCATCGGCATCGGCGTCAGTGCCGGCGTTAGCGTCACCCTCGGGGTCGTCGCCGGCCCCAGTATCGATGTCGGCGTCGACGTTGTCGCTCATGCCTTCAGCGAGCGCTCGCCGAGCGGTAAGCGTTTCGAAACGACCGACCACTGGCCGCCTCCTGCCGTCT
>OBKM01001046.1_pt1 | contig 11943 bp, 12 predicted proteins | sample 1519691 | NCBI WGS metagenome assembly OBKM01 (sample SAMEA37050418, study PRJEB22526) | metagenome | biome: saline pan; feature: lake; material: water | place: Egypt | collected 2015 | depth 0.5 m
GGTTCGCGCGAGCCCCCGTCGGCAGCAACGCATACCGGGGTGCCCGTTCGTCCTCTGACTCTTGGAAGGTGTAGGTCGCGTCGTTGAACTCTGCCGCGAAGACCCGGCGGGCAACCTCACGGGTTGGTTGTGACTGGCTCATGTCAGATCGACCTCGCTTTGATCAGCAGGTCGTCGACATCCGTCGGTGCATCGACGGCGGCAAACTCCTCGACGAGCAGGTATCGGCCGACAGCAGGCCCCTTGACCTCGTAGTACCGACCGAGGAGCTCCTCACTCATCTCGTCGAGGACGACGCTCGTATCGAGTGCATCCATAGCCATGTTCTTCGCCGTCTCGAGGTCGGTGCCGGTGATCGACTCAGTACTCTCACGGTCGAAGATCACCTCGTGGGACGTGGTCCCGTCGTCGATGACAGCCTTGAGTCGGAGGTCGAACTCTCCGTCGACGTCGCCGTGTTCGGAACACCGGCCGTTCTGCAACACGCGGGTACATCCCTCAACGGGACACCGCTTGATGAGTCCGGAACCGGACTGGATGTCGATCAGGGCTCCCGTCACGGACTCGGTCCGTTCGCTGACGGTGATCTCTTCGTTGAGCTGCTCGATCGTCGTCGTCCGGTTGAGTTTGACGGAGAACCGGCCCTGATACTCGTCGGTAACGACGTTCTGGAGCCGATAGGATTCGCCCTCTTCAAGCGCCGGTAGATCGGACTTCGCCCAGGCGGTGAACTTGATCGTACCGGTTTCGTCACCGAGCAAGCCAACCTGACCGATCGAGTCACTCTGTGGGTCCCACAGCTCGACGACCGTCGCCTCGATTGTCAACCACTCTTCTGGGGTGTCGATGTCTCCGATTGCGGCGCTTTGACTGCCGCCTTGAAGATCATCGCGCTCGAGGCCAGCCCGATCGAGATAGTGGCTGGTGACGCTGCGCCGTGCTTCTTCGAGTGGCACCTGGTATTCGTTGACGAGTGTGTCAAGTCGCTGTTCGACATCGTCTACCGACACCGAAAGGTGCTCGGCAAACTGCTCGCGGATCTCCTCCGCGTGTTCGTTGAGCTTCTGTGTAGTCATGGTCTCTCCTGCCTCCGACCGTGTGTTCAATGGGAGGCATCCACAGTTTGGTTGTCCTTGTATATAAGCTTGTTTGCCGGCAGAACAGGCGTCTGACGGCCGCTATCGGCTGATTAGTCGTCCCCAGCAGTTCCCCGCTCTTCCATCATTCCGGTTGCCCTACTTGCCCACCCAAAGAATCCAAAGCCCGCAGCAGCGAGCAGGGCCATCCAGACGTACGCACTCAGGATGCCGATGTAGGTTCCAGGTGGCCCGAGGTCAAGACCGACCCCGAGGACCCAGGAGGCACCGAAGAACAACCCGAACATCCCGGTGGTCCGGGCGACGAAGGGGATCCGAGTCTCGCTTGCCCCTTGGAGACTCCCCGACAACGCCGAGAAGGAAGCCAGTGCAACCCCCGCGATTCCGTAGACACGTGCGTAGTTAACGGCGTAGGGAATGGTCTCTGGGTCATCGGTGAACAGCCGAACGACCGGCTCCGCGGCGAGGACTAACACCACCCCAATCGCTCCGATTGACACCGCAGCGAGTCCGGCCACCGACCAGCCGTTGTACCGCGCCGTCTCCGGATCACCATCTCCAATCGCCTGACCAACAAGCACCGACGCCGCGACGTTGTAGCCCCGCGAGAGCGGTCCGGTTACCTGCTGGTAGATCCGACGCCCGATCTGGAAACCGGCGTTGACGACCTCACCGAAACCGAGCAACAGAGCGTTGAACGGAAACTCTGCGAGCTCGGAGCCAAATCCCTCTGCCATCCGTGGTGCCGAGACGACGAGCAACTGTTTAGTGATCGTCCGATCTCGAGGCTGTGCTAGGGCAGCCGTCGTCCAGTTGCTCCACAGTGCAGCTAACAACAGGCCTGCAGTCAGGACGTTTGCCACAGCCGTTGCAATTCCCACGCCGATAATCTCGAGTCGGGGCGCACCAACGAGCCCCAGTCCCAGCACTACCGAGAAGACGATGTTCACCGAGTTTGCGAACACGTTGATGTACATCGGGGTCCGGGTATCGCCGGTGCCTTGCAACGAACGGGCACCGATCAAGGCAACGTGTCGGGCTGGGGCCGTCGCGAAGATGATCGCCAGGTACAACGCTCCGAGCCGGACCACCTCCTCGCTTGCGCCGAACAACGCAATCGCGATGTCACCGAGAAACACGCCGGCGATCACGAAGGGGACACCAGCAACTGCACCGAGTATCAGCGCCTGTGTGATCGCTTCGTTGCGGGTCGCCGTGGCGCCGGCACCGGTATCCTGTGACGACAGTGCAATCGCCCCGCCACCGAGTCCGAGTCCGATCCGTAACGGAAACCGTGCGTAGAGGTCTGCCAGCCCGATTGCGACGACCGCTGCCGGCGAGAACAACGCCGTGACGATAATATCGGTCGTCCGCATCGCTGTCCGGAAGACCTGTTCGGCCATTACTGGCCAGGCTAGGTCGAACACCCGCCGCCACACCTGTAGGCGCCGCCGCATGCCTGTCAGGGTCACGAGTTGACCGGCTTAGTCACTTCGGTCCCCACCGAACCGAGCGATTAAACGGTGGGAGGCGGCTAATTGCGGCCGATGGATATCGACGCGGTTCCTAATCTGTCTCCTGCCGCGGTGTCGCTGCTCCGTGAAGACGGTATCGAGCAGCTGTACCCACCACAGACCGCGGCCGTCGACGCCGGCGTTACCGACGGCGACTCCGTCGTTGCCAGTGTCCCCACCGCGAGCGGAAAGACACTGATCGCCAAGCTCGCGTTACTCTCAGCGCTTGAAACCGACGGCATGGGCCTGTACATCGTCCCTCTCCGAGCCCTCGCAAACGAGAAACACGACGAGTTTGCGGCACTCGAGTCACTGGGAATCGACGTCGGTATCGCAACTGGTAATTACGAGGGCCGTGGCGAGTGGCTCTCGGGCAAGGACCTCATCGTCGCCACGAGTGAGAAAGTCGACTCGCTGGTCCGCAACGATGCACCGTGGATCGACTCACTGTCTTGTGTCGTCGCCGACGAAATCCACCTTATCGACGACCCGAACCGTGGCCCAACCCTCGAGGTAACCCTCGCGAAGCTCCGGCGTGTCAATCCTGGCCTTCAGGTTGTTGCACTGTCTGCCACCGTCGCAAACGGTGAGACGATGGCAGAGTGGCTCGACGCCAGCCTCATCGAATCCGACTGGCGCCCCGTCGACTTGCGGATGGGCGTCCACTATGGCAACGCAGTAACCTTCGACGATGGGACTCAACGGGAACTACTGGTCCGTGACCAAGAACGACAGACCGCGGCAATCGTCCGCTCAACGCTGGCCGACGATGGCTCGACACTCGTCTTCGTCAACTCCCGCCGCAACGCACAGGCTGCCGCCAAGCGGCTGACCGACACTGTCGAACCCCGGTTGACACAACAAGAGCGTGCCGACCTCACAACCCTAGCCGGGACCTTACGCGAGGACAGTGACACCGAGCTGAGCCGCATCCTGGCTGAGTGTGTCGAAGCTGGTACTGCTTTCCACCACGCCGGCCTGACGGGCGACCAACGCTCGGCAATCGAGGCGGCGTTTCGGGATCGACAGTTGAAAGCCGTCGTCGCGACGCCAACGCTTGCAGCCGGTGTCAACACTCCCAGCCGACGTGTCGTGGTCCGTGACTGGCGCCGGTACGACAGCTCCGTCGGTGGAATGGCGCCCCTGTCGGTACTTGAGGTCCACCAGATGATGGGGCGTGCGGGCCGCCCGGGCCTGGATCCGTACGGCGAGGCCCTGTTGCTCGCACGAAGCCACGACGACCGCGAGGAGCTGTTCGACCGGTACATCTACGCGGATCCTGAACCGGTGGAGTCGAAACTGGCCACTGAACCGGCGTTGCGGACCCACGTGCTCGCGACCGTTGCATCTGGCTTCGCGAACTCACAGGAGAGTCTCGAAGAGTTTCTCTCCGAGACTTTGTACGCAACCCAGACCGCCGACCGAACACAACTCGAACGGGTACTCGAAGACGTGTTGTGGTACCTCGAGGCGAATGAGTTCATCACCCGGACGGACGAGTCCGTACAGGCGACCGATCTCGGACAGGTCGTCTCCCGACTGTACCTCGATCCGATGTCTGCTGCCACAATCATCGACGGCATTGCCGCCGCCGATGACCCGACGGCCATCGGCTGGTATCATGTCATTGCACGTACGCCGGATCTATACGAACTCTACCTCCGCTCTGGCGACCGGGAACACTACACTGAGGTCCACCACGAGCGCAGCGGCGAGTTGATCGGCACTGCACCGAGTGAGTTCGACGAGACCGCCTTCGAGGAGTGGCTGGCGGCACTGAAGACTGCACGCCTCCTTGAAGACTGGGCGCTTGAATGCGACGAAGAGGAGATCACCGAGCGGTACGACGTCGGCCCCGGTGACATCCGTGGGAAAGTCGACACCGCCGAATGGCTTCTCGGTGCAGCAGAAGAACTTGCCGCCGCTGTCGACAAGTCGGCCGTCCACTCGATCGCACAGGCCCGTCGTCGCGTCGTCCATGGAGTGACACCCGAGTTGCTCGAGCTCGTCTCGGTCAACGGTGTCGGCCGGAAACGGGCCCGTAGACTCTACGATGCCGGCATTGAGACGCCAGCCGCCCTCAAAGAAGCAGACACCGACCGTGTCGTTACAGCTCTCGGTGGCCGTGCTGGTGTCGCCGAGAACATCCTCGCAGCCGTTGGCCGCACCGATTTGACGATCGAAGGGGACACACGCCCAGACCCCACACCGACCGGCTCCGATGCGACGGGCCAATCAAGCCTGGGTGACTTCGGCGGTGACGCCTCCTGAACGATGGTGACACTTCTCGAAGCGACCGTCGACGTGACCGATCACGAGGCCTTCTTCGAACAACTCGGGGCTATCAGTGATGCGACCGACTGCCTGATCCAGGCTGTCGATGCACGCTACCTCGCCGGTCCGCTGCACGCACAGACGGCAATCACCCACGCCCGACGGAGTCTGGGGACAGAGACACAGATCGCAGACGATACCGCCATTGAACTCCTGTTGTACCTCGCTGGCACCCGACAGATCGACACCGCAGTGACGATCGGCGTCGCAGCCGATGGGGTGACCGATGCGGTTTTTGTTATCGACGGTGCTGGTGAGTTGGCTGCCCGTGACAAACTTTCCGCACTTCCTGCGGTGACCTCGACGTCGGTGTCAGTCGGTGATTCGGCCACGCTGCAGTCGTGGTTCGACATCACCGACCGTGAACGGGCCGTGACCGACGCCGCTCTTGAGGAACTCGTCAGCGAACGTGTGGCTCTCCTAGCAGTCGAGGCCTAACCCGCCCGGAACTTTGTTTGGACCGGCTCTGTGAGTAGTGTCATGCAGCTTCGATCACGGGCATCACGGTCGTTGCTCGCCGGTGTCGGTGTCGTGCTTCCAATTTTTCTCGTGGGGCTTCTCGGCTGGCAGTTGGTGCAGTGGACGGCCGGGATTGCAGGGACATTGCTTGCCGTGCCAGCCTTTTTCGGTATCACCGGTGTCGCTGGTCGCCTGCTCGCTGGCGTCGGGGCTGTTGGGCTGGTCTTCGGTGGGCTCACCGTCATCGGGATCGTCGTGCGGACACGCCTCGCGTCGTGGGCACTTGACACGTTCGACCGTGTCGTTGAACGAGTACCGGTCGTGGGGCAGGTTTACCACGGGCTCCGAAACATCCGGGCGGTGTTGCTCGACAGCGAACAAACCCCCTTCACTGACGTTGTACTCGTAGAACTCTCCGATGGCGTCTCGGTCCTCGGGTTCACGGTTGGTGAGGCACAGCACAAGCTCCAGACAACCCGGGCGGGCGACGGCATCGCGGTGTACGTGCCCCTAGCGCCGAATCCAACCGTCGGTGGTCACCTCATGGTCGTCGATCCAGCGGTGCTTACAGAAACGGCTCTCTCGCGGACAGAGGCGCTGACGGCCATCGTGACACTCGGGGCCGGTGACGACCAACAATCCCCGTCGACGCGCCCCCTCCGGGAGTTGTACCACCACCCACCAAGTGATTCAAACTAAATGGTTATGCCCTTCGAGACCATTATTTCACTACCGTGTCATACACCTACACTGGGAGCACCGCAGACGCACTCGTCGCGTCGTATGCGGAGGACGAAACGCCGTACCCGACGGGAGCTGGCGACACCTTCCCCGTCGGGAGTGAGCTGAGACCGGAACTGACGTTGCTTCGGCAGCTACTGTTTCCCCGCTGTTGGAACGCTTCCGTGTTTCTCGAAGACGAGACAGCCCTTCGAGAGTCGATCCAGGAGTTAGCTACCGCTACCTACCGCGGAATACTACCGTACGTGGAGTCAAACCCTGTCTCGATCGTCGATGCCGTTCTCGACCGGTTGTCGACCCTCCGCCAGGTGCTCAAAACCGACATCGAAGCCGCGTACAAGGGTGATCCAGCAGCCAAAAGCTACCGCGAAGTCATCCGATCGTACCCGGGGCTGCTCGCCGTCATGACATACCGATTCGCCCACGAACTGTACAACCGGGGCGCGCAGGAGTACGCCCGCGAGCTCACCGAGGCTGCGAAGGCAGAGACCGGGATCGACATCCATCCCGGCGCCTCCATTGGCAGCCACTTTTTCATCGACCACGGCACCGGTGTCGTGATCGGCGAAACCGCGACCGTGGGGCAGTGGGTACGGTTGTACCAAGATGTGACACTCGGAGCGTTGCACTTCAAGCAACGAGAGGATACTGACAAAATGTTAATAAAAGGGTACAAGCGCCATCCAGATATCGGCGACCACGTCGTTATCGGCGCCGGCGCTCAGGTGCTTGGGCCCGTTGAGGTAGGCGATCACGTCAGTATCGGCGCGAACTCCTGGGTGACTGACGATGTCCCCGCCGAGACGACCGTCTTTGTTACCGACCAGCCCGGACAAGCTCGTAAGCCGAAACAGTAGCTACAGCTCGTTCGTGAACGGGGCTGCTGTCGCCCCGTGTTCGAAGGTTGCCGCGAGTGCGTCTGCGGTTGCATCAAGGTCGGCCAAGTCGATGACCTCAACTGGTGTGTGCATGTACCGATTCGGCACCCCGACGTTGAGCGCCGGTGTCCCGCCCGCCTGGGTGTAGAAGGCATCCGCATCGGTGCCGGTTCGTCCTCCCGCCGCCGCGAGCTGGTAGTCGATGTCGGCTGCCTCGGCTGCTGTTCGCACGGTTTCGACCACTGCCGGGTGATTCGTGCTTCCCCGCGTAATCACCGGACCGCCACCAAGTTCGATGTCGCTTGCTTTGTCACCGGGGGCGTTGGGGTAATCGGTTGCGTGGGTCACGTCGATGGCAATCGCCGCATCGGGGGCTAGTTCTTCGCCGATCATCTGTGCGCCTTTCAGCCCGACTTCCTCCTGAACCGTCGAGACGGCGTAGGCGGTCGCGTCGACCCCACGCTCGTTGGCCCGTCGGAGTGCTTCTGCTGCTGCCCAGGTACCGATCCGGTTGTCTAATCCTCGACCGGCGATGATGTCGTTCTGGAGGTCTTCGACGGTCGTCGCGATCGTGATCGGGTCACCAACCTCAATCAGCTCACGCGCCTCCTCGCCGTCTGCTGCCCCCACGTCGACGACCTGATTTCTGATGTCCTCTGCATCGTTGTCGTCCCGCAGGTGAATGGCCGTCTGCCCGATCACACCTTGGACAGGCCCCTCGTCACCGTGGACGACAACGTGTTGTCCACGGCTTACGGTCTTGTCACTGCCGCCGATCCGCGCGAGGTGGATGTACCCCTCGTCGTCGATCTGACGCACGATGTACCCGATCTCGTCTGCGTGACCGGTGACTGCAATCTCTGGCCCACCGCCGTCGACGACGGCAACGGCGTTCCCGTAGGCATCGACCGTTACTTCGTCTGCGAACGACTCGACGTACTCGACCCATACACGCTGTCCAGGGGTCTCGTACCCGGACGGGCTTGCGGTTTCGAGCAACTCCTCAAGAAAGTCCTCTGCGGCTGCTGGAATTCCCATAGGGGGCCGTTGGTGCCGGGGTAGTTAGTTCCCTTGGTCGATCAGTCACGCCCGGTCACTTTCCGAATACACGTCGATCCGAACGCACCCCACTCACCTGCATCGAGATCCAGAAAGTACCCCGTGGTGACCGTTGCCCCACACCGTTTGCAGGTAAATTCACCCTCGCGGGTGTAGATCGCCTCCTCGAAGGCCATCGGCGGCCCAGTCGGTGTGACGTGGCCCTCGTCCCGATTGATGTATCCGCGGTCCTCAGCTGCCGCGAGGATCTCCCGAGTCCGGTGTGGGTCCGTAGTCACCGTCTCGATGAGGTCGACGGCGTCTGCGAGTTCGAGGGTCTCACCTGGCGCACGACCCAACAGTTCGACTGCAATCTCGATGTCCTCCTCACTCATACGGCACCCCCTTCCGGTTGTTCGTGGTGTCGGTCCTGTCGTGGATCGAGGTGGACGAACACGTCATCGACGGCGTCGAGGTCCCCGACAGCGTCGACAACCGCCATCTCGATGTCGTGGGCTTCTTCGACAGAGAGTTCGCCTGAGACCTCGACGTGCAACGAGACATCGACCTCGGGCCCGACGTGGTGGGCAACGACATCGTGGACATCGTAAACGGCCGCCGGAGACTGTGCCCGAGCAACGATTGCGGTCTCAAGCTCTTGGGACGGCGCCGCACCGAGGAGGTAGTTGAGGTTTTGGCGGCCGATCTTGGTGCCGGTGTGGCCGATGACGACGGCTACGAGCCCTGCAGCAAGTGGATCAAGTATGGGGTAGCCGCTTTGGGCTCCCACGACACCAACAAATGCTGCCCCAGCGGTTGCGATGTCGGTTCGGTTGTCAAGTGCAGTCGCCTTGATCGCTGGGGAGTCGTACTGTTCGGCGACGGTAAGGCAGTACCGGTAGAGTGTGTACTTGAGTGCCCCTGTCACGAGGAGGACAGCGGCGGGCGTGATCCCCGTCGGAGCGGTTACAGTACCCTGCAGTAGAGTGACTGCGGTACTGTACACCAACCCGATGGCCACACCCAGAATCCCGACCGCGATCAGCAGCGAGACGAACGGTTCGATCCGTTCGTGTCCGTGCGGGTGGTCTTGATCCGGCGGCTGTGTAGTCAGGTACAGTCCGCCGACGACGACGAGACTGTAGGCAACGTCGGCCAGGCTGTTGACTGCCTCCGCACCGACCGCCAGGCTGCCCGAAGTCCACCACGCGAGGGCTTTGAACACGAGTAAGACGCCGTTACCGGCGAGGACGAGGACACTGGCCCGGCGGATGGCACGGCGGCGGGTCACACGGGTGATTCACACGCAATGGGCTTGTGGTTAACGTTCCGGCAGGTCGACGCTGACGGCCGTCTGTTCGTCGTGGACGGTCGTCTCCGGCCGATCGGCGAAGGCAGCGTGCACCCGGTCGTAGGTGTCCTCGAGTGCCTCGACGATCACGTGAGTATCGTCGATTACTGCCATGAAGTTTGCGTCGCCACTCCACCGAGGCACGACGTGTGCATGCAGATGGTCCTTGATCGACCCCCCGGCGGCGTCGCCGAGGTTGAATCCGACGTTGAATCCATCCGGCTCGAGGGCTGTCTCGACGACGTCTGTCGTGACTGTCGTCAGCTCCATCAGCTCCGCCCGGACCGGCATCGGAAGCGCCGACAGCCGCCCTTCGTGTGCCCGTGGAATCACCATCACGTGGCCAGGATTGTACGGGTAGTTGTTCAGTATCACGTACGCGTGAGTACTCTCGGCGACGAGGTGGTTCTCGCGGTCGGTGTCTTCTGCGGGCAGCCCACAGAACACACAGTCGTACTCCTCGTTGAGATCATCACGCCGGACCCAGTCGATCCGCCACGGGGCGAACAACTGATCCATATTACGCCCGGGTCAACACCTCACACCCCGTTTCGGTGACCAGTACAGTGTGCTCTTTTTGGCTGACGTACGAACCATCCGTATCACGTAGAACGGGGTAGCCTTCGATCAACCCGCGTTGTGTGAGCCGGCGCAGCGCCATCTCTGGCCGCCGCACATCGAGCCACCTGGTCGCAAACGGCAGCGTCTGAAACTCTTCGGTGATCTGTTCGAGTGCTGCTCTGGCATCACGGTTGCGCACGGATCCCTCAGTCTCGAGGGCGAAGATCTCCTCGCTTGCACCTTCTCGGACCTTCCCGGAACCGGTCGTCGCGAACGGCTCGACGGCGACGACGTCACCAGCCTCGAGTGTCTGTCCTTCCGGCACCGACCGGTTCGGGATCGTCGGGTCTGTGTGTTGTTCGTACCGGCCAACGCCGTGTCCGGTCAGGTTCGCAACAGGCCGGAACCCGTGGTCTTCGATGGTCGCTTCGATCGTTTTACCGAGTGCCGCGGTGTTGACCCCTGGCTCGATCAGCTCGATTGCCTTTTCGAGTGCTGCAGCGCTGGCCTCGACGAGGGCCGTATGCTCACCGCGGAGGTCGATCGTCACCGCCGAGTCGGCGATCCACCCCTCGATGTGGACGCCGATGTCGATGTTGACGAGTTCCTCGCCGAAAGTCGCCTCGTCGTCGACACTTGGTGTCCGGTGGGCTGCCTCCTCGTCGATGCTGATGTTGAGTGGAAAGGCCGGCTTGCCGCCGAGCTCCCGGATGCGGTCCTCCGCGAAGGTCGCGACCTCGAGGTGACTGGCCCCCGGCTCGATACGATCGACGGTCTCGGCCCGAACCTGCGTGAGAATGTCTCCCGCCTGCCGGTACTGCTCGTACTTTTCGGCGTCGAGGTCAACGCTCATGCCCATACTACCGATGAGACGGCAAAAGGCATTACGTTCCGATCAGACCGTCGAATTGAGGTCGGTGACCGGTTCGATGACCCCGTCGTGCTCGGCCAAGATACCGAAGATGTCTTCGTAACCGTGCTCACTCGCCAAGACCAGCACTTTGTCGGCAGCTGTTGTGCGGTAGGATACCTCATCGTCCTCGGCGTACACTGCCCCCTCTGGAATCCGTTGGAAGTTGCGGTAGTACAACCGCGGGGTGCCGTGGCCTTTCCGGATCTCCCGAAACGCCCGCACTCGCCGGACGGAGGTATACATCGCCGTCCCCGGATCGAGCACGTCGTGTGCCCGCAGAAACTCGAGACTCGCCAGTAATCCGAAAGCAGCGGCCTCATCGCTGCCCTGGACGCCGGCTTCGAGGCTAACCGTGCCGGCGTGGACAGCGTCCAACGTCGTCTCCCGCAGGCTGCTCGTATCGACCGCGTAATCGACCGGCATCCCCGTGATCGTCCGTCGAACCGCCGGCGTCAACTGACTGTACAGCGCAAACGGCGGCGGAAGGCTGTGGCTCGTGTGTAATGCCAACACCGCGTCGTCGTCGACGATTTCGTCGTAAACCTCTGCTGCCAGCCGCGTCTCGTAGGCCTGCCCGTCCGGATCGCCGGGGAACGATCGGTTCAAGTCGACCTCCGTGTACCGTACGCCAGCGTCGAGTGCCCGTTCGTTGGCAACGACGAGCCGCACGGTCCCCGAAAGCTCAAGGTCAAGTTCCTCCAGCCGGTTTATTACCTGGACGCCGGCGGGCTCGTCGCCGTGAATGCCCCCGATAATCGCGACGGTTGGGTCGCCGCTGCCGCGCGTAATACTTCGCACACCCCTCTGTAGCTGGCAGGTAATCAAATGCGTTCCGTTCCCACACCCACGGACAACTGGGAGTAATATCCGACGCAGGCCGAAGGCCTATCTGCGGATGGCACCCACTACCTGATATGCACGGCGTTGGGCCACCAGTTGTAACACCCTTCGACGACACCGGGGCTGTCGACCACGACCGACTGCTGGATCTCGTTGCGTGGCTCGAGGAGCGTGGCGTCGATTTCCTCGTTCCGTGTGGGTCGACGAGTGAAGGCCC
>OBKM01001047.1_pt1 | contig 11940 bp, 14 predicted proteins | sample 1519691 | NCBI WGS metagenome assembly OBKM01 (sample SAMEA37050418, study PRJEB22526) | metagenome | biome: saline pan; feature: lake; material: water | place: Egypt | collected 2015 | depth 0.5 m
CGCAGACCACGGTTCGGCGCAGACCACGGTTCGGCGCAGTTCCCGAGACAGACGCCTCGTTACTCGTCGGCGGCGTCCGTCTTGCCGGCCTCCGCGACTTCCTCGGCGACCGACTCGAACGCCGCGAGGATGAGCCGTCGACACGCCTGCCCCTCGGTCGTCCAGTGGTGCGCGTAATCCAGCATGTCGTCGTAGATGTCGGGTTTACACCCGGCCGCCTGCGGATGCCCGCCGCCGTTCACCTTCCCGGCGACCTCGTGGGCGTGTTGGAACCCCTCGGAGCCGCGTATCGACGCCGAGCCGGCGGGTTTGACGACGACAGCCGCGTCGGCCCCTCGCTCGCGAAGCGTCTCGGCGACCTCGTTCTGCGAACACCGGCCGTACGTCACGGCGACGGTCCACCCCGCAATCTCGTGGGTGACCGCGCGGTCGACGGCGGCGTCGATGCGGGCCTCCTTCTCGACACGGCGGTCCGCGACGTAGGCTCGGACAGTCTCCGGGAGGTCCGCGCCGTACGCGCCGACGATCGTCGCGTACTCCTCGCTACCGGCCCAGTAGGAGTAGTCGGCCAGGTCGTCGGAGCGCGGGTCCGATTTGATCCACAGGTCGTGATCACGGGTCACGTCGGCGAGCTCAGCCCACCGATCGTCGAACGCGTGGTCGAGCGAGCGGAGCGCCACGTCGGCGGTACACTCCTCGTCGGACTCCCCGATCACGAGGTCGACCCCGAGCTCGCGGACGGCCTGGGCGGTCGACTCGTCCCACTGGTGGTGGTCGAACCAGCGGATCGAGTCGGTCGACTCCGCGAGCGCCGTCAGGGGCTCCGCGATCCAGTCGTACTCGTCGGGACAGAGGTCACAGACGAACAGGTCGATGCCGTCGTCGGCGTACGCGGCCACGCGTTCGAGCGACGTGTCGAGGGAGTACGGCCCCGCCGCGATCAGTCCGACCGGCGACTGGGCGTGTGCGTCGGCAGTGGGATCGTCGCCGGCGGTCTCGGCTCCCGTCGTGCCGGCCCCTGTGCCGTTCTCCTCCGATTCGTCCGTCTCGTCCCCTCCGTCTTCCAACCGCGCCGCGATGGCCGCCTCGAAGTCGGCGGCGTCGAGGGCGGCGTCGTACGTCTCCCGGACCATCGCCGCGCAGGCGAGTCCGTCGGCGTCACCGTCGGCGATCACGACCGCCTCGCTCCCTTCGATGGCCTCCCGCGCGCGCTGTTCGGCGCGCTCCTCGTCCAGTGAGTCCGGATAGAAGAACCCCTTACCGGGAAGCCGCGTGTACCGCGATCGAGGGATCGCCGCCTCGTCGATGAGATCGTCTTCCATACCGTCGAGCCGGGCGGCAACGGGAAAACTCCGCCGTTCTCCCGCGACCGTCGGCGCCCGATTCAGACGGTCACGCGACGCGGGTCCTCGTCGGTGAGCTGTCGGACGGTGAGCACCGGGACGGGGCAGGTCCGGACGACGCGCTCGGCGACGGAGCCGATGAGGAAGCGGTTCTCGCCGTGACGGCCGCGCGTCCCCATCGCGACCACGTCGGCGTCGACCGCACGCGCGTAGTCGGCGATCTCGGGAGCCGGTCGCCCCTCTCGGACCTCCGTCGTCACGTCGAGGCCGGCGTCGCGAGCGGTCGCGGCGTCGGCGACCTGCTCGAGCGCCTCCCGGCCGCGGTCGTCGAGGGCGTCGCGGAGGTCGTCGCGCACCTCGTCGGGCGTGGAATCGACCTCGCCGCTGTCGACGACGTAGACGGCGTGGACCTCGGCCTCGAAGCGGGCGGCGATGTCGACCGCGACGCCGACGGCGCGGCGCACGCTGTCGGAGCCGTCGGTCGCGACCACGATCGTATCGAACATATCCACCCTTCGACGAGACGGGAGTTAAAAACCGGCGGTCGGTGTCCGATCGGAGCGGCGGACCCGGTCCGTCAGGCCAAGAAGACGTGTCGCGGGCGGTCGGCGAGCACGTCGCGACCCCACTGGACCGTCTCGCTGAACTCGTCGGAACGGAAGAATGCCATCGCGTCCTCCTTTGCGTTCCACTGACTGGCGATGAACATGTCGTTGACGTCCTCGACGTTCACCATCAGGTCGGTCTCGACGTGGCCGTCCATCTCGGCGAGCAGCCCGCCGACGTCGTCGAACGTGTCGACGAACTCCTCCTGGTAATCGGGTTTGACCGTGTAGAACATCCCCATCGTGCCGAATCCGGACTCCTCGCCGGCGCGGGCGACGATCTCGGGGAGCTCCGAGAGGAACCCGGCCGCGGTCTCGGCCGCGGACGCCGTGTCCCAGATGGAGACGACCGCGGCCCGATCGGTGTGGCGGCCCTCGTAGACGGCCGTCTTCACGTGCGTGCCGTAGTGGTCGAAGTTGCCGCGGAGCCCCTCGACCTCGTCGAACAGCTCGTCGACGTCGGCCTCGCTGTACAACACCGTCGCGTACACGTCTTCGCCGTGGGGCTTCCCGGCGTAGATGTCGAGGTCGGCGAGCTCGCCCCGGATGTCGGCGTCTGAGGCGCTCTCGGAGCGGTGGCGGTCGCCGTCGTCGCTCGTGCCGGCCTCGCCGTGCGGATGGTCGCCGTCACCACCGCTCTCCTCCTCGCCGTGCGGGTGATCGCCGTGTGCGGCGCCGCCGCTCGCGCCAGCGTGGTCGTGGCCGTCGCCGCGGCCGTGCCCGTCGTCGCCGGTGCGAGCGCCTTCTGCGCCTCCGTGGTGGGCGCCCTCGCCGTGCGGGCGATTGCGTCCGTCTCCCTTGCCCGTCGGGACCGTCTCGCCCGCGAGGTACGCGCCGAGATCCGCTGGCGGGAACCGCCGCCCGACGTAGAACTCGCCGAACTCCCCGTACCGCGAGGAGGCGGGATCGAACCGCATCTCGTAGACGATATCCTTGATATCGGTCGGATCTGCGCCGAACAGGGTGACGCCCCACTCGTGGTCGTCGAGACCGACGGAGGAGGCGATCACCTGCTTGATCCTGCCGGCGTACTCCTTACCGACCTCGCCGTGGCCGGCCATGAGGTCCGCCCGGTCCTCGAAGGAGAGGTCGTACCAGTTGTACTCCTCGCCGCGGCGCTTGCTCATCGGGTAGAAGCAGACGTACTCGTCGTCCGGCATCTCGGGGGTCAGCTTCCCCTCGATGTACCGGCGTACCCCCTCGTCGACCTCCTCGGGCCCCTCCTCGAAGTAGGCGTCGGAGACGTAGCCGGAGACCTCGGTGACGGAGACGTAGGAGGTCGTCCGCTCGGTGAACGATGCGAGCGTCGTGTTCTCGAACCGGCGCTCGAGGGCGGACAGATCGTCCAGCGTCGGTCGGAAGTGGACGAACAGCAGGTCGCCCTTGTGTCCGAGCACGGAGAACAGCCCGGAGTCCCCCTCCTCCGCGTCGGCGACCCGTTCGCTTCGTTTCAGGAAGGCCTCGCCCTCCTCGATCGCTCGTCGTCGCTCGCGCTCCGGGGCGTCGCGCCAGGCGTCCCAGTCGATACTGCGGAAGTCGTGCAGCGCGAACCACCCCTCCTCTGTCTGTGGTGCCTCGACCATACTCCGAGTTGGGTCGCCGGGGGTTAGGGGTTTGCGGGTCGCGGGCGAGACGAACCCGACGCGGGCGAGACGAACCCGGCGCAGGCGGATCCGGGGTCGCTGCCGCGACCGAAACCCTTTCACGGCGACTCAGCAAGGGAGTGACGATGCGGAAAAGCGGCCCCCCGAAAGGACTGATCTCGTATCTCGTGTTGGAGCTGCTCGACGAGCGCCCCCGATACGGCTACGAGCTGCTGGGCGAGATCACCGAGATCAGCGGCGGCCACTGGGAGCCCTCGTACGGCTCCGTCTACCCGATCCTCTACAAGTTCGAGGAGGAGGGCGTCGCCGAGCGCGTCGAGCGCGCGGACGAGCCCGACAGAAAGTACTTCGCGCTCACCGACACGGGGCGCGAGCAGCTCGCGGAGAAGCGCCGCGAGATCGGCGGCGAGGCCAAGGACTTCGGCGACGTCGTGCTCGGCTTCTATCACCTGTACGCCGCGCTCGCCACCGACGACCGGTTCGCCGTCGACGACGCGGACGCGGAGTGGGGGTTCTCGGAGCGCTACAGCGCGTGGATCGTCGAGCAGACGATCCGGCACCACGAGCGCGACTTCGGCGAGTTCGAACGGATCGAGGCGACACCCGAGGAGTTCTACGCCGACGTGGCCGAAGAGGAATCCGACACCGCGGACCACGCAGACGCCGATTCGGGCGAGTCGGAGGAGTCCGATCCGGCGTCGTCGGGAACCGCAGACTGACGGTATCGCTCACCCGCGACGGTCGATCAACCGTCCGAGGAGCCCGCCGGGAAGGCCGGCCCGAACGAGGCGGTCGTGCAGTCGGTCCGGGAGGAGGGCGCCGATCCGCGGGAGCCACTTCGCCCGTCGACTCACGCGGTAGCGCGTGCGCGGCCGGTCGGTCGTGACCGCGAGGACGACGCACTCGACCACGCTCTCCACGTCGCTCGCGGCTGGCGTGTACCCCTCGAACGCGCGGTAATCGTCGGCGTACGGACCGTTCGGGTCGCGCTCGGCGCTCGCGCGGGCCTCGGCGGCGGCCCGCTCGTTGAACCCGGTTCGGACCGGTCCCGGTTCGACGAGGGCCACCGTCGCCCCTCGGGGCTCCGTCTCGCGACGCAGGGCGTCGACGTAGCCGCGGAGCCCGGCCTTGGCGGCGCTGTACGCGCCGTGGTACGGGAGCGCCACCGATCCGAGCATCGACCCGACGACGACGACCCGTCCGCCGCGCTCGCGAATCGACGGGAGCGTCGCGCGAACGACGGTGTGGACCGCGGTCAGATTGTCGTCGAGCTGGCGGCGGAACGACTCGACCGACGTGTCCTCTATCGCCGCGATCTCGTAGCCGCCGACGCAGGAGACGACCCGGTCGAAGGGGCGGTCGGCGAGGAACGCCTCGACCGCCTCCTCGTCCCGTAAGTCGAGCGCGCGAGTCTCGACGTCCTCGGGGAGTTCGTCGAGCCCGGACGCGTCGATGTCGACCCCGGTCACGGCGTGGCCGGCGGCCGAGAGCGTTCGAGCGACACCGCCGCCGATCCCGCCGGCCGCTCCGGTTACGAGGACGCGCATGGTCCGTCGTAGACGGCCACAACAGTAGACGGTGGCGGTTTCGGACGGTGGATCGGTTCGGTGGCCCGCACGGAGCGATGCTCGGCGAGGCCTCCGTGACCCCCGAAGGCATATACCGGGCACCCGCGAGTATCTGGACGATGTCCACCGACGAGCCGTCCGTCCCGATCGTCTGCACCGAGTGCGAGACGGAGACCCGGGTGCCGCTCTCCGACGTGCCCGACGCTCTCGCGCGGCACAACGACGGTAAACACGACGGCGAGGAGGTCGCGGAGGTCGACCCCGCGCTCAAGGACCAGCTCGCCGACCTCGTCGCCGAGGACCTCGGGCTGTTCGAGGAAGAGGAGACGACCGGGTGAGGGTTCCTACCCCCTGTCAGCGGGGACCGCGTCCACAATCGGGAGCCGACGCCAGTCGCGAACGCGGACGGTGTCGGCGCCCGCCGCTCCGCGCGCGCCGTCAGTCGTTCTGCGCGAGTGCACCCTTCGGGTGCCCCTTGTGCTGGAGGTTGCGGTTGTCCCGCTTGCGCGTCGCCGTCGCCGGAATCACCTCGTCGACCTCGCGGCGGGGTCGCCCGGTGTAGCCGTGGTCGGGGTGTTCGGCGCAGTGAGCCATCGCGTCGTGAGCGCCTTCCCACGGCCCGGCGTTGCAGTCGTCCGCCGTACAGACGAACACGATGTCATCAGACATGTTAGCAGTCGGTTCCCGGTGGGTGTATAAAAACGTCACAGCCAGATTATCGACGTTGATATCGCCCGCGATGGATCGGAGCCAGCGTATTCGGCAGGAACAGTTAGTCCCCAACAGAAACAGTCAGTCGCCGACGACGGGAGCGCCGAACAGCTCGACGCTCGTCCCGTCGTGCCGGCAGTCCTCTAAGGCGTGCTTGGCCGCGAAGCCGGCCTCGTGGGCGGAGGCACCGCGACCGACGCCGACCTGCAGCGCCACGTCGACGTCGTCTTCGACGTGTGCGACCGCCTCGGTGAACGCCTGCTCTGGGAGGTCCGGACAGACGGAGATGATGTTGTCGCCGCCGACGAAAAACGAGAGCGCGCCGTGCGTCTCCCGGAGATAGCGCATTAGCGACGCGTACGCCTGTTCGATGTTGATGAACGTGTCGAACTCGTTGATCCGGTCGGTGTACTTCCCCGTCGCGTTGACGACGTCGAAGTGTGCGACCTGGAGGTCCGACCCGGTCGTTTCGGTCAGGTACTCCCCCGCGAGCACCTCGGTTCGACTCTCGTCTTGCGCGCTGCCTTCCAGTTGGAGCTGCCGGTTCGCCCCCTCCAGCGCGTCCACGGGGCGCTCGGCGACCGCGGTGCCGAGGCTGATTGTCACCGGATAGCGGTTCCCGATCGACTCCTGTAGCGCCGCGTGGGCCGCGCCATCGACGCCGTTCGTCACGGCGATCATGTTGTCGAAACGCGTGAAGAAGACGTACGCGTCGCGGTGGCCGACGAACTGCGCGATGTCGGCGAAGAGGCGCGACTGGAGTGTCTGAAGGTCCATCTCCCGTCGCGGCTCCGGCGTCACCGTCCACGGGCCGTAGTTGTCGATCTGGACGAGAGTGACTTGGGTCGTCGTCACAGTACACAGTCGTTGGGGACGATGCCGCTTTACCCTTCCGTTATCCCGAAGCTGGAACCCGTCACGGATCTGAACGGGTACATCGCAGATCGGGCCGCAACCAATACAGCCGTGGCACCCCGACGATACCCATGGAGTTCAGCGGGGCAGTCCTCGACGTGGACGGGACGGTCGTACGGGGCAACGATCCGATACCGGGCGCACCGGCCGGGTACGAACGGATCCGCGACGCCGGTATCGAGACGCTGTTCGTTTCGAACAACCCGACGAAGGCACCGCCGGCCTACGTCGACCGGCTTGGCGCGGCGGGATACGAGGTGGACGCCGACCAGGTGTTCACCGCCGGAGCGGTGACGACCAGGTACCTGCGCGAGCACCACGCCGCCGACGACTTGTTGTGTATCGCCGATCCGGGACTGCTCGACCAGTTCGACGCGGCCGGGCTCGCCACCACCGAGGACGTCGACGACGCCGACGCGCTCGTCGCCTCGATCGACCGCGGGTTCGACTACGACGACCTCTGTACGGCGATGTGGGCGCTCGAACGCGACATCCCCTTCATCGGGACCGACCCGGACGTGGTCATACCGGCCCCCGAGCGCGACGTGCCGGGCTCCGGCGCCGTCATCAACGCGATCGCCGGCGTCGCCGAGCGGGAGCCTGACGCCGTCCTCGGAAAACCGTCGGACACCGCCATCGAGATGGTCCGCGAGCGGCTCCCGTACCCGCCCGAGGAGTGTCTCGTGGCCGGCGATCGACTCGACACTGACATCGCGCTCGGAGCGCGTGCCGGGATGACGACCGTCCTCGTGCGGTCCGGCGTCACCGACGACGACGCGCTCGCAGCGTCGGCGATCACGCCGGACCACGTGATCGACGACCTCGGAGAGATCGACCGCGTCATCGGTTGAACGGTCGTCGTAGTCGCGAGCTGCCATCAGGGTCGCTGTATCACCCGTCCAAATCGAGATCGCGCCCGCCGGATCCATCTCGCGAGGGCTCACTTCCACCGTCTGCAAAACACTTATTATCGATAACGCCGACCGGACGCACATGAGTGTGGTTGACTCACATGAAGACGGCTCCGACGACGACGAGGACCCGGAGCAGTCCGTGCGCGTGCTCGAGGGACACGCGGTGCAGTTCAACGAGTACCGGTACTGAGTTCGGTCGCTGCCGGTCCGCACGAGCGGGACCCGGCCGCTGTCGGCCACCCGGTGCAGTGGACGGAGCGACGCGGCTGCGTCTGCCGGTTTGACGGCACCGGAACCCCGATTCGGCACCCGGTTCAGGCGCTGTCGGGACCGTTCGCTGTCGGGACCGTTAAGTGTTCGTCGCGGGTAGCCGACGGTGTGACATCGAGGCTTCGACGCGCGAGCATCTTCGCCGCGGTGGCCGCGCTGGCGGTCCTCGCACCGGCGCTCGGCGACGCTGCGGCCGTGCCGTTTCTCGCCGTCGCCGGCCTCGCGTTCTTCGGGATCCGCGACGGCGAGTGGTTCGAGACCCTAGCGCTCCCGGGCGACAGGGACGAGGAGCGGCTCTACGGGCTCGTCGCCTTCGCGCTCGCCGCCGCTGGCCTCGCGCTGTTCGCCTCGTTTCCCCGCGTTCCGCTCCCGTACGAGGCGTTTGCGGCGGCGACGCTCGCTGTCGGCGGGGGGCGCGTCGGCCGCGAACTCGTCGCTCGACGCTCGGCCGGAGAGTTTCCGCTCGTCGCCGGCTACGTTACCGTCGGGGCCGCGGCGGCGCTCGTCGGACAAGTGGGAGTCCGGCTACAGACCGCCGCCGGTCCGTCCGACACGCTCGGCTCGGCCGGTGTCGTCGGCGTGGACGGCGCCGGTGGACTCGCTGTCGCCGGGCTCGGATCCGCGATCCCGGGGATCGTGTTTCTGGCGGCCGTGGCGGCGTTGACCGCGGCGTTCGTCAGGTCGCTGGTGTTCGCCCGCGACGCGCACATCACGGTGATAGTGGTCGCGTTCGCCGTCTGGGGGTTCATCGCGCTCTCCCCGGCCGTCAGCGCCCCGCTCATCCTCTTCGGGCTCGGCGTGACCGGCGCCCTCGGGTACATTTCGTTCGCCCTCGGGACCGCCTCCGTCCCGGGGATGTTAACCGGGGTGTTGTCCGCGCTGTTGGCGGTCGTGCTCGGCGGAGTTGGGTGGTTCCTCACGCTCATGTCCTTCTACGCGTTCGGGGGGCTCGCCTCGAAGTACCGGTTCGACGAGAAGGCAGACCGCGGCGTCGCACAGGAGAACGAGGGGGCTCGCGGCACCGGCAACGTGCTGGCGAACTCCGCGGTCGCGCTCGTCGCGGTCATCGGCTACGCGGCGGCGGCGTCCGTCGACGCGCCGTCAGCACTGTTCGCGTTCGCGTTCGCCGGCGCGACCGCAACCGCGATGGCGGACACGCTCTCCTCCGAGATCGGCGGACTGTACGACGGCCCGCGGCTCGTCACGACACTGCAGCGAGTCGAACCCGGAACCGACGGCGCGATAACGTGGCAGGGCGAAGTGGCCGGTCTCACCGGGGCGCTCGTCGTCGGCGGCATCGCCGCGGTCGGCATGCCGGTCGGAGACCCCGTGGTCGGCGGCGGGGTCGTCGTCCTCGCGGGGGTCGTCGGGATGACGGTCGACAGCCTCCTCGGCGCGCTGATCGAGGGCGACCGGATCGGGAACCAGGCGGTGAACTTCCTCGCGACGCTGTCGGGAGCGGTCGTCGCCGTCGGGCTCTGGACGGCCCTCGGGGTGAGCCTCTGAGATGACGGGAGGCGGTCTCGATGGCACCGGCCCGGACGCCGCACCCGATCCGCGCATTCGCTCCGCTCGCCCGGCAGACGCCGACCGGCTCCGCGAGCTGCAGTCGTTCCTCCGACAGCCGAACCCGGACGTGTTGGAGTACGGACTCGCGGTCGGCGACGCGCTCGTGAGCGTCGCCGAGCGGGGCGCTGGCGGAGCCGGCGAGAGCGACGAGACCGTCCGAAGCGACCACCACCGGGGAACCGAACGCGTCGTCGGCTACCTGCTACCGGTCGACGCCCCGACGAGGGCCGGCGTTCATCTCGCCGAGCTCGCCGTCGCGCCGACCCACCGCCGAGAGGGACGCGCCCGCGGGCTCCTCGCCGCCGTTATCGCCGACGCGGACGGCCCCGTTACGCTGCAGGCGCACCCGGACAACGACGGCGCGCTCGCGCTGTACGACGAGTTCGGCTTCGACGTCGTCGGGCGACGCGCGAACGCGTACCCCGACGGCGACGCGCTCGCGTTGCGGCTGGACTGACGTCGCTCTCGAGGGCGGCAGCGTCGCGGTCGGACGATGTCGGCGTCGCTTGCACCGTCGAAGCGAGAACAGACAAAAGGACTATTCGAGGGGCGCGCCTCCGCCGAGACATGACCACTGGCGACGCGAACTCGGGAGCGGGCGGTGAAGCCACCTCGGCCGACGCCCCGGCGACCGTCGACATCGACGCCGACGTCGACGTCGACTTCGGCGAGAGCGGGCTCGTCCCGGCAGTCGCACAGGACGCCGACTCCGGGGAGGTGTTGATGCTCGCGTACGTCTCGCCGAAGGCGCTGGAGCGAACCGTCGACACCGGCGAGGCGCACTACTACTCACGGTCGCGCGACGAGCTGTGGCACAAGGGGGCTTCCTCCGGTCACACCCAGTCGATCCGCGAGGTCCGCGTCGACTGCGACGCCGACACGCTGCTGTACCTCGTCGAGCAGCGCGGCGGCGCCTGTCACACCGGCCACCGGTCGTGTTTCTACCGGACCCTCGACGGCGACCACGTCGGCGAGCGCGTCTTCGATCCGGACGAGGTGTACTGATGGGCGACGACGCCGAGGGGGAACGCGATCCGGTCCGCGCGGCCGGAGAGGCGGCTGCGGTCCTCCGCGAGCGGTACGACGACCTCGAGCAGATCGAAGCGCGGATCGCCGACCTCGGACGGGACCGCGTCGAGGCCGCCGTCGACGCGTATCGGCGGGCGCACCGCGTGCTCGCCCAGTACGAGGAGGACGCGGTCGGCAGCGGCGACTTCGCCTCGTACGTGCGGTTCGAGGGCGCCTTCGCGGACGCGGTCGACGTGGGCGACGACGCGCTCGCGGCCGACGCGTTCGCCGCCGCGGACGAGGCGGTCGACAAGCGCCGGCTCTCCGAGAGCGACTTCGCGGCGGCCCGCGACGCGCTCGAACCGGTCGAAGCGTACGTCGACCTGCTGAACGACCGCGACGACGCCGTGGACGACTACCGAGCGGCGCGCAAGGAGGCGATAGCGGCGAAGAAGTCGCTGGACGCGCGGCTCGAGGAGCTACGAGACGTCGCGGATATGGCCGACGCGGATCTGACTGCCGACGTCGACCGGATCCGCGAGCCGATCACGGCGTACAACGACGCGGTCCGCGAGGCGTTCCGCGAGTTCATCAAGTCTGCGTCGGCCCGCGAGCTCTTCGCGTTCCTCGACCGCGCCGACAGCACCCCGTTCGTCGACGTGGACGTGCCGCCGACGGATCTCGCCGAGTACGTCACCGACTACGCGGCCGGGGAGGAGCCGCTGCCGACGCTGCTCGACTACGCCGACTACTCCAACTCCAAGCTGGAGCATTACGTCGACGACCCGGGGGCCCTCCGGACGGCCGTCGCCGTCCACCGGACCTACATCGAACGGCTGGACGCCGAGCCGCTGACGATCGAGTGGCCGCCCGCCGCGGGCGACGAGTTGGCCTACGAGATCGACGAGCTGATCCCGCTCGTCTCGCGGATCGCCGCCGACGAGACGGTCGCGACGCTGCGGACGATTCGCGATCTGGCCCGGAGCGAGGAGTACGAACGGCTCCGCCGGGCCGCCGAGGTGCGCGACGCGCTCGACGACGCCGAGCTCGATCTCTTAAAACGGGAGCTCATCGACGACCGGGTTCGGGAGGCCGAGCGGACCCGCTCGCTCGTCGCGGACGTGCTGGCAGAGACCGAGCGGGAGTAGGGAGTTTTTAAATCGACGCGGGCGAGACGAACGGTATGACTCGATTCGACGCCGCGACGGAGGCGGAGCGGCTGCAGCTGTTCGCGGACGCGGCGGCCGCCCACCGCGCCCGGTCGGGCGAGGTGATGACCGTCGATATCGATCCCGACAGCGACGCGACCGACGGTGGCGAGATCCCCCCGTGGATCCAGCTCGCCGGCACGGAGGTCATCCTCGACTGCACCGACGACGAGCTGGACCGATTAAAAGGGCTGCTCGGGGAGTTCCCGGAGTTCCGGATCGACG
>OBKM01001048.1_pt1 | contig 11936 bp, 15 predicted proteins | sample 1519691 | NCBI WGS metagenome assembly OBKM01 (sample SAMEA37050418, study PRJEB22526) | metagenome | biome: saline pan; feature: lake; material: water | place: Egypt | collected 2015 | depth 0.5 m
AGGTACTCGGTGACTTGCTCGTCGGCGACCACCATCGTCGTCACCGGACCGTACACGACATAGCCCGCGGCGACCAGCGACGTCCCTGGCGCCGGGGGCTGTTGGTCGTAGATCCCAACGATCGTTCCGGCCGGGTTGTTCGAGGCCAAGTTCGAGGAGCCATCGAGTGGATCACAGGCGACGTGGTACAGGCCGTCTCCGTCCTCACGCACGGCTTCGCGCTCTTCGCTGGCGTAGCTGGCGACCGAATCGAGAGCGAGCAACTCATCCGCGAGCAGCCGGTCGGCCCGGATGTCGGCGGCGAGCTGGTCGTCGCCGGTGGGGTTGGCGCCCTCGGCCCGCCGGCGGTTGGTAACGCCCGCACGGATCTCGTTGGCGACGGCGGAAACGGTCTCGAAGATCCGATCCGTGCTCATCGCTCGGCGAGTGCGGCGTCGACGCTCGCGTCCTCGAAGATCACCTGCTCTAAGGCGTCGAGGATTGCCTCGGGGTCGTCACGCTGGAAGACGTTCCGCCCCACGGCGAGTCCGGCACCGCCGGCGTCCATCACCGCCCGTACGCGCTCCAAGAACGCCCGGTCGTCAGCCTTCGAGCCGCCGGACATGATCACCTTCGTCGGCCCAGCCACCTCAACGACCTCCTCCATCGCTTCCTTGCTGCCGGGATACTTGACCTTCGCCACGTCGGCGCCAAGCTCCAGGGCCTGCCGGGCGGCGTAGGCGATCACGCCGGGTTTGGTGTCGTTTTTCACGCCCTGGCCGCGCGGGTACGACCACATGACGACGGGCAACTCGTGCTCGCGGGCGGCCTCCTGTGCATCGCGGAACTCTTCAGCCATCTCGACCTCGCGGTTCGAGCCGCCGTACAGCGTGAACCCGACCGCGTCGGCCCCCACCTCGGCGGCGTACTCGACCGACCAGTTGACCGCAGAGTCGGGCTCGCCCATCCAAAGGTTCGAGGTGCCGTTGAGCTTCGCCAGCAGCGTCACGTCCTCGTACTCAGGGTAGTAGGCCTCGGCGACGCCTTTCTGGACCGCGAGGCCGGTCACCGCCGGGTGGGTCGCGAGCTTGAAGACATGCTCGGGGTCGGCGCTGTCCGGCACCGGCTCGAAGTCAACCGGTCCGTGCTCAAGACCGTGGTCGTACGCGAGGATCAGTACCTTCCCGTCCTGGGCCAAGGGGGTGTGCTCAATGTGGCGCATCTCGTACGTGGGTGTGGCCAGGGCCGGCTTAGGCTTTACGTGGCCCAATCCTGTCCAGAAGAAATTATAAATTTCGTATACATAGACTATGTATACCGATGGCAATAACGGGCGAACAAGGGATTTCAGGGCCTATCGATCCCGAAGATACGGTCAACGAGTTTCTCTCAATCGCACGGTTAGTCTCTGAACCGGACCTCGCACGACTATACACGTACGTCCTCCAGCACGGTCCGGTCGAGATTCGACGATCAAGACCGACCTCGGCCTCACTCTGCGGCCTACTATCTTGAGCGGCTCGAGGAGATAGAGGTACTGACCCCTCATACCGACCAACGGCCGATGACAGTGACCGTCGACCCGATCCACGTCCAGATAGAGACGGACTACGGCCCCGTTGCCGTCACACCAGTACTAGTTGACGCCGTCGGCCGTCGAGTCGATACCGAAGAGATTCGTGTCTTCGTCGAGCGCCAAAGCATTCCCAAACTTGCGGCAGCCCTCCACTACACCTACTGGGTGAATGCGGGCGAACTCACCCAACGGACGGCGGCGAACAAACTTGATGTCCATCCCGTCGAGTCTATGGCCGTGATTGCTACCCTGCAGAACGTGATTCAAGACGCCGCCAATTACGATCCGTTTCTCGAGCACACTGCGGAATGACGGCTGATCCTGCCGTTCCACGCGGGAGCAGTGCAATTATCGATAGCAGCGTCTTGTTTGCATCGGAGCGCCAGACAACGAGAAGTATCGAGCCGTACAGCAGTTCATTACACGGCGAGAGCTCAGCGTGTACATTCCGGGCCGCGTTGCCGACGAGTTGGGCGAAGCCCCCGATGGCTACATCTTCCACCGGATAATCAGATCACAGATCCACCGCGATCCCCACTGTGAGCGACGCCCGCGTACTGGGATCCGCAGGACAGATCCCGCGGGAACAGCATGAGGCCATCTCGCGAAAGAGCGAACTCGGGTGGCGGCACACAGGAGAACACTCTAGAGAGATACTTATACTAGCAGGCTCGGTGGTCTATCATACCTGTGCCTGAGCGGCGGACGTACACTCACACCTATACAAGATCCAGCACGTCTCCACCGGACGGGCTAAGCGTTGCGATCACCGGGGTAGTCTGGCTCGGAATCAGAACTGTCGTGACAGGTTGGGCTGTTGACTGTTCGACACGCCGTGGGGGTCGATCAAGCTGCTGGAGCCTGCGTCGCTGTCCTCTGGAGGTCTCGAGTCTATCGTGGTACCGACAGCGGCACAGAGGAGCTGGGGTCTAACAGTACCGACATCTCTAGTAGTTACCGGATGCCCAACAGTTTTGTCCGCAGTGCTGTTTCCTGCCGGCGTGAGCAACGAGATCGCCCCGCATCACGACCCCGCGGTCGCGACGGATCGGCATGAGCAGCCGGTTGAACTACTGCGGGATCTGCTCCGGTTCGATACGACGAATCCGCCGGGCGACGAGGCAGCCTGCATAGAGTGGATCGCCGACCTGTTTGACGTCTACGGGATCGACTACACCACGTACGCTCGCGACCCGGATCGTCCGGTTATCATCGGTCGGGTGTCGGGCGGGGACGCCGACCCGCTGCTGCTGTACGGTCACGTCGATGTAGTACCTGCGGAGGGAGAGTGGACACATCCGCCGTTTGAGGCTGTCCTCGACGACGGCTACGTCTGGGGGCGAGGCGCGCTCGATATGAAAGGCGGCGTCGCAATGTTTCTCGCCGCAGTTCTCCGGATTGCTGCCGGCGATCAGCGGCCGCCGGGAGACCTGCTTCTGTGTGTCGTGCCCGACGAGGAAGGAGGCGGAGACGATGGGATGCAGTACATGGTCGATCAGCACCCGGAGGCGTTTGCCGGAGTCACGTACGCACTGGGTGAATTCGGTGGGTTCTCTATCGAGGTCCGCGGCGAGCGGTTCTATCCGATCCAGGTAGATGAAAAGCGCATCTGCTGGCTCCAGGCGACGATCGACGGCGAGGGAGGGCACGGCTCTCTTCCTCGTCCTCAGAGTACGATGTACCAGCTCGGACGCGTCCTACGACATCTCGAGAACGCTTCCCTGCCTGTCCACATGACGCCGGTCGCCCGCAAGATGGTGGGTTCGATCGCGGCGGAGCTGTCTCCTCCTGCGAGTGTCGCGTTGCGGGCGCTGACAAAGCCCCGCCTCACTGACTCCGTTATCCGCCTGATGGGCAAGCAAGGCCAGCAGTTCCACGCTATCACGCACAACGTGGTCAACCCGACGGTGGTCCGGGGTGGCAGCAAGGAAAACGTCGTCCCCGAATCAGTCGAGCTGACACTCGACTGTCGGCTCGTGCCCGGTCAGCGCCCCGCGGACGTTCTCGGCGAGATTAGAACGGCTCTCGGCGATCTATCCGAGAACGTTACCTTCGAGATCGTTCGCTTCGATGAGGGGCCATCAAAGGCCGACATGTCCGGGTTCGACGCGTTGGCCGCTATCCTCGAGTCCGCCGACAGCGAGGGAACAGCTGTCCCGCTGTTGCTCACTGGCGCGTCCGACGCGCGACACCTCTCCCGACTAGGTATCCAGTCGTACGGATTCACACCGATGCAACTACCTCCGGAGCTGCCCTTCTTGGATCTCATCCACGCTCACGACGAACGGATCCCCGACGACGCCGTCGAGTGGGGGACTGACCGTGTCTACGAGGCCATATTCGCTCTTGAGTGATGTCGTTACAGTTCCCAACGATCACGGACTCGTCGCTCGACCACCGGCCTCTTGAGCCGACCGATCCGCTGCCGCTCAGAAGACGACGCCGAACCCCAGCATCGACCTTTCAAGTGTGACACTGCCCCCGAATCCTCCGCCATCGGTGTCGACGTCGACTGGTACGGCACGCCCCGCTGATTCTCCCTCGCCACCGATGACCTGTCTCGGCGGGCGGGTTCGATTTGACTCACTGTCAGCATCCGTGACAGTCAGAGGGTGCTCGGGGGGGTGCGGGCCGGGCAAGTGGCCCGAGTGAAACGAGATCCCTTCTGCTGGTGCTATCAGAGAACTCCCCCAAGAACATCGAAGGCTGCCTCGTTGCCCGTTGCTCCCCAGAGCTGTCGGCGAGGTAGCGCGCGGGCCGGCCACACCCTGGCGGACGGGTCTCCGCGACGATAGATCGTCCACGTGTGCGGAGTGCTTGCTACTCCGTCGACAGGAGCGCGACCGGTAACGGGGACAATATTCTAATTATTGGGGATGTACTTTTTTGTTACAAATGGGTGATGTCACGCGAGTACTCGACGCACACTGGCGTGCCGAATCCGAGGCCGACCCGGACCCGGAGTCGCTCAAGTATGACGAGCGGGTGGCGTTCTGGCGGTCGTGCGTGCCCGACTCATACGATGAAATATACGACCGACTTCTGGCGGAGAACTGCGCGCCGCGCATCGCCGCCGCAACCTGCTGGTACGCCGCAGGACTCAACGAGACCACCGACACCAGAGCGCGCACCCAAGCCGAGATCGCCCGCGAGTACGACATCTCGGCGGTCACGCTCAGGCGTTGGTACTCGCGGATCCGCGAGGACATCGAGTCCTGATCGGCCGCTCAGCTTCCAGCACCGGTCCGGTCGAGAACTGTAAGCACGATCCCGACGAGCACGATGGCCCCGCCGGCGACGGTCGCTGCCGTAGGAACCTCAGAGAGTACGACGACCGCGAGGATTGTCGCGCCAACGGGCTCGGCGAGAAGCGAGACCGAGACGACACTCGACTCGAGGTGTGCGAGCACCCAGTTGATCACCGTATGCCCCAGCACTCCGGGACCGACGGCCAGTCCAGCAAACACTAGCCACTCCCGAAGAGGATATCCCGTCAGCGCGCCGGGGCCGGCCTGTGCGGTGACGGCCACAAGCAGCCCGACCGTACACACCGAGTACACCACCACGACGTACGGAATCAGCGCGACCCGCTGGCGCAGCGACCGACCAGCCAAGACGTACCCGGCGGCGGCGACCGCGCCCAGAAGCGCCAGCGCGTTGCCAAGGAGTGGATCCGCGCCGACGACGCCGCCGAGCAGCTCGCCGACCGACATCGCGGCCACCCCGGCGACCGCGACGACGATCCCGAGGACCATCCGGCCGGTCACCCGCTCGCGCAACAGGAGCCATGCCCCGGCGGCCACGAACAGCGGCTGTGACTGGACCAGCGTGACACTCGCCGCGACGCTAGTCCACGCCAAGCTCTCGAACCAGGCCGCGAAATGCACCGCGAGCGCGAGCCCCGACAGTACCGCAAACACGAGATCTCGACGACCGATCCGCCGGAACTGCTCGCGGTACCGCCAGACCGCTACCGGGAGCAACGGCAGCGTGGTGAACAACACCCGGTAGAAGGCCGCCACCGTAGACGGCGCCTCGCTGAGTCGCACGAGGACGGCGCCAGTGCTGATTCCGAGAATCGCCACACCCAGCCCGGCGACCGGCGGGACCCGCGGGGTATCAGTCGCGCTTACCGCAGTGGAGGCCGTATTCGTCTCGGCTTCGGTGCTCACGGGGACACCAGTCCCCCGGCGTCTAAACCGGTTGTGGCTCTCGGGGTCGACCGGTCAGTCAGCCAACATTTTTAGTACGATCGGCGAGCATGCGGAGGTATGCCACAGACCCAGACGCTGGCGCTGGTCGGTGCCGCTGGCGGGATCGGCACCACGCGACTGGCCCTCGAGTCCGGCGCGACGCTCGCCCGAACAGGCCGGGATATCGCGGTCGTCGACGCCGCCTTCGACACACAGGGGCTGGCCCGGTACGTCGAGGGGCGGATCGAGGTCGACGCGACTGCGCTCGCGACACACCTACTACGAGCTCGCTGACGGCGAGTGAGCTCCGATCGCCGCCGAGGTTAAGTCCGCCGATCGCATACGTCGGCCAAGTGAACGACAGAACCGACGCCCTCGATACCGTCGTGTTCGGCGTCGACGTCCAGAGCGGCGACATCCGCGGCGACGCCCCGTCGTTCGCGCTGGTCGAGTTCGACGGCGAGCACGTCAAGCGCGATGTCGTGAGCCACCGGAAGCTCCGCCGGCGCATCGACGACGAGCATCCGGCGATCGTCGCGACGGACAACAGCTACGAGCTGGCCGCCGACAAGGACGCCTTGATCCGATTTCTCGACTGGCTGCCCGACGAGACGCGGCTGGTCCAGGTCACCGGTGCCGAACAGCCCGAGCCGCTATCTCGGGTCGCCGCCCGTCACGGCGTCTCCTATGAGAAAGAGCCGATGCGTGAGGCCGAGGCCGCGGCCAGACTCGCGGCGGCAAACGTCGGCCAAGTCGTGACCGCGTTCACGGACACCACCGAGGTCAAGGTTGCCCGCGGACGCTCAACCGGTAGCGGCGGCTGGAGCGAAGACCGGTACACCCGCCGGATCCACGGCTCCGTGAAACGTCGCGCCCGCGAGGTCGAGTCGGCGCTCGAAGACGCCGGACTGGAGTACGACCGCGACGTAACCGAGAAGTACGGTGGCTTTTCCAACGCGGTGTTCACCGTCGAGGCCCGTCCAGAGGACCTGCCGGTCTCGACCGAACGGGCCGGCGACGTCCGGATCGAGATCCAGCGCCAGCGTCGGGACGGCATCGAGTTCGAGCCCCTGGCGAAGCGCCGGGATCACGTACTCGTCGGGATCGACCCCGGGACGACTACTGCGGCCGCAGTCGTTGGACTCGACGGGGAGCTGCTCGATGTCATCAGCACCCGGACAGCGGACACGGCGGCAGTAATCGAGTGGATCGTCGAGCGTGGCCGGCCGATCATCGTCGCTGCAGACGTCACCCCGATGCCAGACACCGTCGAACAGATCCGGCGGAGCTTTGACGCCGCCGGCTGGACGCCGCCGCGTGACCTCCCGGTCGATGTAAAAAAACACCGGACCCGCGAGACCGGCTACGACAACGATCACGAGCGCGACGCGATCGCAGCGGCGCTCGGCGCCTACGACGCACACAGCGAGCAGTTCGACCGGGTCGCAACGAAGGTTCCCCCACAGGTTGAACTGGGCGAGGTTCTCGCTCAGGTGGTCACCGAGGAGGCCTCCGTCGAGACTGCCCTCGCAGAGCTGCGCGAGACCGACGACCAGCCAGAGTCCGACGACGAGCACACCGAACGCGAGCTGACAGATGAAGAACGCCGGATCCGGAAGCTCGAGACCCAAGTCGAGCGCCTGCAGGCCCACGTGGGCGATCTGGAGGCCACCATCGAGGAGAAAGACGACCAGATCGACGAACTCAAAGCAGAACTCACCGAAGCGCGGCGAGAGGAGCGCCAGCGCGCCCGCGAACGCCGGGAAGTGTCGCGGCTCCAGCGCGAGACAAACCGTCTCGAACACGAACTCGAGGCCGAACGCGAGACCGTCGCTGACCTCGAGGGGAAACTCGAGCGGCTCAAGGCCCTCTGGAAGCTCGATCACTCGGATTTCGCCGACGTGTCCGACGCGAAGGCCGGCCTCGTGCCAGTGAAAGTCATCGAGCAGTTCACGACCGACGCGATCCGCGACGCAGACGAGCGGTTCGGACTCGCCGAAGACGACGTCGTGCTCTTCCGGGACGCGAGCGGCGCCGGCCGGTCGACCGCCGAGCTGCTCGCCGAGATCGGCCCGCGGCTGGTGTTGCGCACCGGCGGACTCTCGGAGATGGCCGATCATATTCTGTTCGATCGCGAGATTCCCGTCGCACCCGCAGAGCAGGTGACCGTCCAGGAGGTCGACGAGCTGGCCGTGGCCCGCGAGTCCGAGGTCGAGGCCGCGATCGAAGACTGGGAACAGCGGGCTCAGGAACGCGAGCGAGAGCAGCGAGCCGAGCTGGTCGATCGGCTGATCAGCGAACACCGTGCCGAGCGGGTCGACCGTTCGCAGGGATAGGGCAAGCCAGGGCAGGCGTGACCCGAGCGCGCCCCGGGCCGAGGATCGGGGCAACTGCTCTGGGGGCAAAAGCCCGAGGCTTGCCAGCGAAGGAACCTGAGACTACCGGCGACAGTACCTACCCGTGGCCGTCCGCGGCCGAGCGTTTTTGCCTGGCGGGACCGTCGCGGGCGTATGCCACAGAGTCCGTTCGACGTCACGATCCAAGTCGGCGAGATACAGCGGGCGGAGCCGTTTCCAGAGACCGACAAGCCCCAGATGGTGAAGCTGTGGATCGCGTTCGGCGACCAGCAACGCCAGTCGTGTGCACAGCTCGGCTACAACCACGATTCTGCGGACCTGCCCGGCCAGCAGGTACTGTGTGTCACGGATCTCGGAAGCATCCAGGTCGCTGGCTTCGAATCCGAGGCACTGACCGTCGGCGTGCCGGACGCCGAGGGCAACCCCGTGTTGGTGGCACCGACCGATCGGGTTCCGCTGGGCGGCAAGCTCTACTGACCGGAGCCGGGACCGGGCCCGCCGGCGAGCATCCCGAAGGTGCCGAGGAGATTCCGCACCAGCCCGTAGACGATCAGACCCATGCCGGCGACCACGAGGGCTATCCCGCCTGCCACGAGCGGGCTCTCGATGGCGACGAGGCCGATTCCAGCGAGCGCGAGCAGCAGGCCACCGACGCCTGCGACACCGAGTCTGCGAAGCATGTCCAAGTTGCGAACCCGCGTGTACTTATCAGTATGTGGTTGCCGGACGGTCCTGCACACTTAACCGTCTTCGTGACAAACCGCCGAATATGAGCGACAGCGAGGGCAGGACAGATCTCCGGATGCCCGACGAGGACGAGGTCTTCGCGGTCGTGACGGAGATGCTCGGTGCCAACCGTGTGACAGTACGGTGTATGGACGGTGTCGAACGCACCGCCCGGATTCCCGGGAAGATGCAGAAACGAATCTGGATCCGAGAGGACGACATCGTACTGGTCGAGCCGTGGGACTGGCAAGACGAGAAGGCAGACATCACCTGGCGCTACGAGAAACAAGAGGCAGACCAGCTCCGAGAGGAAGGCCACATCCAGGAATGACATCCTCCTCGTCGTGAACGGCGGGACTCTCTTGCTGAAGTAGGTAGCTACAGTATGGCTACAGCCACGTCTCCTGGAGAGACAGCCACACGAGACCGGTGGACGCGGCGGACTCGTCGGTCCCGGCGCCGGCCCGACCATGTGTCGCGCCGTCGGTGCGCTCGTCGGCGGACCCACCCAGAAGCCCGAACAGCACCGTACTTAGCCGGTCGTCGCCGGGCGACTGGCGCTCGACGTACCGGACCAGAGCCCGCCGTGGAGTCCGGTCGATCTGCTCGACGGCCTCGATCTCGATCGCGAAGTCCCCGGTGCAATCCCCACGGGCGCCCTCGACGCTCGCCAGCACCGTCTCCCGGTCCTGAATCGTCCCCGCTGGGGTAACACGCTCGAACGACGGCGACAGGGCAGTCTCCAGGCAAGCGAACCGCTCGGGCGGACAGCGAGCCTGGTGCCACGCCTCGAAAAACGCGTGCAGTGATTCGATCTCGCGTTCGTAGATCGTCGCCATGTTGCTGGTTCGGTCGGCCGCCGTGAAACGGTTCCGCTAGAATAGCGGATCGTCGACGATCCGTGCCGGACCGCCCAGCTCCCAGACGCGAGTGTCGACGCCACAGTCCGCGATGGCCGCCTCGACCCGGTCGACGTGCTCGACGGTCGTGTTGACGTAGACACTCGCCCCCGTATCGACCGAGAAGTACACCGGCAGCCCCTCCTCACGGAGGCTCCGCACCGCGTTGAAGATCTCGATGGTGCGGGGCTGCCAGTAGACCCAGCCTGCCGGCCCCGTCATCGTCGTCGCCGCGAGCGACAGCGAGTCGTGCTCGGCGAGCTCGAAGGCCCGGTCGAACTCGCCGCCCCGGAGCGCGTCTCGCATCGTCGCGATCTGTTCGTGGATATGTGCGAGCCGTCCCTCGAACATATGACTCGCCGCAGCCTCCTCGTGGGCCTGTTCTGTCTCCTTGTAGGCGGGGACGAGCCCGGCGACAACCCGGAGCCGCTCGCCGAACGCATCGGGGACAGCGAGCGGTTCCGACCGGCAGTCCTCGTCGTTGAGTCCGGTGTACAGCTGCGAGATCCCGCCGGTGACCGCCCGGGCGGCAGAGGCCGACCCACGACGGGCGATCGTCGAGATCTCCGGACGGGTGAGGTCGAGCCCGGCGGCTTCAGCAAGTGCCATCGCGGCCGCCGCAAAGCCCGACGCAGAGGAGCCAAAGCCGACGTTCGTCGGGAAGGAGTTCTCCGAGTGCAGCCGTACGCGGTCGATGCGGTCGGCCCGGTCGCGAACGTGATCGACCACCGTCTGAATCCGTTCGGCGCCCCGTCCGGTGACGGGCTCACCGTCGACGACGTACTCGTCGGTCTCGCGGCCGGGGTCGAACGCGACGGTGGTTCTCGTCTGACTCGGGGCCGTACAGAGGCTGATCGAGTCGTGATACGGCAGTCGGAGCTCTGGGTCGCGCATCCCGTGGTACTTGACCAGCCCCTGGATGGGGTGAGCGATGGCCGTCGCCTTCATGCATCGAACGACCCCGGGGCGACACTTGGCTGTTTTGACCTCCACCGCGCGAGCGCCCGCCCCCGGGGAGTCACCGGGGCGCGGTGGGGACTACGCTGTCGTCGGGGCGATCGGGCCGGCACAGACGTCGCTGAGACAGTTACCTGCGGTGACGACAGCTGTCACTGCACCGATCCCGGTGGCGACGGGCATGGGCCGTATCTCTACCGCGATTATTACGAAAATGGATCGCTCACCTGCAAGTATATCGGCAAGGCTGGCGATCATCCCAGTATCAGCCTCAACTGATCGCGAGGGGAGCCGCTAAGGTCTCACAGTTGAGGCGGCTGATTCACCGAACCAGCCTCGCCAGAACACTCGGAACACGGGGTCTCTCACTGTCGCTGAGACGTTCGAGGCAGTCACTCAGTCAGGGCCTGCACAAATATACCGAACGATGTATCAGAAAATGATATTAGATGGTTTGGCCTGAAAAATATAGAGGTTAAGATTAGCAGAAGACCGGAGGTCGTCTCATATCGATAGGATCGAAACAGCAGTTGGGGACGTATGCAGATAGAACGTTCCCCGAGTCAATCTCTAGCGTACTTCGAGAGGAGAGCTGCTCGCTCCGAGCGCCTCAACGGTTCGTAGGCTTTTGCCTCGTATCGAGCCGAGAGTACAGGGACAGATAGGCCTTCGACCTCTACGAAAACCCGATGGTCAGTGATATCGACTGGAGGTTCCCACGTTCCATCCTGTCGGCGCTTCTGTAGTTGCCCCCATGACTTCGATGCGAATTCCGTTCAGCTCGAGGAGTTCCGAGAGTACGCTGCCGACCACTACCCAGGCGACGAGGTCAAAGAGTACGTCGACTTAGTGAGCGGGACCGTTGAGGGCGGCAGCGACCAGTACCGCACCTTCCGGGACGCGATCGCCGACGGCGACGTCGGCCGTGTGGTCGTACACGAGCTGTCGAGACTGCCGTGTTGAATAGTGGCCTCTGAGCCACGGTGAAGCGACACCGATTTTGAGACCACTGGTATCAGCCTCTGATACATCGACTCAAATTCCGACCGTACCGGCCAACACCGCTATTCAACACAGCAGTATAGCGTAGTGTGGCTATGTCGTAATAATAAGAGTATGCGACCACCCTGACCTACATAGCCTACGCTGTCTCTGATTGTTAGAATAGAAGGGCAATGTAACCCTTCTTATATATGCCCGGGGAGGGCTCCGAACCCTCGATCTCCGCATATCCCAGGTGTGGGGCAGG
>OBKM01001049.1_pt1 | contig 11921 bp, 10 predicted proteins | sample 1519691 | NCBI WGS metagenome assembly OBKM01 (sample SAMEA37050418, study PRJEB22526) | metagenome | biome: saline pan; feature: lake; material: water | place: Egypt | collected 2015 | depth 0.5 m
TGGGTGTTCCTTTTGTCTTGACACAAAAGGAATTAAAAGGTCAAGGCTATGAAGAGCGCGGCTGAAGGCTGCTGCGCCTCCACTAAAATTTATCAAACTCGCTCCTGCCGTCGCTCAAACACGATAAATTTTGGCCGTTCCGCCTCCGCCGCCGTCCGGGCGCCGCCCTCTTCAAGGCCGATCGGGGGATAATTTTTCAGCTGGCTTCCTCTTCCTTGATCTTGTCGCGGGGCGCCCATGGGCGTAGCCTGCGGGCCCTCTGCCTTCCACGCCCCGCCCTCCTCACGATTCGCCGCTCCCCATTCCCTCTTTCCCCTTCCCCACTCGCTGTAGTCACGCCGTCGTGAACGATCTCGCGGCAACCGGGCATGTCGGTGGTGACGATGGGCCGCTCGCAGGCGGCTGCTTCGATGAGCACTTTTGGTACGCCCTCCCGGTAATACGATGGTAGGCATACGGCGTGCGTGTTTGCGAAGACAGCCGGCCTGTTTTCCTGAATTCCCCCCCGACCGGCCCTTCTGCGGCCCATGCGTTGAGCCGATCCTTTGGAAAAGACCTATTATCCGTTTTCCCCAGCAAGCCGCCGGGCGGTGGCGATAATATCGTCGGAAAGCCAGTAGCCACGTGCTCGCACCTTCTCGAGACGCGGGGTAACGGCCTCAATCTCCCCCAGTTCTTTCAGACGAAGCAGCACCCCAATCAGTCCAGTGACGGGCACATCGAGCTCGCGCGCCACCCGTCGTCCGACTCGATCATCCATCAGTACGACTCCGTCTTCTTCCGTCGTAATCGCCAGTGCAATGGCACTCCGCTCCCCGGGGTCGAGTCCTGTAAGCGCCTCTTCAATCTCCGGCGCAAGCGTGCCCGGCGCCTCGACACGCAGCAAATGCTCCAGCGCCTTTTCGAGAGCCGGACCCTCTTTTTCTACAGTTCCCCCGAGCAACTCGCGGCGGACAACGGGGGAAATGAGCACGGTCTCTGCCAATGAGCCGAGAAGCGTCAATTCGCGTATCTTGGCCAAGCCCACGAGCGGCCCCGTATCGGCAATAATCGTCATGAGCCGGTCGCCTCCCGCAGCGTATCCAGATCCTGACGCAGCTCCTCGTCTCGCTCTTCGGGCGGAACGTTAAATACGTTGACTTGATACCGCCCGCAGGCCTCTAGAAATTCAACGCGGGAGAGATCCGCCAGATCAGCGGCCTTGCCGGACGATATTTTGCCCAGCTCGAACATCTTCAGCGCAGCCATGAGACGGATGTGCCGCTCCATCTCGTCGGGCGTCAGGCGCACGGCCTGCTCGAAACCAGCGGGCACGTCAAGCTGCAAAGCGTCTTTCTTTTCCATCGTTTTACCGGCGGCTGGCACGTAGTCATCCTACGCGCTCTATGGTTAAAACCTTTCAATGCATTGATTGAACCTGCTGGCTAGCGTACAGTTCGCAGCTGGCCCAGCGGGTCTAGACCGTAACGCATACGGGTCATGCCGGTTCAGCAGTTGGCACCATCTCCCCATACACCCCTTCCACATGCCACCGCACGGTGTTCTCCAGCGCTTCTTTGTTTGACACCGGCTGTTCGAAGCCCGCCTCGCGGATCTTCGAGGCGTCGAAGTTGGTGGAGCGGTTGAATGTTGCTGATGCGGGCGGCCGTGATGGGAAGTCGATGCTGGTAAGGTCGGCGGCGATGTCGGACACTTTGGCGATGGGCGTGGCGATGCTGAGCGGGATGTGCCACGACGGAGGCGTTTTGCCGAGAAGGCGGACAATGCGCTCGACGAGCGTGCCCGTGGTGAGCGCGTTGCCATCGTACGGCTGGCGGTCGATGCCGGGGACGGTGTGTTCCTGGGCGTGGAGACGCTGGGCGAGACGCGAGCCGATGTATCCGGAGGCGCCGGTGATGAGGGTGGTCAGGGATGGTGGCTCTTCGTTTTGGCTCAGTTTGATGGATTGGTGGTTTTTTCTGGGGTGGGTGTTCCTTTTGTCTTGACACAAAAGGAATTAAAAGGTCAAGGCTATGAAGAGCGCGGCTGAAGGCTGCTGCGCCTCCACTAAAATTTATCAAACTCGCTCCTGCCGTCGCTCAAACACGATAAATTTTGGCCGTTCCGGCTCCGCCGCCGTCCGGGCGCCGCCCTCTTCAAGGCCGATTAGGAGACAATTTTTCAACTGCTGCTCCTTCCTTGATCTCGTCGCGGGGCGCCAACAGGCTTGACGTGCGACCCTTTTGGCCTCGCATGACTATCGTAGTTGCCACCATCACCCGCTAACCGGCACCTGTGCGGCTGGCTCGTTGTCCAGTTCTAACAGCTCGTCGTACACCGCCATGGTGTCGCGGACGACGCGTTCTGAGGCGAACGCTTCCCGGACGAGTTCGCCGGGGGGTGATGTATCCGCTTTCGCCGACCGTGTGCGCAGGCGACCGCAGAGTCACTATCGGACGACACGCCAGCGGCGCTGTGCCTTCAACGCTCCACGCCCCGTCCTCACTACAATTCGCCATTTGCCATTTCCTATTTCTCTTCCCTACATCCGGGCGTGCTCACAGAAATTCGACATGGTCGGCCATCTCTTCGGCGGAGAGCGTACGCGCGAGCCCGCTCAACCGACGAATGATCTCGCCCACCGAACGGCGTCGCGGAATATACACGATGCCAGCATGTGGATCTCCCCGCGCTGCTAGCCGGAGGAAGTCGTCATCGTGTGTGACAATCACGCGATTTTCTCTGCGTCCGAGGGCGAGATGCTCCTCATCGCTCGCGCTCAGCATATCGGCTTCGACAACCGTCACCCCCTCCACCCCTCGCCGGCGCAACCCGTCGGCCACCGCTGAGGCCATATGCTCATCGAGGTACAATCGAATCGGCTCGCTCACGCTTTATCTTGCAAGGAAGGGGTGCACTTAGAACCTGTTTCAATTTATGTCTTCGGGCACCCCAAGAGCACTTCCTCGCTCCGCTCAGGGCGCTGCGAGCGGCCTCGATGGGCTCCAAATCGCCCCCGATTTACTGGCGTCAGTCGGGCTGCGCCCTCGTGTCGGCCCGTAGCGCACCAACCGGCATGACTTCGCCTGCGCTCAGCCCCTGCTACGCCCCTCGACCGTGGTCCGATTTTCGCTTCATCGGTGCTCGCTCTCGCCATCGAATCCAAAATCAAAACAGGTTCTTAGACGGCGTCTGCTCGCGCAGGGCCTCAATGAATGCCCGGCTCTCTTCGAGGGACTGGTCGATCTCCTCGCGGTGAGCAAAATAATAGGCGAGGGCGGCATAGATATCCGCCAGCTCGAGGTTGTATTCGCTGGCGATGCGATCCGCGCTCCATCCCAACTGGTCATGCCAGACGGCGACATCCTGCACGGTGATGCGGTGCCCCGCGATCCGGGGCTTTCCTCCACAGATGCCTTCGGTTTGCTCGATACGCTGATCTAAAGACATCGTCTGTTTTTCTGAAGCCAGGTAGAAGCATTTCTCGGATTTTAGAACGGACGAAACCACACACAGTTGCCCGATCGGTAGACGACCGACCGGTGGATATGGGGAACGGTGGAGAACATGCACTCATGGCTCTGGGGCGACCGGGGAGAAGGGAAAGTGAAGGCCCCAAGGATGACCACAAGGGCCCCGGTGAAGACTCGGGCTGACGTCGGCTCCCGCTTTGTGGATGGGGTTCATGGCGATTGCCCCCGACGAGGCATCGCTTTCTCCCCATCGGTATACGGCGTAGCGCGCACGTGTTTTAGCGGGTCAAGGGGCCACGTCTCCCCCTTTTATTCGCCTCCAGCTCATCAGTCGCCCTTTGGGCTCGTGTCATGAAGGGAGAACAAGGACCGACCACGGGGAGGCCACCCCGCGGAGGGATGTTCTATGGTCTGCGGGGTGCTCCGCCCATTCCCGCATGAGCACTCGAACGGTCCATCCTCTCTGTCTCTTACTGAATCGAGTTCAGCACAGGCTCTTCTCCAAGGAGAGGACGCTGCGACCCAGCTCGCCGCTCCAAACAGGCTGTATGCTTCAAATCCACGTCTCTCCCTTCAACGAAGGGAGAACAAGGGCCGACCATAGGGAGGTCACCCCGCGGAGGGATGTTCTACGGCCGGCGAATTGCCTCTCCCTCCTTGTGTCAGCACAAGAACCGAACGGTCCATCCTCCTTGTTCCTCCTTCCCCAAGGAGGAAACTTTGGCGTCCAAGTATCTGCGTGAGCATCGGCCATCTGCCTCACAGCCACGTCCCCCCTTTATTCGCCTGCGGGCCCTCTGCCTTCCATGCTCTCCCGTCCCACGATTCGCCACTCCCCACTCCCTGTTCTCCTTTCGCCCGTCCCCACTCGCCGCAGTCACGGCTCCACCTGCACGGGCCGGTCTTCGTAGTAGTTGTGCGCCCAGTCGGCGAAGAGCTGGAGGCCCTCCTCGATGGGGGTGTCGGGGGCGTAGTCGAGGAGCTCCTGGGCCCGTTCGATGTCGGCGTAGGTGCGGTCGACGTCGCCGGGCTGGCGGGGGAGGCGCTTGATCTCCGGCTCGATGCCGAGCGCCGTCCCGATGCCGGCGATCAGCTCCTTGAGCTGCGTCGTCTCCGAGCCGCCCAGGTTGATGATCTCGTACTCGGGGTCGCCGAGGGCGTGGGCGCGGTGGAGGCTCGAGGTGACCCCGTCGACGATGTCGTCGATGTAGGTGTAGTCGCGGCTCGTCGTGCCGTCGCCGTACATCGTGATCGGCTCGCCGGCGAGGAGCTGCCGGGCGAACTTGTGGATGGCCAGGTCGGGGCGCTGGCGCGGGCCGTAGACGGTGAAGAAGCGCAGGCAGTGCACCGTCATGTCGTAGAGGTGGTGGTACGTATGCGCGAGGAGCTCGCCCGACCGCTTCGACGCCGCGTACGGCGAGATGGGGTGGTGCACGGCGTCGCCTTCGGAGAAGGGCACCTTCTCGTTGTTGCCGTAGACCGACGAGGAGGAGCCGAAGATGAACGTCTGGACGTCCATCTGGTGGGCAAACTCGAGCATCGACTGCGTGCCCGTGATGTTGAAGTGGGCGCAGCCAACGGGATTTTCGATGGAGGCGCGCACGCCGGCCTTGGCGGCGAGGTGGATGATCGCGTCGAGCGACTGGCCGTCGAGCATGCTGCGCATGAAGCCGGTGTTGTTGATATCCTGCTCGACGAAGTGGAAGTTCGCTCGGCCGTGGAGGTCCTCAATCCCCTCTTCTTTGATCGAGCGGTCGTAGTAAGGATCGAAGTTATCGACGGCCGTGACGCGGTGGCCTTCGTCCAGCAGACGGCGGCAGAGGTGGCCGCCGATGAAGCCGGCGCCTCCGGTGACGAGAATGTGCATGGGGTGGGTATGGGGTCTGTGATACTAGTATATGCTTACGCTTAACGGATTGGTGTTTGTCTCGTGCCCACGGTTCTCTGTGGGCTACGGGGCCGCTTAGGCCGCTCCTGCGGCCAGTGCCGGTCGGCCCGTGGTACCGACAGGTGCCAGCCTACAGCGATGCGGGAGGGGCCGTAGGTTATGACCGTGGTGCGGCGGGTCCGCTCCCACGCCGGAGCGTGGGAGCGAGCAGGATGGGCGCCGGAGCGTGGGAGCGAGCAGGGTGGGCGCCGGCAGGCGTGGAAGCGAGCAGGATGGCTGGAGCGTGGAAGCGAGCAGCACGAGAAAAAGCCGGTGGTACTCTCCGTCCGTTGTGAAGAAGGACGCATACTCAAAATGGATTGTTGACCGTGCTTTTTGCAGCCGCGATCGGAGCGCCACCACCCATCAAAAGTTGCCCCCGCCGAGGACGTTGATGTTGTCGCGGTCATGGGAAATGTGGTCGAGGGCGTTGCGCGTGTCGATGATCTGGGGCGCGTGCTCGGCAATTTGGGCGTACGGGAAGGCGTCGTGGGCTGTGCACACGATGGCCAGGTCGTGGCTCTGCAGCACCTCGTCGGTGATCTCGACCCGTGGGAGGGGGAAGGGATCCCCCTCTTTGGGACGTACGGTAAACGCGTCAACATGGGGGTCGGCAAATCGGATGTGTCTGATGCCCTCCTCGTCCAGCAGGCGCGCTATCGAATGGGCGGGCGAGTGGCGCGTGTCGTCGACGTTGGCCTTGAACGCCACGCCCAACAGGAGCACCTCGGCGTCCTGCAGGCGGATCGGCTGCTCGGCCAGCGCGCGCATCACGGCGTTGGACACGTAGAACGGCATGTTCTCGTTGATGCGGGCCGACAGCGTGATGAAGCTCGTCTCGAAGTCGTGCTTGCGGGCGATCCACGAAAGATAGTAGGGATCGATTGGGATGCAGTGCCCCCCGAGGCCCGGGCCGGGGTAGAAAGCCTCGAATCCAAACGGTTTCGTATCCGCGGCCTCGACCACCTCCCACATGGAGACGTCGCCCATCCGATCGCACAGCTGGGCAAGCTCGTTCACGAGCGCGATGTTGACCGAGCGGTAGATGTTTTCGAGCAGCTTCTCGAGCTCGGCCGCCTTAGGGCTCGACACCGTGTGCACGTCGCCCACGACCTGCCCCATGGCCGTCTCGGCTACGTCGGTGCAGGCGGGCGTCGCGCCGCCTACGACGACCGGCGTGTTGGCCGTCGTGTACTCCTCGTTGCCGGGGTCGATGCGCTCAGGGCTGAAGGCCAGGAAGACGTCCCGGCCAAGGTGCACGTTGTTTTGGCGCCCGGCCTCCTCCAAAATGGGCTGGACAAGCTCCTCCGTCGTGTTGGGATACGTCGTGCTCTTGATGACCACGCACTGCCCGGGGCGGAGGTGCTCGGCAATCGAGCGAACGGCAGATTCGATGTACGAGGTGTCAGGCTCCTTGTGCTCGTCGAGCGGCGTCGGCACGCAGATGAAGAAGATGTCGATGTCCGGGCTCACGTCGTAGGACGAGGTGGCTTCCAAAAACCCGTCGTCGACGAGGCGGCTGACCTGCTCGTCGGTCAGATCATCTATGTAGTTCTCTCCCTCATTCAGCTGCTCGACGCGCTCCTGGCTCACGTCGATACCGACGGTCTCAAATCCCTGATCGGCGTACTCGACGGCCAAGGGAAGGCCCACGTACCCCAGGCCGACGACACCGATCGTCGCCTCGCGGGTTTCTAGCTTGCGGCTCAGGGCGCGTGCCGTCTGCGCGTCTTCTTGGACGTCAGTGGCTTCTGCCCGGCTATCTACGGGTGATTTCATGGTCTGATTTGGCTGATTGTGAGGTGTGGAGGTGTGTGATGTGAAGAATGGTCCATAGCCCTCGAGGAGGCGTCGCGCTGGCGAGAGCTGGCGGTCATGCCACGGGGGCTGGGGGTGTCAAACCATTCTGCTGAATATGGCGGTCTGGGAGCGTGTCTGCAATGGGGATATAATACCAATTACGGCGAATGATTATGCCTATTACAGAATCGCTTGATTCGAACCGTGGGGTTCCTGACCGTGTACGGGCGCACCGGCCGTGCGCCCCTGCGAGGATGGGGGCGCCGGTGGCGATTGCTTAAGCCTCACTCCTGCACAATTCATCGCTTCAACTGGTATAACACCCTCCGCTCATTGGTGCAACTGGTATGACCCCCTCCGCTCATTGGTGCAACTGGTATAACACCCTCCGCTCATTGGTGCAACTGGTATAACACCCTCCGCCGCGCGGGGCGCGGCACCTCCCTCGAGGGAGGAGGTGGGGCGCTTCGAGAAAGGCGCTTGTTGTTTCACGGCCGAACATTCCTCTGGACTGAGCATGGGGCTTGGCGCACAATCGATTATCGAACGAAGCAAAACGTGTGCTACGAGCGTTTCGGGATCTTCTGGGACTCGCCGTTTGCAGCCGTCTTCTCGGCAGCCGGCGCTGCAAATGAGAGGTCGAATACGCGGCATTCCACGCCCGCCGTGCGGCAGAGCGCGTGGATGTCCTGGCGGCGCTCCTCGGCGATCCGGACGGCCGTGATGAGGACGACGTCAATGTCGTGCTCCTTGCACAGGGCCGGTAGCTCCTCGCCTGGCCCCAGCACGGAGAGTCCTTGCACGCGCTGGCCCTGCTTTAGCGAGTCGTCGTCGATGAAGCCGATCGGCTCCAGATCGCGATCGGGGTTCTGGCGGATTTCGCGGAGCGCCAGGTGACCGGCGTCGCCGGCGCCGAAAAGTAGCGCGCGCCGCTCGCCGTCTCGCTGCGACGCAAAGAACTGCCGGAGCCCCCGAAAGCCAAATCGAGCGCCTGCTACGGCGAGGGTTACGATCATCCAGTGGATCACCAGCGCTGCGCGGGAGAAGCCCGTCGGCCCGTAGAGGAGCGCAAGGGCTCCTCCCACGGCCATGGTGGCCCCCGTCGTGGCCCCTACCAGGCGAAGCATCTCGTTTGTGCCGGCGTGTCGCCAGATGCCGCGGTACAGCCCCATCCCGTAGAAGATCACAAGGTTAATGGTTACGACCAGGGGCAGCGTCGTCTCGATGAGCGTGCGCTGCGCGGAAGGCAGCCCCTGCTCGAACCGCAGGTAGTGCGCGGCGATATATGCCGCCCCCACAAGGCCCAGGTCGGCCGCTACGCCGAAGACCGCTTTCCAGCTGCGCCCGAACACGGCATGGAGCGTCCGGAGCACGTACTTAATTATGTCGGATCGTTCGCCGGACGCGCCTTCAGTCCCTTCTTGGTACACGCTGGCCCGCCCCAGATGGATGCCGAGGACTACCAGCCCGACGCCCGCGAAGACGACGAGCGCGTGAAACAGCATGACATCGACGAAGAGCGCCAGGAGCGCAAGTCCGCCCGTTCCGGCGCTCAGCCCGTACAGCATGAGCACGGCCTGACGCTCCGAGAGCCCGAGAAACACCAGTCGGTGCGACGAATGGTCGCGGCCGCCTTTCGAGATGGGACGCCCGGCGAGCTTCCGCGCAAAGGTAACGAGCGTCGTGTCAAAGATCGGAACGGCCAGCACGGCAAGAGGAATGAGATAGGCCGCCGACCATGACTGCATGACCGCCGCATGCTCGGCCACCATCAGCGCGAGGGCAGCAATGATGTACCCCAGAAAGAGACTCCCGCAGTCGCCCATGAAAATGCGGGCGGGCTTGAAGTTGAAGATGAGGAAGCCGGCGGCCGCGCCTCCCACCGCAGCCGCTACCGACAGGCTGGCTTCGCCTCTCACGAGGGCCGCGAAGGCGACAAGCGTGAGGGCCGCCACGCCAGCAATACCGGCGGCGAGGCCGTCCATGTTGTCCAGCAGGTTGATGGAGTTCGTGATGCCGATCACCCAGAGAAACGTAAGCGGCACCGACACCCAGACCGACCAGTCGGGCGCAAAGACGTACCCGGCGGCAAGCAGGAGCGCCGTGGCCGCAATCTGGGCTACGAGCTTCGCCGCGGGGCGCACCTCCCGGAGATCATCTACGAGCCCGGCGATGAACATAAGCGTGGCGCCTCCCCACACCATCCAGGGCACGTCGGCGGGTCCGGTAGCCACGACGCCCACCGTGGCCGCCCCAAAGAGAGCCAGCCCGCCCATGAGGGCCGTTGGCTCCGAATGCCACCGGTCCGCCTCCGGGTAGGCGAGCCAGCCCATCCGCCGCGCCAGGCGAATCACGAGCGGGGTAAGCGCAAGCGTGGCAAGAAACGCCGCCCCTGCTCCCAGTGCTGGATCTATGTACGCAGACAGTAGCGTAATGTCCATATACGTATACGGGGAAAATGCTGGAAACGAAACGCGTGCCACCGGCCGAAGCCGAAACAGCCGCTTAGTGCAGGTTCAACCGGTCCGTTTTGGATAGTTAGGTGTGCATGAATCAAATTCTCCCAATATTACGCTTCTTTTCGGCCTCGAAGGTGCATTAAGCCTTCAGTAAGCAAGATTCATTCAGAAAGAAACGCCTCCTCGCTTGAGGTCTGCTCCGACGGCGTGCCGTCTCTTTGCGTATCATCAAAAGAGTCGATCACCGAGCGCAGGATGTCGCCGGTATCGTGGCGCGGCTGGTAGTCGATCATCTCTTCGAGCTTACTAACATCCGGCGTGCGGCGGCGCATATCTTCAAATCCCGGGCCGTATACCTCTTCGTAGGGAATATGCGTAATGTCAGAGGGTGAGTCGGTGAGCGCTCGCACGCGCTCGGCGAGCTCGTTGATCGAAATCTCGTCTGGGCGACCGATGTTGAACACCTCCCCAGCCGCCTCGGGCGTGTTCATAAGGTCAACGACGGCCCGGGTAGCGTCTTCGACATGCGTAAAGCACCGGGTCTGCTCGCCGTCGCCGAAGACGCGAATGGGCTCGCCTGCGAGCGCCTGCTCGACGAAGTTCGGAATGACCATCCCGTACCGGCCCGTCTGCCGGGGCCCAACCGTGTTGAAGAATCGCCCGACGACCACCGAAAGGTTTTTTTCATCGTAATACGCCTGCGCGAGAAACTCGTCCATCGCTTTTGAGCAGGCGTACGCCCACCGGCGCTTCGTCGTGGGGCCCAAGATCCAGTCCTCGTCTTCCCCGAGCTGTTCGATAGTGTCGCTGTGATCCATGGCTTTACCATACACCTCCGAGGTCGAGGCGACGAACACCTCCTTGTCGTGGTAGTGGGCCAGCTTCAGGACATTCTCCGTGCCCTTGATATTCGTCTCAATCGTCTCGACGGGCTCGTCCATGATGAGCTTCACGCCCACCGCCGCTGCAAGGTGCACAATGCGATCTACGTCAGCGACGCAGCGTTCGAGCGTGTGATAGTCGAGCACATTGCCGATCGTAAGCTCGAACCGGTCGTGGTCTTTCACGTGGCGAATGTTGTCCAGTCGGCCAGTCGAAAGGTCGTCGATCGCGTGCACGTGGTGGCCGGCCTCGAGGAGCCGATCGGTGAGGTGACTTCCGATAAACCCGGCGCCGCCGGTGATTAGATACCGCATGGATAGGAATCTGAATTGGGAATGTGGGGAGTTGCGAACCGGATGCTCGCCTGTCGCTGGCGCGCTCGCTAGCCCTCTTTTCGCGAAGGTGCTGTACCGCCACGCCGATGTGAATCTATGTTAGCATGACTTATATAAATATCAGAGATGCTGTGCAATAACATCCAACAGGCCTAGTACACTCGCGCTTTCATGTGAATTTTATCACGCGCACAGCCTTGATTCGTCGGACTCTCGTCCGCAGCATAGATTTGCTGCAGCGTCGTACCCGTCATACCTAGGGAGGCTGGGTCTGGTGTGGCAGTGGCGTTTCAGTGGCAGGTTTGCTCTCGTTGCGCCGGCTCCGCCACAAACGCCTCCTCTAGATGATCGGCGATGCGTTCGGCGGCTTTGCCATCCCACTTTTCGGGGACCTGACCTTCGAGCGGATCGCCGGTGAGGATGTCACGCACCCGACGCCCGACCGCCTCCGGCTCTAAATCCATGAGCTCGTTGGTGCCCTCTTCAATGGTGATGGGCCGCTCGGTGCTGGTGCGTAGGGTGAGGCACGACACCTGGAGAAAGGTAGTCTCTTCCTGAATGCCGCCGGAATCGGTGACCACTACGCCGGCTTCTTCCATGAGGCGCAGGAATTCGAGATAGCCCAGCGGCTCTAGCAGAATGAGATCGTCGACGGCCTCCAGCCGATCTGCAAGTCCAAACTCGTCGAATCGGTTGCGGGTGCGGGGGTGCATGGGGAAGACGAGCGGCACCAGCTCCGTGATCCGTTCGATGGTTTCGAGCAAGTTGGTGAGTCCCTCTCGGTTGTCGACGTTCGACGGGCGATGCATGGTCATCACCGCATAGCTCGACGGAGTGAGTCCTAGCTCTTCGACGATCCCCGTCGTGGCAGCTTTTTCGCGGAAGAAGACGAGGGAGTCGATCATGACGTTGCCGACAAAGAAAATGCGGTCGTCTGAAACGCCCTCGTCCTTCAGGTTGTCGACGCCGTCGGGCTCGGTGACGAAGAGGAACTCGGCGATCGTGTCGGTGAGGAGGCGGTTGATTTCTTCGGGCATGTCGCGATCGCCACTTCGAAGCCCGGCCT
>OBKM01001050.1_pt1 | contig 11911 bp, 11 predicted proteins | sample 1519691 | NCBI WGS metagenome assembly OBKM01 (sample SAMEA37050418, study PRJEB22526) | metagenome | biome: saline pan; feature: lake; material: water | place: Egypt | collected 2015 | depth 0.5 m
GACTTCTTCAACGACACTGGCGGCTACGGATTCATCGAGACTGACGACGCGGACGAGGACGTGTTCTTCCACATGGAGGACGTCGGCGGCCCGGACCTGGAAGAGGGTCAGGAAGTCGAGTTCGACATCGAAGAGGCGGACAAGGGTCCGCGCGCGACGAACGTCACTCGTCTGTAACCGCTGACGACGACGTTCAACGGGTGTATCGGCTTTTCGACTGCTTCTCTCACCGTGAGCAACTGCTCCGCCGCAACCGCTCGTCGGAGGCTACCGACCGCCGACCAATTCCGGTCGGACACCACCGACCGCTAACCCATTCCCGTCGGACACCACCGACCGCTAACCCATTCCCGTCGGGCGCCGTCCCCGACCGGTAGGAATTTATCGGTTGCTGACTGACCGGTCAGTCAATGAGCGATCAGCCGAGCGCGGCCGCCGAAATAATGGACGGAGTGTACCACGCGCTCCGCGCTCACGGCTACGCCGACGTGACGATGCAGGACATCGCGGACGAGTGTTCGAAGAGCAAGTCCCTGCTCCACTACCACTACGACACGAAAGAGGACCTGCTCGTCGCCTTCCTCGATCACGTCATTACCGACTCTGAACGACGTATCGAGGCGCACGCGGACGACCCGCCAACCGACCGGCTCGTTCAGTTCGTCGGGTGGTTCGTCTTCGATGCCGACGCGGTCGACCGCGAAGCGTTCCACATCGCCCTGCTGGAGCTCCGTTCGCAGGGTCCGTTCAACGACCGGATCCGCGAACAGCTGGACCGGAGCGACCGGCTGCTTCGGGGCACCGTCGTCGACATCCTCGAATCCGGCATCGAACAGGGCGTCTTCCGCGATGTCGACGTCGAGGAGACAGCAGCCCTCGTCGTGGCGACGCTGGACGGCGCTCGGACCCGTCAGATCACGCTTAGCGGCGGCGAAGACGGGATCGAGACGCCTGAGCCAACCTACACTCGGACCGTCGCCGAATCGACCCTCCAGCGAATCGTCCGACCCCTGCTCGTGGAGGGCGTCGACCTCCCGCCGCTGACGGACGGGATCGAGGAGATGACGCGGCAGGACGGGTACGAGCGGTCGGAGTGATCCGCGAATGAGCACCGTTCACCGGCCGCCGGCAGCCGATCCCAATCGGAGGCCCTGAAATGGCGTGGCTCGGCTTCGACCGGCCGCCGACGGTCCTCCTGGCGGTGATCGCGAGCACCTTCTTCGTCGGGTTCGGCGGCGGCGTGGTGTTTCCGATCCTCCCGAACCTCGGCGCGGTCCTCGGAATCTCGGCGTTCATGGTCGGCGTGATCCTCTCCGCGAACCGCTGGGTGCGGCTGGTCGCGAACGCCCCGGCGGGCGCGCTCGTCGACCGATACGGGACGCGGAAACCGTTCGTCTACGGCCTGTTCATCGAAGGGATCGCCACGCTCGGATACGTCGTCGCGCTACTGATGCCCCCGGCCGACTCGCTCCGGTGGGTGGCCGAGGCGCTGCCGACGGTCGCGGTCGGCCCCGTCGCCGTCGGTGCGGAGTGGTGGATGGGACCCATCGCGTTCGCCGTCGCTCCCGAAACGTGGTTCATCCTCGCACGCGTCCTCTGGGGGCTCGGCTCCGCGGCGGTGTTCGCGACCGCCTACACCATCGCCGCGGACATCTCGGACAGCGGATCGCGGGGAACGAACATGGGAGTCGTCCGCGGCGGGATCACCATGGGGTTCCCCGCCGGACTGGTGCTCGGCGGCGTCGTCTCCTCGCTGGCCGGCAACGCTGCGGCTTTCGGCGTCGCCGCGGCGTTCGCGCTGGCCGCGAGCGCCGTCGCCTACCGACTCGTTCCGGAGACGCACGTCACCGGCGAACGCTCCAAGGAGTCGGTCAAGCCGTGGGATATCGACACGTCCATTCCCGCGGTGACGGTTGGACTCGTCAACTTCGGGCTGATGTTCGCGTACATCGGCGCGCTGTTCGCGACGCTCGTCCTGTTCTTGGGGGCGAACGACCTCTCGCTGCTCGGCCTCGATCCGCAGGGGACCTCCGGACTGTTCATGGCCGGCACCGTCATCTCGGCGTCGTTTTTCATGCTGGTCGGCGGGCGGATCTCCGACAGCCGGGAGTCGCGGACGCCGATTCTCCTGACCTTCCTCGTGGTCTCGTTCGTCGGATTCCTGCTGCTGGCCCGCTCGGGGTCCGTCATCGATCTCGCGCTCGCTTGCGTCTTCATCGGCGCCGGGCAGGGAGGGACGAGCGGCCCGATGATGGCGCTTTTAGCGGATCTCACCCCAGACGAGCGGATGGGGCGCGCCTCGGGGACGAACAACGTCCTCGGCGACGTCGGCGGCGGGCTCGGTCCGATGGTATCGCTCCCGCTTATCGAGACGGTCGGTTTCGCGCCGATCTACGCGGCGTGTGCGGCGGTGCCGCTCGTAGCCGGAGCGGTGCTTCTCGTCGGCGTGCGACGAGAGACGGGGACCTTCCTCCCGGGTCGGACCGCGGGCGATGCCGCCGGCGACGCCGCCGTGGAGTCGTAGGGAGCGCCGAGCACCTGTTCTCGTTGCTGCCGGGCGCTTGCTCTCGTTGCTGCCGGGCGCTTGCTCTCGTTGCCGTCGGACGCCCGGCTGCGCCCCACGGCGTTCCGACCGTCGTACCGCCGTATGCGAACCGCTGGCTACCCCTGCCCGAAAAAACAACCGTTAAAAGTCGCCGCCGGGTTCATACGGATATGGCTGGAACTATCGAAGCGCTCGTCCCTGGCGGGCAGGCCACTCCCGGCCCGCCGCTCGGTCCCGAGCTCGGACCGACGCCGGTGGACGTACAGGACGTGGTCTCCCAAATCAACGAAGAAACCGCCGCGTTCGACGGCATGGAGGTGCCGGTGACCGTCGAGTACGACGACGACGGCTCCTTCACGATCGAGGTCGGCGTCCCGCCGACGGCGGAGCTGATCAAAGACGAGGCCGGGTTCGAAACCGGCTCCGGCGAGCCGCAGACGGATTTCGTCGCCGACATGTCGATCGAGCAGGTGAAGAAGGTCGCCGAGCAGAAGTCGAGCGATCTCCTCTCGTACGACACCAAAAACGCCGCCAAGGAGGTCGGCGGCACCTGCGCCTCCCTCGGCGTCACCATCGAGGGCGAGGACGCCCGGACGTTCGACGACCGCGTCGACGCCGGCGATTACGACGACGTCCTCGAAGCGTAAACTCCGGCTCTGTCGCCGTTCCTTCTCTCGGCGTTCGGTTCGCGTTCAACCGACCAATCACTGAGCGGCCGGACCGCTCACACAGCCGGTCGCTCTGTGGTATCCACTCCTCCCTGCTCCGTCGCAACTGGCCGCACGTCAGCCCACGTGTGGCCGACGATGTGGTAGGCCGCCACGAGCGCGTAGAACTGAACGAAGACGCCGGCGATCGTTCCGAGGACGGGGACGACCGAGAGCACGCCAACGGCCAGCGAACCGGCCAGAATCACGGCTAACGCGTAGAGCCAGCCGACGGCGTACGCCTTCGTCGTGATTGCGGTCCAGATGGCCGCGAACGCGAAGCCGTCGCCGACGCGACCGGTCTCGGCGTAGTTGGACAGCGCTGCAGGAGTCACGTAGACCCCCGCGAGGGAGACGACGAACGCGACGAACGCGAGCACCAGTACGAGCGTTCCGCCGATGATCCCGGCGAGAGCGCTGTCACCCGCGCCGACCAACACCGCTCCAACGCCGAAGACGCCGACGACGGCGAGGACGGCAAGGGGTAATACCGAGTAGACGAACGTGACGACGAACGCCTTCAGACCGTCTCTGAGGAGGTCTCCCCACTCGTCGAACGCCGGTGGCTCGTCGTTACCGTCGGCCGACCGTCGAAGGACGCGCACGAGGTACCCTAACACGAAGAAAACCGGAATCAGGAGGAAGCTCGCGAGGAGCAACACCCCGCCGATGGCGGTCGTCTTGATCGCGTCGTCGCTGTCTCGAAGGTAGGTGAGCGATGTTGTTATCATAGTCAATCAAGTGAAATGACGCAGCGTACTGTATTAAATAGCTACTACGGGGTCAAGAGCGCCTTTTCGGACAGTTTCTAGTCGAATATCAAAGCCGAATGTATGGTGGCCGTCATGTTTTGAATTTTGTTCGCCGCCGCTCGCTCATCGCCTTTTTAAATTAAACGCGCCGAAAGGGAGCGTATGGCCGATCTCCATCCGATCGCGAAGCGGATCCACAACGTCCAGCCCCGGCCCGTCCGGCTTGAGCTCGATTCGGGCGAGACCGGGACCTTCGAATTCTCCTCGACCGAGTTCTTCCAACGGGAGTTCCGCGGCGAGGGGACGCGCGTGGACACGGACGTCGACGCCGAGTTCCGTCTCATCACTACCGACGATTACGAGCGGATCCTCCTCGGGCGGTCCGGGCCAGACGAGGAGGGCTGGTCGATGGTCGGTGAAGTCGTCTCTGCGGCGCGGGCCGAGCCGGACGAGTAGCTCACCGAACGACGGTGACGGGGACCTCCGCCCGGCGGACGACCCCCTCGGCGACGCTCCCGAGGAGGACTCGCGAGAGCCCGGTTCGCCCGCGGCTCGCTAACACCACGTGGTCGAAGGGCTCGGCGGTCCCTTCGCTCTCGTCCTCGTCGCCGACGGCCGCGTCGCCGCCGGCGACCGCGAGGATCGTCGCGGTCGGTCGACCCACCTCCAGTCTGGTGTCGATGTCGCTGTCGACGGCCTCAGCCGCCTTGCGCAAGATTCGCTCGCCGCGCTGGGTCGCGCTGTCGTACCACTGGTCGACCGCGCCGGGGAACCCGCCCTCTGCACCGGTCGTCGAGTCGGCCGGGTTGATCACGTGAAGCGCCGTCACCGCGGCGTCGGGCCACTGTTCGACCGCGAACTGCAGGGCGTCCGTCGCATCGTCTGAGCCGTCGACGGCGACGAGTATTCGCTTGCTCATACCGCTGCTTCCGTCGCTCGGGATAAAAATGGCAGTGCCGACTCCGACGTGGCGGAAATACGACGTTCGGGGCGACCGGTAGTGGTGGTATCGGAAACGACGCTCTTCAAAAAGCACTTTTCGGGCGGTCGCTGTATCACGGTCATGGACAGGCCCTATCCACTCCAAACTCGAATGGCCTCGGTCACCGCCCGCGGTGGCGCGTGGCTCGTCGACATCCTCCTGAGCGTCGTCGTCGCGATCATCGTCGCCGCGGCGGTCGGCGTCGTCTCGGACGCGCTCGCCGCGCTCGTGTTCCTCCTCGTGCTGGTCGGCTGGTACGTGGTTTCGGAGGCCGTCTGGGGACAGACGCCGGGCAAACGGCTCGTCGGGATCAGCGTCGTCGACACGAACGGCAACGACATCTCCGCGGGCGACGCCGTCATGCGAAACATCACGAAGCTCCTCGGCGGATCCTCGCTGCTTTTCATCCTCGTCGGCGTCGTCCTGATAGCGGACTCGCGGGACAACCAGCGGCTCGGGGACCGGATGGCGGACACGCTCGTCGTACGGGGCTGATTCACCGACCTCCGTCACCCCCCGTGTCGCGTCACACACTTCGAGAGACCGATTAGCTCGACCGGCTCGGAGTTGTCCGGCGAGTAGACGACCATCTGTCCCTTCTCCATGTACGGGACCTTCCCGGCGAGCGTCGACGGGATGTTGACGCTCTTGATGGCCTCTTCGTCGCCGAGGTTCAACACGACCTTCGTGTTCACCTGTTTGAACACCGATTCGGCGACGTCCTGCGGATCCTGCGTGATGAGAAAGAGACCGAGCCGCTCCTTGCGGCCCTGTTTCGCGGCCTCCGTGAACTTTTGGACCACCTTCTGGGCCTGCACGTTGTCGGCGTCCGCGAGGAAGTTGTGCGCCTCGTCCATCCCGACGAGCAGCGGCGTCTCCTTGATCCGGTCGCTGTCCGGGTCGTTCGAGAGCTTATCGTCGACCAACAGCCCGGCGACCGCGAGGACGACGATCTCCTTCTGCCGGGACGTAGGCAGGTGGTAGGTGGGGACGACCGAGAGCCCGCCGGGACGAACGAGCGTGTGATCGAGCTCCGTGATCGGCTTCGCGTCTTGGTCGAACACGCCGCCCGGAACGCCGCGAACGCGGCGTTTCACGGCGTCGAACGTCGCCTCGTGGATCCGACCGCTCTCGTGGAGCTCCTCTTTCAACGCCGGATCGTCGAGGTACGAGAGGAACTGACTGTACGTCCCGCTGTCGCCGTAGTCCCGGAAGAAGCGGTTGATGAGGGTCAACAGCGCCGGGTACTGGTTGTCGTTGAGTCCCGAGCCGGCGACGAGCCACGGCATCTCTCGCGTGAGCGAGAAGGGGATGGTGAACTCGACGCGTTCCGCCCGGTGGCCCGCTCCGGGATACGTCGCGTCCGCGGCGCGGGGGACGAGCGCGACCGTGTCGTCGTGACCGCCGTACGCGATCCCCTCGCGCTCCAGCCGACGGGCGAAGCCGTCGTCGAGGTCGGGGTTGTCGTCGTGCATCTGTGCGTACTCGTCTTGCGGGTCGAACTGGACGACCGCCATCCGCGACTCGCGGCCGTCGTCCATCGGATACGTCCGGTCCGCGTCGAGGTACTGCCGGAGGACGTTCTTCGAGGCGTGGGTCTTTCCGGAGCCGGTGCCGCCGGCGACGAGGGTGTGGCGGAATGCGAGCGGGTCGCCGTCTCCGTAGTCGTCCATCACGCGATAGTCGACGGTCGGTGGCTCCGCGGCCGTCCGTACCTTCTCGCCGCCGACGGAGAGGTGGCCGAGGAAGACGCCGTCCTCGGGGATCTTCAGTCCCGTCTTGATCTCGGCGTCGTCGGTCGCCTCCTCGACGACCGCACCCGGCTTCGGCACGCGGTCGGTCATCCGGCGTTTCAGCTCGTCGCCGGCGCCGTAGACGACGGACATCGGCTCCAGCTCGGCCATGAACTTGTAGTCCCGCTCGGCGAACTCGTCGCGACGCATCTGCCGGCGGGCGTGGATCTCCGTCGCGTCGTCAGACTGGAACTCCTGTGCGTACTCCAACCCCGTGATCCGGCAAAAGAGGCGCTCACCGTCGGGATAGGGGATCAGGAGGTACTTCCCGAGCCGCACCGCCTCGCGGTTCCCCGTCGTGACGAACGCCTTCAGCGTCGTCTCGTCGGCGTCCTCGGCGACGCGGAGTCCCTGCGAGACGGAGACGACGCCGAGACCCGCGTCGGTGCCGGCGGGTTCGACGTCGTACGCGGTGAAGTCGGCGTCGGTGTCCTCGTCGGTATCCACGGTGTCGGCGGCCGCCGCACCCGTTTTCGAGCCGTCGCGCTCGGCGGCCTCGGAGCCGGGGGTGTCCGTGAGCGAACTCGAATCGGGGGACCCGTCGTCCTCGGCGGACGGTTCCGACTCGCCGCCCGCCCCATCCCCGCCGTCCCCTTCGGTGAACTCGGTGAAATCCTCCAGCGTCATGGGTGGACAACCGCCGGCCACGCCGAAAGCGTTTCCCCCTCCGTGCCGCCTCCCCGACCGACCGGCCCGTCGCGGACCCCTTTTCCGTCTCGGCCCCCTACCGAACGCATGATACTCGTTCGCGGCAGCGGCGGCGGGACGGACCTAACCGGGACGGTGTTCGAGCGCGGCGAGGAGCCGCCCGCGTACAAGGGGGCTCCGAACGAGGACGCCCCGTACGTCTGGGTGTGCGACTCCTTCTATCAGGTGGAGAGCGGCGGCTCTGCGCTCCAAGTGGACGGCGAGGAGATTCGGGTCGCCTTCGAGGAGCCGATGCCGCGCGGCTTCGACACCAAATCCGCCGCGATCGACGCCGCGAAAGAACACGTCCGCACCCAGTTCGCCCGGATCGGCGTCGATCCCGACACCGTCGAACTGAAAGTGACGAAGGCAGATCCGGCCTGAGCGGAGCGGTCCTCTTCACGCCGGGCTGATCCTCCATTCACGCCCAGTTGCTCGCCCCTACACGCTCGACCGCCCGGCAGTGACCCTTCGAAACGGCCGCTTTCCACAGTTCCTTTTGCGTGCGAGCCGACGGGTCAGGCATGACCGAACTTCCGAAGCGCGTCGTCGGCGACGCGCGAACGAGCGACTTCGGGTGGACCCTCCTCACTGACCTGACCGATATCGGGAACCGGATGGCCGGGTCGGTCGGCGAGCGCCGCGGCGCCGAGCGCGTCGTCGAGGCGTACGAAGATGCCGGGCTCCGGAACGCCGGACTGGTCGAGTTCGAAATCCCCGGCTGGTGGCGCGGCGACTCCGCGGTCGAGGTGTCCGGGTCCGTCACCCGGCGCCACGACGACTCCCACGAGGTCATCGCACTCCCCGGCACGCCGGCCGGCGAGGTGACCGCACCGCTCGTCGACGTCGGAGACGGCACCTACGAGGCGTTCGAAGCCGCAGCCGACGAGCTCGAGGGGGCGATCGCGATGGTCACCTCTCGGACGCCGGAGTCGCACGACCGGTGGCTCCACCGGATGGAGAAGTACGCCAACGCGGCCGAGTGCGGCGCGGTCGGGTTCGTCTTCCGCAACCACATCGAGGGCGCGCTCCCGCCGACCGGAGAGATCGGGTACCACAACCGACCCGGACCGATCCCCGCGGTCGGCGTCTCGAAAGAGGTCGGCGATCGCTTTGCGCGCCTCGCGGAGTCGGCGGGGGACGACCAGCTGACTGGCGACGACCGGCCGACAGTTTCGATCGAGATCGACTGTCGGAACGAGCCGACGACCTCCGTCAACGCCGTCGCCGACGTTGGCCCCGAAACGGACGAGGCGGTGCTGCTCACGGCCCACGTCGACGCACACGACGTGAGCGACGGCGCGAACGACAACGGTGCGGGGTCGGCGCTCGTCGCCGAGGTCGGTCGGCTGCTCGCGACGGTCGAAGCCGACCTCGACACCCGGGTCCGGCTCGTAACGTTCGGCGCCGAGGAGATCGGTCTCTGGGGGGCGTACCACACCGCGGAGACGACGCCGCACGACGAAATCGCCTGCGTGATAAACCTCGACGGGGCCTGTAGCTCCAGAAATCTTCGAGTCGGGACGAACGGATTCGACGGGATGGGTGCGGTCTTCGAAGCGGTCGCCGACGCGTTCGACGCGCCGCTCGAAACCGGCGAGACGATATCCCCCCACGGCGACCAGTGGGCGTTCGTGCAGGAGGGGATTCCGGCCGTGATGGCGTCGACGACCTCCGACCACGACGGGCGGGGGTGGGGGCACACCCACGCCGACACGCTCGACAAGCTCGACCCTCGCGACCTCCGAGAGGTGGCGACGCTGGTCGCCGAGGCGACGTATCGATTCGCGACGATTGGGGACGGGTCCGACGCCGGAGCCACCGAGGCGGGGGTCACCGAGACGAATACCCACGGCGGTCGGGTCACACATCGCTCCAAAGAAGCGATCCGGGACGCCATCCCCGACGGCTACGTCCAAGAGCTCAAGACCGGCGGACGTTGGCCGTACGAGGCGTGAAACGGTCGGCGGAGACGAGTCGGGAGTGAACGGCTTCGCTACTTCTCGTCTTCGGGGTCGCAGACGCCGAGCGGAAGCGTCTCTGATGCGCTCGGCCGCTCGTCGAACCCCTCGTACGCGTCGTCGATCAGTCGGGCAAGCTGGGATTCCGGCGTCACGCCGCGGGCGTCCGCGAGCGCCGTGAGCCGTTCGTACTGCTCTGACGGGACGGACACCGAACGCTCGTTCATACCGACGCCTCCTCTCCGAAGCTACAAAAGGGTTGTTCGAAACCAACCGTGTTCGCGACGGAACACCGCCGTCTCACTCGGTGTCGCTGCCACGGTCAAGCCGGTCCGTGAGGGGTCGTCGGGGAACGGTCTCGTCGCACGGCCACCGCGTGCTTATTGTGTCGGACTCCGAAGATTGCGATCGAATGCCCGACGACCCCCCTCGCGGCGGGCGAACGGTCGACGCAGACGACCCCGCCAGCGACGCCCGCTCGGCGACGTCAGGCGGCGATCCGACCTCGTCTGCCTCGATCGACAACTCGGATTCGGTCGACGACGCGGTGAAACGCCGGCTCCGCGAGGCGTACCTCAACGACGCCGAGGGCGTGCTGATCGTCACAGCGGTTCGGGCCGAGGACGACGAAGTCGTCGTCGAACTGCGTCCCCCACACGGGGGAGTGGACCACGTCGAGCGGTTTCCGGCGCCGCGGCACGGGTCGCTGTCGGAGTCGGAGGCGTTCCTGGAGTTCCTCTCTGCGGCGGGCGTCTCCCCGCTCGACGTCGACGAGATCGTCGGGAAGGCGATTCCGGCCACGTACGACCCGGAGACCGGCTGGCGGATCGACCCGGAGTACGTGGCCGGCTCGGCGGCGGAATCGGCGGCGAGGGGACCGGTCGACCGATCGGTCTCGTGGGTCAGAGAGCATCGGTACTGGCTGCTCGCGGGCGGCTTCGTCCTCGGCGAACTGCTGTTCGCCGCCGTGATAATCCTCCTGTTCATCTGATGGCCCGGATCGGACCGAAACCGCGTCAAACACCCCAAATCAGCACGATACCGGCGGTCGTCACGAGCGCAAGCAGAACCTGAAGCGGGCCGCCGACTCGAAGGAAGTCGGTGAACTCGTAGCCGCCGGGGCCGTACACCATCAGGTTCGTCTGGTAGCCGACGGGCGTCGAGAAGGAGGTCGCCGACGCGAACGTCACCGCGAGTAGGAACGCGAACCCGTTCGCCCCCATCTGCGCTGCCGCGTCGATCGCGACCGGGATCATGAGTACGACGGTCGCGACGGGGGTGATGACGTTCGCGAGCAACCCGGTGACGATCGAGAACAGCAGGAGGACCGCGACGGTCGGCAGCACCGCACCGGTCGCGACGAGGGCCTCGGCGATCAGTCCAGCCCCGCCGGTCTGATCCATCGCCAGTCCGAGGGGGATCACGCCCGCGAGCAGGAAGATAACGTTCCACGAGACGGCGTCGTACGCGTCAGTCGGAGTGAGACAGCCGGTGACGACCATCGCGAACACGCCGCCGAGCGCGGCGATGACGATGGGGAGGACCCCGAACGCGGCCGCACCGACGACCCCGGCCATGATCGCGACCGCGACCGGCGTCTGTGGCGAGAGCGGGGCGATGGTCTCGGGCTCTTCGTCGGCCAAACGAGCCAGCGTCTCTGCGTCGACGGTTATGAGGTCGCCCGATTCGGCGAAGTGCGCCTCCGACTCCGGGGTCGTTTGGATCAACAGCAGGTCGCCGACCGCGATCTCCACGTCCTCGAGGCCGGTCCGAATCAGTTCGCCCTCCCGTCTGATCGCGAGCACGGTCGTGTCGTACACCGCGTTGAGGCGCGTCTCCGGAATCGTCTCGCCGACGAACCGCGACGTCTCGGGGACGACGGCCTTGTCGAGGACGCCCTCAGTCTCGTCGTCGTCGAGCGTCCGCTCCGCCACGCGCCGTCCGCCGAGCCGTCGCAGATCGTACGACTCACTGAACGCGTCGACGTCGGGACGCGTGCCGTGGACGACGAGGACGTCTCCGGCCGCGAGCCGCTGGTCGGTGTCGGCCGCGAGGAACGTCTCTCCGTCCCGACGGATCTGCAACACCCTCGCACCGGTGTCGGTTCCGTCGTGGAGTTCGTCGACCCCGAGGCCAACCGTCTCGCTCTCTGCCGGGACGCGGAGCCGCGTCAGAAACGCGTCCTGCTCGAACTGGGCCAAGAGGTCAGCGTCGACCGCGATCCGCGCCGGAGTGAGTCTGCGGCCGACGGTCATGAGGTAGCCGATCCCGACGAGGAGGATCACGATTCCTAACGCGGAGAACTCGAACATCCCGATCGGCCCGCGAGGGAGCAGCGTGGCCGCGAACTCGCTGGCGAGGAGGTTGGTCGAGGTCCCGATCAGGGTGAGCGTCCCGCCGAGGATCGCGGCGTAGGACAACGGAAGCAACAGCTTCGACGGCGAGACGCCGGTCTCCTTCGCGAGGTCCGTGATCATCGGGATG
>OBKM01001051.1_pt1 | contig 11909 bp, 17 predicted proteins | sample 1519691 | NCBI WGS metagenome assembly OBKM01 (sample SAMEA37050418, study PRJEB22526) | metagenome | biome: saline pan; feature: lake; material: water | place: Egypt | collected 2015 | depth 0.5 m
ACACCGAGCGGCTCTGAGATCGGCGGTGACGCGGGGTGTCACAGTTCTTTTCGCGACGACGACGTCCCGTATCGACCGTGTGTCGACGGCGAACGACGCACGGCGGGTCGAACACACGAAACACGACGGTTCGAACGGTCGACGCACGGCGGGTCGAACACACGAAACACGACGGTTCGAACGGTCGGCCCGCGGCAGGTCGAACGGTCGGTTTACACATACCTGTTTTTAAGCACGTTCGCGTCCTACAGCGGGTATGCCAATGAAAGAAAGCGGCGAGGCCGCGCTCGCCGAAATCGATCGGTTCGACGGCGGTGGCGGCTGGATTTCGTATCCCGACGAAACAATGGAGCGCGCGAGCCACGCGTTGGCAACGCCCGAGGGTGTCTGGGTTATCGATCCCGTTGACGCACCTGGTGTCGACGAGTTGCTCGCCGAGATCGGTGCCGAAAGCGACGGGCCGAACGAGGTCGTCGGCGTCGCCGTCTGTCTCGACCGTCACAAACGCGATGCCGCCGCGATCGCGACCCGTCACGACGTGGCGATCCACATTCCGACGTGGATGACCGGGGTTGCCGAGAAACTCGATGCGCCAGTCGAGCAGTTCGAGGGCGAACTCGGCGACTCCGGCTACGAGTCGTTCGTGATTCGTGATTCGTCGGTGCCGCCGTGGCAGGAGGTCGGCCTCTACAACCCGGACAACGGGACGCTCGTCGTCCCCGAGTCGGTGGGCACGGCATCGTACTTTTGTGCCGAGGGCGAGCGGCTTGGCGTCCATCCGATGTTGCGATTGACACCGCCGCGCGAGGCGCTTTCGGACGTCCGGCCCGAACGGATTCTCGTTGGCCACGGCGCGGGAGTCCACACGGAGGCCGCCACCGCGTTGTCGACGGCGTTGACCGAGTCGAAGCGAACGTCGCTTTCGCTGTATGGCAAAACGCTGAAAACGTTCGTTTCGGGGTAACCGTGGACGTATTTGCAACGAGGGGACTGCTCGAGATCCTGGTCGAGTTCGCGGCCGACCGCGAGCCCCAGCAGGCCAACGTGCCGCTTGCGGCAACACCCGCAGGCGACCTCGATGGCGACGCCCCCGAACTCGCCGAAATAGATGCTGACACACCCGCGCTGACGCACTTTTACCTTCCCGACGCGGCTGGCTCGGTGAACTCCGTGTTCGGCATGGATCTCGGAACGCCCACCGCACGCACGGCCGCACGGTTCGTCTCACATCCCAGCGGTCCACTCGGCATCACAAAGCGTGACGATCTCGCGGCCGTCGTTCTCGTTGCCGTCGCACCGTGGGACACCGAAACGGTGGCGGCGTTTGATCGGCGCGGAACGCGACTCGAGCTGACGGTGCTCGACGCCGAACCCCCGGTTGAAACGCTCGACTGACCACCCAACCGAGAGGTGTTGGGTTTTTATCACCGGCCACCAACACACAATCGATGGGAGCGAGACCGCCGCAAAACGATTCGAGCGAACCGGACGTTATCGAGTTTGGGATTGCGGCGCTGGCTGCACGACTCGACGAAACCAGCGTTCAGTATCCAGTCACCGACGCGGAACTCGTTTCCGCGCTCGAAAACACCGATATTCCAGTCGACGGCGCTGGCAACACGGTCGAACTGGCCGACGCACTCGACCAGTTGCCACAGTCGAGATTTCACAGCGAGGCCGACCTGCTCGAACAGCTCCACCCCGTCTTCGAGGCCGAGCGAAAAAAAGCTGGCTCGAGCGTGATGGGACAGTTGCGGGCACTGTTACCGTTCTGACGCTGGCTGCTCGCCGACTAGTTGTGCTCAGTCGACTCTGCGGACGACGCCTCGGACGGTGCTGAGTCGGCCGATGACGACGCGCTCGGTTGCGATGTCGTCGAGTGCGACGCTTTCGGTGGGAGTTCCGTAACCGAGGATTCGTCGAGGGGTGCTTCTGCGTCGGGTGACCGACCACCGAGAGCTGGTGTCAGCCGATCAATACGTTTTGCCTGTTCGCGGTGCAGCGAGAGAATGAGATCTGCAAGAAAGCCGAACATGAGCAACTGCACCCCAAACAACGTCGCCGCCGCCGCGCCGACGGCAATGATTTCGTGGCCGACGCCAGCGAAAAGCCAGCGAGCGATAACGAACGCGGCGAGCACCAGTCCGGTGAGCGTCGACACCAAGCCGATGCTGCCGAAATAGAACAGTGGATTGCTGGTTTTCGCCTTCCGGTAGAGTTCGAGAAAAATAATGCCGCCGTCCTTGATCGGGTGCAGGTTCGTTGACGATCCATCGGGTCGCGGACGGTAGGTCACGGGAATGACCGACGTGCGGACGTTGTTTTTCGCACACTCGACGGCCATCTCGGTCTCGATTCCAAAGCCGTCGGCCGACAGGGTGAGCTGTCGGAACGAGTCGACGGTGAACGCGCGGTACCCCGAGAGAATGTCGACGTAGTTCTCGCCGTGAATAACCTGAAAGGCTCGGTTGATCAGCCGGTTGCCGAACCGGTTGAGCCGAGTCATCGCGCCCGGCTGCATGTCCGCAAACCGGTTGCCGATGACGTGATCGCACTCACCGGCCAGCAACGGTTCGAGCATCCGGTCGGCGTCTTCGGCCCGATAGGTCTGGTCGGCGTCGACGAGCAACACGTAGCGCGCATCGATTGTCGCAACCGCCTCGCGAAGCGCCTGGCCTTTTCCCGATCCTGACTGCGTCATCACTCGTGCGCCGGCCTCGCGAGCGAGCGTTCGCGTCCCGTCGTCGGAGCCGCCGTCGACGACGAGGATGGTCTCGAAGCCTGCGTCCCGGTACGAGTCGATCACCTCGGCGATGGTTGCCGACTCGTTGAGCGTCGGCAACAGGACACAGACGTCGGAGTACGAAGCCATTGTCTCGACTATCACGCCGGGGCGAGTAAAACTGTGGGTGGTTCGCCCGAAGACCGGCGTACCGCCAGCTGATGACGATCACACATAAAAAGTACCGACGAAGCGCGCCGGAGACATGACAGCGCGATCGGCGAATCATCGCCCGACAAGACCAGCACGCACACCACACGGGATGGACAGGATTTTAAGCAGTGCGGGTGGAACAAAGAGTACTATGGGAAAGAAAACGAAGGCGCAAAAAAAACGGCTTGCCAAACTCGAGCGACAGAACCGGCGGGTTCCAACATGGGTCATGATGAAAACCGACATGGAAGTCACGCAGAACCCGAAACGCCGCAACTGGCGGCGGAGCAACACTGACGAGTAATCATGAGCACGAGTGATTTCGAAGAGCGCGTCGTGACCGTTCCGCTTCGGGACGTCAGACAGGTTGCCGTCCAGAAACGAGCCGACCAGGCGATGAAAATCATCCGGCGCCACCTCGCCAAGGGGTTCTCGGTCGACGAAGACGCCGTTCGGCTTGACCCGTCAATCAACGAAGCCGTCTGGGAACGCGGACGACAGAATCCGCCGTCGAAGCTCCGTGTTCGGGCGGCCCGATTCGTCGAAGACGGCGAGTCGATCGTCGAAGCGGAAGTCGCCTAAGCGATCGTGCTTCGCACTTCTGTTGCCGGATCGTCGTACGTTGGAGTTTTTGCGCGAACAACGAACGAGTGTCTCTTTGCGCGTCGAGATCTCGATAGCAGCGTTGTCGACGCTATGGCCGACGAACTCGACGTCGACGCCGTTGAGACGACGATCGGCGGCTCGGGAACCGTCGGCGCGCTCGCCGCCGGAAACGAAAACGGTGTTGTCGTCTCCAACCGCGTCACCGAACGCGAAACCCAACGGATCGCCGCCGCAATCAGCGGCGATGTCGTTGAACTGCCCGGCCGGATCAACGCCGCTGGCAACGTTATTCTCGCCAACGACTACGGGGCGTACGTCCACCCCGATCTCTCACGAGAGGCAGTAACGACAATCAAAACGGCGCTCGATGTGCCCGTGCTGCGCGGAACGCTTGGGGAAATCAAAACCGTCGGCACGGCCGCGGTCGCGACCAACAAGGGTGTGCTCTGTCATCCGAAAGCCCGCGAACGCGAGTTGGAGACGCTCGAAGACCACCTCGACGTCTACGCCGATCTCGGCACGGTCAACTACGGCACGCCGCGAATCGGCTCGGGACTCGTCGCCAACGACACCGCCTACATCGTTGGCGAGGAGACGACCGGCCCGGAGATTGGCCGGATCGAAGACACGCTCGGCTATCTCGACTGATCTGCGGACTGGTTTCGAAGCACAGACTGTCGTGGATTCGCCTCGGTTGGATGAGGAGTGGATCCGCGCTCGATTGAGCGATACGCCGTTCGATTGGAGGGCCCCCATCCCGGTCGCGTGGGCCATACACACGGGCAGGTCGAGTAGGAAGATACTTCCGCGTTGCTGTCGGACTGTTTGGGTATGAGTCAGTTCACGATTACTGGACAGTTCGACGGTCGCACAGGGCCGCGGGAGTTCACAAAAGAGATCGACGCGGTCAACGAGAACGTTGCCCGTGAACACCTTCTCTCGCAGTTCGGCAGCGAGCACGGTCTCAAACGAACCCAGGTGTCGGTTCAGGACGTGACCGAACAATGATGGGCGGTGGTGGCCAGCAGCTACAGCAGATTTCCCAGCAGCTCCAGGCGCTTGACGCCGAAATCGAGACACTCGAAGGCGAAATCGACGAGCTGCAAACCGAAAGCGACGAGATTGACGACGCGATCGAGGCGATCGAAACGCTCGAAAGCGGCTCGATGGTGCAGGTTCCACTCGGCGGCGACGCCTACGTGCAGGCCGAAATTCAGGACATCGACGAGATCATCGTCAGTCTCGGCGGCGGCTATGCGGCAGAACAGGGCCAAGACAGCGCCATTTCGGCGCTCGAACACAAACAGGAGACCATCGCCGAGCGAATCGGCGAAGTCGAAGCCGAAATCGAGGAACTCGAAGACGAGAGCAGCGACCTCGAAAAACAGGCCCAAGCAATGCAACAGCGCATGCAGCAGCAACAACAGCAGCAGATGTCGAAGATGGAGCAGATGCAGAGCGGCGACGAGGAGTAACCGACGAATCACACAGGTGAGAAGTAGCCGTGTTTGATGGATTAAAAGACAAACTGAGTAAGTTCCGTCGCGACGTCGAGGAGACAGCCGAAGCAAAAGCCGATGCGGCCGCCGACGAGAGTGACGGAGCCGAAGACGATGGTACCACGACCGAGAGCGAGAGTGATGCGAGCGGAGACGACGCTGAGAGCGAAGCGGCCATCGAACCTAGCGAGAAGCCGGTCGACGACGAAGTCGGATCGGAAGCGGCCGACAGCGAGACCGACGCTGTCGACCGCGACGAAGCCGCTGAAACTGACGACACCACGGCCGAGGCCGCCGAACGCGACGACGGCGAATCCGGAAAATCCGTGACTGAGGCGGCTGACGATGACACCGGTTCCGCGCCGTCAGGGCCGGGCGCACTCAAACGCGCGGCAGCGTTCGCAACGGGAAAAGTCATTATCGAGGAGCAGGATCTCGAAGAGCCGCTCTGGGAGCTCGAAATGGCGTTGTTACAGAGCGATGTGGAAATGAGTGTTGCCGAGGAGATCCTCGATTCTGTTCGCGAAAAAATGATCGGCGAAACGCGAAAGCAGGTCGAAACGACGGGTGAACTCGTCGAACTCGCCCTCCACGACGCGCTCGTCGAGGTAATCAGTGTCGGCCAGTTCGACTTCGAAACCCGGCTTGCCGACAGCGACAAACCGGTCGTCATCGTGTTCACCGGCGTCAACGGCGTCGGCAAGACGACATCGATCGCGAAGCTCTCGGAGTACCTCGACGAGCGTGGCTACTCGTCGGTGCTCGCAAACGGCGACACCTACCGCGCGGGCGCGAACGAACAGCTCGAACAACACGCCGACGCGCTCGAACGGAAACTCATCACGCACGAACAAGGCGGCGACCCCGCCGCAGTCATCTACGATGCGGTCGAGTACGCCACCGCCAACGACGTCGATGTCGTCCTCGGCGACACCGCGGGACGGCTTCACACGAGCAACGATCTGATGGCACAACTCGCCAAAATTCACCGTGTCGTCGACCCCGACCTCACGCTCTTCGTCGACGAAGCGGTCGCCGGTCAGGACGCCGTCAACCGAGCCAGCGAGTTCAACGCGGCCGCCGAAATCGACGGCACCGTGTTGACGAAAGCCGACGCCGACTCCTCGGGTGGGGCGGCCATCTCGATTTCGTACGTCACTGGCAAGCCGATTTTGTTTCTCGGAACGGGCCAAGGCTATGACGACATCGAGCCGTTCGAACCCGAAACCCTCGTGAGCCAGTTGCTCGGCGAGGAGTGAGTTTGGCGTCGACGCGTTTCGGGTGCCCCAGTCACGGAGCGATCCGCTGTTTTCAATGAGCAAATAGCGCCATCGCTGGACGAACAACGCTTTACCGGTCGGCCACCGTAGCGTCACCAAATGGTACTCGATGATCTGGGCAGTTCCCTGCGGGGAACGCTCGACGACCTGCGCGGCAAGTCCCGGCTCGACGAGGACGATGTCCAAGATGTGGTCAAGCAGATCCAGCGGTCGCTACTGCAAGCCGATGTCGACGTCTCGCTCGTGATGTCGCTGTCCGAGCAGATCAAGACCCGGGCGCTCGAAGAGGAGCCACCCGGCGGCACGACGGCCCGCGATCACGTCCTCAAAATCGTCTACGAGGAACTTGTCGATCTGGTTGGCGAGTCGACCGAACTCCCGCTCGAACCACAGACGATCATGCTCGCCGGACTCCAAGGCTCGGGAAAAACAACGACGGCCGCCAAAATGGCGTGGTGGTTCTCGAAAAAAGGGCTCCGACCGGCAGTCATCCAAACCGACACGTTCCGCCCCGGCGCGTACGACCAAGCCAAACAGATGTGCGAGCGCGCGGAGGTACAGTTCTACGGCGACCCCGACGAGGACGACCCCGTACAGATCGCTCGCGACGGCATGGCCGCCACCGAGGACGCGGAAGTCCACATTGTCGACACCGCGGGACGCCACGCGCTCGAAGACGACCTCATCGACGAAATCGAGGAGATCGAATCCGCGGCCAGTCCCGACGTGAGCCTGCTCGTTCTCGACGCGGCAATCGGTCAGGGTGCAAAGGAACAGGCCCAACGCTTCGAAGAGGCCGTCGGCATCGAGGGCGTCGTGATCACCAAACTCGACGGCACGGCGAAGGGTGGTGGCGCGCTCACCGCGGTCAACGAAACCGACTCGTCGATCGCGTTTCTCGGTGCGGGCGAAACCGTTCAAGACATCGAGCGCTTCGAGCCCAACAGCTTCATTTCGCGGCTGCTCGGGATGGGCGACCTCAAACAGCTCGCCGAACGTGTCGAGCGGGCGATGGAGGAAACGCAAGCCGACGATGACGACTGGGATCCAGAAAGCATTCTCGAGGGCAGTTTCACCCTTAAGGATATGCAAAAGCAGATGGAGGCGATGAACAACATGGGACCGCTCGACCAGATCATGGATATGATTCCGGGTATGGGCGGCGGTATGATGGATCAACTCCCTGACGACGCGATGGACGTCACACAGGACCGAATGCGGCGGTTCGAGATCGTCATGGATTCGATGACCGACCACGAACTCGAAGAGCCCCGATCGATCAGCGCCAATCAAGTCGAACGCATTGCGCGCGGCTCTGGAACCGACACCGAAACCGTCCGAGAGTTGCTCGAACAACACAAAATGATGGATCGAACGCTCAATCAGTTCCAAGGGATGGGCGATGGCGACATGCAGCGGATGATGAAACGAATGCAGCAGGGTGACGGCGACGGACTTGGGGGGCTCGGCGGTGGCGGCGGCATGATGTGAGACGCCCAGGTCGACACCACCACAGAACCCTTACTCGCCGACGAGCATCCATTCGGCGGTGTTTCTGAGTGCGTCAACAAACGCCTGCGGTGCGGCAACCGGCGTTTGCGGAACCGAGAGCGGTGTAATGCTGAGTTCGCCGTTGATCACGGCCGCGCGGTCGCTCCACGCGGGGTAGACACCGTCGTACTCGTCAAGCGAGGGAACCCATTTGCCGCCGTGCTCGGTGCGTGCCCAGTACGTGCTCTCGAACTGGGTGCGCTCGCCGTCGTCATGGGTTGCCGTGTCGTAGTCGGCGACTGGCCGGGTGAGTCGGGCCGAGTTGGGTTGTGAGATGGGTGCATTAACATTGAGATAATTGACACTTCCCGCAAACAGGTCGGCGTCGACCACGCAGTCAATGAGCGTTACTGTCGCGTCTGCGACCGGCCCAAAGCCGTCGCCATCGGGAAAATAGCTCGCATCGTCGTAGCCCGAAACGGCGAGTCCGGGTGTACCGAGAAACGCGCCTTCGACGACCGCGCCGACGGTTCCCGAATGGCCCAGCATATAGCTGCCGACGTTCGGGCCGTTGTTCGCCCCCGAGACGACGAGGTCGATTCCGTCTGCTTCCGGGATGCGCCGAAGACCGACGGCGACACAGTCGGCAGGCGTGCCGTCGACGACGTAGCCCCACTCGTGATCGGCAACCGACACCGTCTCGGCGCGGTCGTCGCCGATACCCGAGCGCGCGCGGCCAACGCCGCTCTGGTCGCTCGCGGGGGCGACGACGATTACCTCAGCATCCGCCGAAAGCCGCTCGTAGAGCGCTTGCAATCCCGGCGCGTCGATTGCGTCGTCGTTGGTGAGCAAAACCCGCATGGCGAACCGTTGGCTTGCCGGAACAAAAACGCACTCCTAATGCGCCAAACTGAGTCTTCCGCCGAGACTGACGGGAATTTGTCGGCCGCGGCCGGACGAAACCTGTGCAGGGTGCAGTTGTTCTACCCTCTGTCACCGAGGCGCTCGTCGACGTGCTTCCGCGGGTCGCCCAAATCGCGCTCGTCGTCGCCGTGGCGGTCTACATTGCGAACGTCGCCGTCGCGTTCGGTCTCGTCGAAAGGATTGCACTCCTCTCGCGGCCGCTGACCGGCCCGGCAACCCTGCCCGACGAGGTTGGCGCTGCGATTTTGACAACGACCGCCTCGACGACCGCCGGCTACGCCATGTTGGCCGACCTCCGCGAGTCGGACTCCCTCGACGACACGGCTACGCTTGTTGCGGTTATTATGAACACGTTTTTCGGGTTTACCAGCACGTGTTTAGCTACTACATTCCGGTTTTGATCCCCATTTTGGGACTCCGCGTTGGCGTGATGTACGTCGGCGCGCGGGCGCTGATCGCGCTGGCGATCACGCTCACCGGGATCGCGATCGGCGCGCTGCTTCTCTCGGATCGGAACGTCGATTCCGAGGTTCAACTCGATCCCGACGCGCTCGACAGGGAAGATCAGACGCCGAAACAACGTTTCCGTGCCGCGTGGGATCGAACGTGGTCGACGCTTCGACGACTCCTGCCGCGGCTGATGATCGTCTACACGCTCGTGACGGTGATGATCACGCAGTACGATCTCGACGGCATCACGGGCTCTGCGGATCTGCTGGCCGAACTGGTCGGGTTGCCAGCGGCGTCCGTTCCCGTCTTCGCCATCTATACGTTCGATACGACCGCCGGGGCGGCGACAATTGCACCACTGTTGGCCGAGACGTTCACGCCACGACAGGCGGTGGCAACGCTGCTCATTGGCGGTATTATCCCGTTTGCCGTCTCGACGTTCAAGCGGTCGATACCGTTCCAGTACGGCATCTGGGGCGCCGAGTTCGGCACGAGAGTGATCGTAGTCAACACGGTATTGAAACTGCTGTTCATCAGCATCGCGGTCGTGGCACTGCTCGCAGTCTGAGTTGACCACGGATGGTCTCGAACCGGCGAATGACGGGTTCGGCCAGCACCAACGCGGCAGAATCGAACGTCTCTCGTTGTGGGCATATCGCGGTGTCAACGCGGATATCTGTACCACCAGCCATCGCCAACACGTTCATATACACCGCCACGTGTCGGGGTATGGTGACATCACGCATGCAATCGGAGCCGACGGGGGCTCTGTATGTGGGTTTTGTCGACGGAGAGGACGAAAAGATTTATATTCTTCGGACGATTACGTGTTGTTAGGGCGCACCTCATCCGTTCTTTTGTCTTTCTGTCGGTAACGGGGGCATCCGGAAATCAATATGAGTGAAAGCGAAACCAGCATCCGAAGCTACGGCAGACGAACCGAGAAGGAAACAGCCGACGAGCAGTCGACAGACCAGACGACACGCTGTCCAGAGTGCAGCGGTCAGCTCGTCACCGACGACGAACACGGCGAGACCGTCTGTGTCGACTGCGGACTCGTCGTCGAGGAGGACGCCGTCGACCGCGGTCCCGAATGGCGCGCGTTCGACAGCGCCGAACGCAACTCGAAGTCCCGTGTCGGTGCACCGACGACGAAGATGATGCACGACAAGGGGCTGAGCACGAACATCGGCTGGCAGAACCGCGACGCATACGGCAAGGCGCTCAGCGCGAACCAGCGCCGGCAGATGCAGCGGCTCCGCACGTGGAACGAACGGTTCCGCACCCGCGACAGCAAGGAACGCAATCTCAAACAGGCACTCGGCGAAATCGATCGCATGGCCAGCGCGCTCGGCCTCCCAAAGGCCGTCCGTGAGACCGCCTCGGTGATCTACCGCCGCGCGCTCGACGAGGATCTGCTCCCCGGCCGATCGATCGAGGGAGTCGCCACCGCGTCGCTCTATGCGGCAGCCCGGCAGCTGGGCAACCCGCGAAGTCTCGATGAGTTCACCGCCGTCTCACGAGTCGATAAGATGGAGATGACCCGAACGTATCGGTACGTCGTCCGCGAACTCAAACTCGAGGTCAAGCCCGCTGACCCCGAACAGTACGTCCCACGGTTCGTCTCGCGGCTCGAACTGAACGACGAGGTCGAACGACAGGCACGCACGCTGCTTCGCGGTGCAAAAGATGCCGGCATTACCAGCGGCAAATCGCCAGTCGGTCTCGCCGCCGCCGCGGTGTACGCCGCCGCGTTGCTCACGAATCAGAAGGTTACCCAGAGTCAGGTCGGTGCGGTTGCCGACATCTCGGAGGTCACGATCCGCAACCGATACAAAGAGCTGCTCGAAGTCGATCACGACGAACGGCGCAAGTAACCTACCCCACCCTACTCCTTCGGCGCATACGCGCCTCAGTGCTTGAGGGTGTGACCAGAACGCGTAACGTTCTGGTTGCCTGCCGGACGGAGCGTCTCGTTTGCACACCAGAAATCTCCGATTTCTGGGGACGTCCTCAGAAACGCTTGCGTTTCTGATGGGCTGCACGAGAGCTTGCTCTCGTGAACGCTGTATCCCCTCCCTACTCACTCGCTTCGCTCGTTCGTTAAGGAAGGGGCCTTAGCGCCTCAATTCAGGTAAACAGCCGATCACAACACAATCAGTCGATCACAACACAACCAGCCGACCACCACGCAAACAACCGATCGAAACACGCCCCCCGCGTCCCACACCGCTGACGGCCGGCCGGCGATTTCAGTTTTGGCCCTGGCCGAGCGGTTTGTGTTGTTCGACCTCGATCTCGAGGTGAACCGAGTCGGGAAACTCCATATGGCCGATCTTGCGGGCGATGTGATCCGCGCCATAGATGTCGATTCGGCGCTCGTACACGGTGTAGCTCCAGGCGGGAAACTCATCGCCCGGTTGTAACGTTCGGTAGAGTGGAACGTTGAGTTGCTCGGGTTGGGACGCGTGTGGGCCCTTGCACTGACCACCCTTTTTTTCGACGAGTCCCTTGAGCGACGAGACCGTCTCCTCAAGGACGGCTCGGTCGCCCGACTGAAACGTGAGTTTGGTGACGAAGGTCATTGATTGTCGGGAATGCGAACGCGAACGTCAAAAGTGCATCTACCGGTGGGCGCGACTGTGCGCGACCCGCGTTGCCGTCGCGGTCGCTGTCGCGGTTGCGGTGTGGTCGCTGTCGATGTCGCGGTCGATGTTGATGTCG
>OBKM01001052.1_pt1 | contig 11902 bp, 12 predicted proteins | sample 1519691 | NCBI WGS metagenome assembly OBKM01 (sample SAMEA37050418, study PRJEB22526) | metagenome | biome: saline pan; feature: lake; material: water | place: Egypt | collected 2015 | depth 0.5 m
GACTCAGCTCTCGCGGGTCCGGAGGTGATAGAAGAGGTAGGTCTGGACGTACCCCGCGTATGCCCCGCCGAGGCGGTCGCGGATGGCCCGGGAGGTGTCGGGGTAGCTCCCACGGTCACAGTCGGGGTAGTACTCGGCGATCGTCTGTCGGATCCAGGTGTCAAGCGGCACCGCCTGGAGATAGTCGAGTGCGAACAGAAGCACACAGTCGGCGACCTTCGGGCCGACACCGACATACCGGGTCAGCGTCTCGCGGGCCTGCTCGTACGGCTCGCCCTTGACCGCCTCTGGCCGGACGCCGTCGGCGACCATCTCTGCGGTCTCAGTGACGTACGGCGCCCGGTAGCCAAGCGAGAGCTCACGGAGCTCGGCCTCGCTCGCGGCGGCGAGTTGTGCCGGTGTCGGGTACGCGTGGACGGTCTGACCGTCGATGCTGACAGGCGTCCCGAAGGCCTCGCGGAGCCGCTGTTGCATCCCGTGGATGCGCGCGACGCGCATCTGTGCCGAGCAGATAAACGAGATCAGCGCCCCGAATGGCGGCTCTCGGACGATACGCATCCCCCAGTGGGCCTCGAGAGCCGCCTGTACGATGCTGTCGTCGGGTGCCCCAGCACGGACCGCCCGGAGGTCGTCACCGAGGCCGAGTCGCCGGCGCAACACCGGTTCGGCGTCGATTGTCGACGCCCAGACGAGCGTGTCACCGTCCTGTCGGACCCGGATAGGCGCCGGCTCGCCGGTCACACGGGTCGTCGTGAGATAGGCCGTTGCCGCGTCGGTCGACCCGTAGGTCGCGCCGTCCGCGCGCCACCAGAGGTACGACTGGCCGCTCTCTAGCGTCAGTCGGAGGTCGAACGGCCCCGTCAGTTCGATGCGTCCACGCTCCATCCACCGGGTGTTGGTGACGAGTGGCTTGTGTCTGTCGAACGACGGGCCAGGTCCGGCGGGCGGTGTCGACGTGTCTCTCAGCTCTCCCCGGTCTGTCTGTCGTCGAGCAGCGCCGAGGCGGTCACGAGCGGATCGAGTTCGACACCGTGCTCGGCGAGCAGCTCCCGGGCCCCCTCCTCCCGGTCGACGACAACGAGCACGCGGTCGACGACGGCTCCGGCCGCGCGCAGCGCCTGCACCGCATCGAGCGCGCTCTGTCCGGTTGTGGTGATATCCTCGAGCACGACGACCCGCTGGTCGTCGTCGAGACTCCCCTCGATGCGGTTGCCGGTGCCGTGGGACTTCGCGGCCTTCCGGACGATGACGTACGGACGGCCGGCGGCGACACTTGTCGCGGCGGCGAGCGGCACCGCCCCGAGTGCCACACCGGCCAGCTTTCCGTCCCCGAGACGGGCTGTGAACGCGTCGGCGATCGCCGAGAGCGATGCCGGGTCCGTCTCGAAGACGTACTTGTCGATGTAGTAGTCACTCGTGCCACCGTGTGCGAGCTCGAACTCGCCGAACCGGACCGCATCGGACTCTCGGAGCAACCGTATCAGCGACTCCGTCTCCGTGTCCACGTCCATGTGCAGTTTCAACGGTGACGGGGCTAATGTGTCTGCCGGTCGGCGCCCATCCAACGAGGGGCCGACGACCGGCCCGGGGGTGTCTCGGCCGTGTCCCCCGATCCGGCGGTCTACGCGCCGGCCTTCTCGAGTGCGGCCTCGATGTCGTTGGCCTGCGTGACGCCGATGAACCGCTCGACAACACCCTCGTCGTTCTCGACAACCAGGGTGGGCAGCGAGCGTACCTGGTACTCGTTGGCTATCTCCTGCTGTTCGTCGACGTCGATTTTCTCGAACTCGACGTTGGTCCACTCCTCCTCGACCTCCTCGAGGATGGGGTCCTGTGTCTTGCACGGCCCACACCAATCCGCATAGAAGTCCTTGAGCGTGACGGTCATAGCTTCATCTCTCAGTAGTCCGCCTGCCCGCATAAGGGTTTTTGTCGTGTCCCGAAGGCGAGCACAGCGCGGTCCGACAGCTCCTGGCCCACGAGACGGCCCCGCGACGCGGGACGCCACCCCCTGTCGATGTTGCCGGCCCCACCCGACAGAGGTCGAAACGCTTACTATCCGCGACGGCGCAGAGTCGTGTATGAGTTCACAGCAACCCGGATCCGGGCTGATGTCGAGTGCCGGTCTCGTCCGGTACTTCGACTCCGAGGACAACAAGGGACTGACAATCGACCCAAAGACCCTCATCGCCTTCAGCACCCTGCTCGGCGTGTTCGTTCTCTTTCTCAACGCCTTCGGTGCGTGACCGCCGACCCGCTCGGTGGTCGTCCCGGCGAGCAGGTCCGCCGGGGGCCTCCAGTCCCCCAGGAAACGCGAGATGCTCCGGCAGTTCGGTACGGGCCCTCGGCGTGTCCGCAGAGCAGTCGACGGTGCCGGCCCGGGAGAACAGTTCGGCCCGTCTCCACCCGGGGAACGACAGGGTCCACCCGGGGCGGACACGCACCGAAAGGCTGTATTTAAATAACGGCGATTGGAATGAACGGGTATGGAATCGCGCACGTACACGGACGAGGTAACACCAGGTGACGACGTGACCGTCGCCGGGTGGGTCCACGAGATCCGGGATCTCGGTGGCATCGCCTTCCTCATCCTCCGGGACACGACCGGCAAGATACAGGTCAAGTTCGAGAAAGACGAGATGGACGAGAACCTCGTCGAGACGGGCCTGGACGTCCACCGCGAGAGCGTGCTCTCGGTGACGGGGGTGGTCGAGACGGAGGAGCGTGCCCCCACCGGTGTCGAGCTCGTCCCGGAGTCGATCGAGGTCCTCGCCGAGGCCGACCCCGAACTGCCGCTCGACCCCTCGGGGAAGGTCGAGGCGGAACTCCCGACCCGGCTGGACAACCGAACACTCGACCTCCGGAAGTCGGAGGTGACGGCCATCTTCAAGATCCGGGCGGCCATGCTCGATGCGATCCGGGACCGGTTCCGGCGGCTGGACTGTACGGAGATCAACACACCGAAGATCGTCGCCACGGGCACTGAGGGCGGAACCGAACTGTTCCCGGTGACGTACTTCGGGCGCGAGGCGTTCATGAACCAGAGCCCGCAGCTGTTCAAGCAGCTGATGATCGGCTCGGGGCTGGAGCGTGTCTTCGAGATCGGCCCCATCTTCCGTGCCGAGGAGCACAACACGCCGCGGCATCTCAACGAGGCGACCTCGATCGACTTCGAGTCGGCGTTCATCGACCAGCAGGGGGCCATGGACGTCTGCGAGGAGATCGTCCGGGCGGCCTACGAGGGTGTCGAGGCGAACTGTGCGGCGGAGCTCGAAACGCTCGGCCTGGCCGAGAGCTTCGGCCTGCAGGCGGATCCGTTCCCGCGGCTGAGCTACGAGGAGGCAATCGAGCGCATCAACGCGACCGGCGAGCTCGAGGAGCCGCTGTTCTGGGGTGACGACCTCCCGACCGAGGGCGAACGCGCGCTCGGTGAGGATGTCGGCAGCCACTACTTCATCACCGACTGGCCCAGCGAGATCAAGCCGTTCTACATCAAGGACCACGACGACGACCCGGAGCTGTCGACAGGCTTCGATCTCAACCACCCGGCGATGGAACTGGTCTCGGGCGGCCAGCGCGAGCACCGTCACGGGCAGCTCATCGAAGGGTTCGAACAGCAGGGTCTCGAGCCCGAGGCGTTCGAGTACTACACCAAGATGTTCCGGTACGGGATGCCGCCCCACGCCGGGTGGGGGCTCGGCGCCGACCGGCTGGTGATGACGATGCTCGGGCTCGACAACATCCGGGAGGCGGTGCTGTTCCCGCGCGACCGACAGCGGCTGTCGCCGTAGCGACCGCACGAGTTCTGGGCCCGAGACGAACAGCACGTCCCCTCGGTGTCGCCAGGTTCGCCGGTGCCGTGTGCCGGGGCCGTCACTCCTCGGTCTCGGTGTTGGCCGACGGCGACACGTAGTACTCCCGGTTGCGGATGTAGAAGGCGTAGACGCCGGCACCGAAGGCGGCGACGTCGCTGGTGGTGCCGCTGATGTCGACCGGGAACGGGCCGATGCTGGTCCCGAGGTTGCCGAGCCCGGCGGCCTCCAGCCCGCTGACCACGAGAACGGTCACCACGATCGCTGTGAGTGTGACGAGGGTCACGTCGGTGCCCGCATGAGGGATCCCCTGCTCGCGGTACCGCTCGTAGGGAAACCACTCGAACAGCATGAGCACCGCAACCAGCACGAGCGCGATGCCACCGTTCGAGATCGCCTCGGCGTACACCACCGGCAGGCCGGTGTTCACGTCGATAGTCGTGGCGATGAAGTCCGTGAGCAAAAGCACCCCGAGCGAGAACCCCAGCACCGGCCAGACGAGGTCACGGTCCATACGCGCCCCCCGGTCGGCCGGCCGCTGCCCCTGTGAGCCGTGCGGGGGCGACCGCACTGTCTGTCCGCCCGTGTCTGTTGTCGCACTCGCCGCCGTGGTGTCCCCGGGCCCGCGGTTCGGTTCCCATTGTCGGCTCTATCGGGTGCAGGCGAAAGAGCGTTCCGAACGACCGACGGCTACAGGAACTCTGTCGCGTCGCCGGTCGCGTCCGTGAGCGGCGACCCCTCGGTGAGCCGGTCGGCCGCGAGGACACCCTCGACGGCCGCACACGCCTCCTCAACCGGGTCGTGGGTCTCGATGTAGGTGGCCAGCGCGAACTCGGTCTCGCCGACCCGTGTCAGCGCCAGCGCCTCGGTGCGTGAGAGCTCGCCGGCGATCCAGTCGCGGACGACCTCCCGCCCCGTGGGTCCGAGCGGCGAGACCGATTCCCCGAGCAGATGCAGGGTCTTCGCCGCCGTCACGGGTGCGACACCCGCCAGGTGTGCGGCCGTGCCGACCGATTCCCCCTCGGCGTACCGCTCGAGCACCGTCGCCGCCTGGGCTGGCTCGCAGGGCAACTCGTCGGCGAACGGTGCCAGGCGCTTGTCGAGGTCTGTCCCCGTCGCGTCGACGGTCGCCACGCCACGCTCACGCTGGTGCTCGGTGACCTCCAGCCCGGCCGCGATCTCCGACAGCCCCATCGGGTGTGGATCTGTCTTACTCACACAAAAAGGTTAGCCGACCGACGGGAACACCACCGGGAGCCAGCAGAATTATTGGCCTCGCGGTACAGGGGCGGTCATGGAGGAGCAGGCGTCGCGGTCGGGGCCGGCGACCGACGACCGGGCGAGATACGACTACACCGGCGGGGCGGTCGACCGGCCGGGGGTGGTGGCCGACCTGGATGGGCTTGTCGCGGGTGATGTCCGCTTCGACGAGTACACCCGCGAGCTCTACGCGACCGACGCGAGCGCCTACGAGGTGACGCCGGTCGGCGTTGTCTTTCCGACCTCGACCGAGGACGTGGCTGCGGTCGTGGAGTACTGTGCCGTCCGCGATATCCCGGTGTTGCCACGCGGCGGTGGGACAAGCCTCGCGGGGCAGGCGGTCAACAAGGCGGTTGTGCTCGATTTCACACGCCACATGGACAGCGTTCTGTCGGTCGACCCCGACGCGATGACCGCCCGCGCCCAGCCGGGTGTCCTGCTCGGCGACCTGAACACCGCCGTCGAGGACCACGACCTCACGTTCGCCCCGGACCCCGCCTGGGGGGATAAAAGCGCCCTCGGGGGGGCGATCGGCAACAACTCCACCGGCGCACACTCCCTGCGGTACGGAAAGACAGACGCCTACATCGAGCGATGCGAGGTCGTTCTCGCGGACGGGACGGTGACGCAGTTCGGCGAGGTGGCTCTCGACGAGCTCCGCGAGCGGGCGGCCGGTGACGGCATCGAGGCGGCTGTCTGCCGTGCCGTGCTCGGGACTCTCGACGAGCGAGAGCGTGTCGTGGCGGCGTACCCGGAGCTGAAACGCACCGTCTCGGGGTACAACCTCGATTGCCTTGTCGCGGAGGCCGAGCAGGGGTGTGTCAACCTCGCGCGCCTGCTCGCGGGCAGCGAGGGGACCCTCGCCATTGTCACGGAGGCAACGGTGTCGCTGGAGCCGACCCCGGAGACAAAGGCCGTCGCGTTGCTGCGGTACGAGACGCTCGCGGACGCGATGGCCGACGTCACACCGATTCTCGAGCACGACCCCGCGGCGGTCGAGACCCTCGACGACGTGTTGTTGGACCTGGCCCGCGAGAGCCCGGAGTTCGGCGACCTGGCCGCGACCCTCGCCCCCGAAGGGACCGGAGCCGTGTTGCTGGTGGAGTTCTACGCCGACAGCGACCGCGAGGGCCGCGAACGGGTTGCGGCGCTGCTCGCCGACCGGGTCCAGGGCGCCGACACCGGAGACGGCCCCCGGACGGATGCCCGACCGCGGGCGACCGGCGCACACGAGGCCCACGACCCAACGGCGCGGGACCGTGTCTGGACGCTCCGCAAGAGCGGTCTGCCGATCCTGCTCTCACGGACGACCGACGCAAAGCACATCAGCTTCGTCGAGGACGTGGCCGTCGACCCCGAACAGCTGCCTGCGTTCGTCGCCGAGTTCCAGGAACTGCTGGAGGCCCACGACACGTTCGCCAGCTTCTACGGGCACGCGGGGCCGGGCTGTCTGCACGTCCGGCCGCTGGTGAACACGAAACGCGTCGACGGTGTCGAGCGGATGCGGTCGATTGCGGACGCGGTGGCTGGGCTGGCTGTCAGATACGACGGCAGCGTCTCGGGCGAACACGGCGACGGCCGGTCACGGACGGCCTACAACCGCCGGCTGTACGGTCAGCGGGTCTGGGAGCTGTTTCGCGAGTTGAAGACGGCCTTCGACCCCGACTGGCTGCTCAACCCCGGCCAGGTGTGTGGCTACGCGCCCGACGAGCGCCGGCCGGCGACCGCCCCAGAGCGGGCCGAGATCGCGTCACCCACCGAGAGCCTCCGTGCCTCGCCCGCCGACAGCATCGACCTGGGGTTCGAGCCCACCCTGCGGTGGGACAACGACAACGGGATGACGGGGATGGTAGAGCTGTGTCACGGCTGTGGCGGCTGCCGGGGGTCACAGGAGACCACCGGCGGGGTGATGTGCCCAACCTACCGGGCCGCAGAGGAGGAGATAACGAGCACCCGTGGGCGGGCGAACGCCCTCCGACAGGCCATGGACGGTGACCTGCCGGCCGACCCCACCGGTGACGCGTTCGCCCGCGAGGTGATGGACCTCTGTATCGGCTGCAAGGGGTGTGCACACGACTGCCCGAGCGGGGTCGACATGGCGAAGCTGAAAGCCGAGCTCCAGTACCAGCGCCGCCAGGCCGGCGAGACGAGCCTGCGGGACCGGCTGTTCGCCGAGATCGACCGTGTGAGCGCCGTCGGAAGCACGCTCGCACCGCTGTCACGGCTGCTCCAGCGTCTGCCGGGCAGCGGGTTCGTCGCCGAGACGGTGCTCGGCATCGCCCGGGAACGTGACCTGCCGACGTTTCGCCGGGAGACGCTGGTCGACTGGCTGAGCGAGCGCGAGCCCGCGGTCGACCCCGACACGGCGACACGTCGGGCTCTGCTGTTCCCGGACACGTACACGAACTACATCAGCCCGGAGGTGGGGAAGGCCGCGGTGCGGGTGCTCGAGGCCGCCGGCGTCCACGTCGCCCTTCCCGAGGACGTCACCGCGAGCGGGCGGGCGGCGTTCTCCCAGGGGTTTCTCGACGTGGCCGACCGGCGGGCCCAGACCAACGTCGACGCGCTCGCGCCGCCGGTGACACGGGGCTGGGACGTGGTCGTCGTCGAGCCCTCCGACGCGGTGATGTTCCAGTCCGACTATCTGGATCTCCTGTCCGGCCCCGCGGTCGAGTGGGTCGCGGCGGCCACCTACGGCGTCTGTGAGTACCTCGACCGACACGGGCTCGACAGGGGGGTGTTCGAGGCCGAGGGCGATCTGGTGTATCACGGCCACTGTCACCAGAAGGCCACCGCCCGGGACCACCACGCGGTGGGTGTCCTGCGGCGGGCCGGCTACACGGTCGACCCGGTCGATTCGGGCTGCTGTGGCATGGCCGGGAGCTTCGGCTACGAGGCCGAACACTACTCGATGAGCCGCGCTATCGGGCGGATTCTCGACCGGCAGGTGCAGCGAGCGACCGGTCGGGTCGTCGCGCCTGGGGCCTCCTGCCGGACCCAACTCGATGATCTCGTCACCGACGAGCGGCCGCCCCACCCCGTCGAGCTGCTCGATACCGCCTGCGACGGGTGAGTCCCACAGCCCGACGGCAAAACTGACCGTGCGAGATCCGACGGCCGTGCCCGACCACCGCCTGCCGGCCCCCGGGACCCCCGAAGGGGCGGTCTGCCCCACATCCCGGTCGCGATACCGCTGCCGGGGGATTTATGTATGTGGGTGCGTGTATCAGTAGCATACCACATGTTCGAACCGTTCTCGCGTGGCTACTACATGGGACGACTGTACGTCCAGCCGAGTGCCGACGAGCGCACGACGATGTGCAAGCGCCAGCACGAGCGGCTCAACGAGCAGCTGTACGCCACAGGTGACGGCCTCGAACGTCTGGACATGCCGCTGGTGATAAAACTTGGTGACCGGCATCTGCCGGTCCACGGTGCGGAGGGGGTTCCGGCCGATACGCTCGCGGTCCCCGAGGCTCTGCTCGAGGCGGCGTCGGTGCGGAACCCGCCGACGCTGCGGGAGGTGCTGCTGGCAAAGGGCGACCGCGCCTCGCAACTGCTCCCGTTCGCTGGTGGCGCCGTCTGACCGCGGCCGCCTCGACGGCCGGCCCTGCTCGGCCCGGACGGGAGCGCAGATCGACTGCCGACCCCGGCTTTCGGTTCACAGGGGCTGGGCTGTCCGGCCGCCAGGCCACGGACTTTTGTTCGGGCGTGCCAAGACCAGGTATGGTATATCTCGGCGTGGACCGGGCCGACGACGGGTGGCTCGCGGTCGCGTTCGACCGGACAGCGTTCGACCACGCGGCGGTGTTCCCCGAGATCGGAGCGCTCTGGCACCGCTACGAGGAGCGGGCTGACCGGCTGCTCGTCGGTCTCCCGATCGGCCTGCTGGAGGGAGGCGGCGACCGTGAGTGTGACACGCTCGCCCGGCAGGTGCTCGGGCCGCGGTCGACGGCGGTGTTCACGCCGCCGGTCAGGGAGGCCACCCGCAAGCGCCGGTATCCGGCCGCCAAGCGGGTCACCGAGCGCACCGCCGACAGGAGCCTCTCGAAGCGGGCGTTCGCCAGCAGCGACGCCATCGCCGCGGTCGATGGCCTGCTGCGGAACGTCCCCGAGGCCCGCCAGGTGTTCGCCGAGTCCCACCCCGAGGTCTGTTTCCGTGCCTTCGCGGGCGCGCCGCTGCAGTACCCGAGCGAGACCGCGGGTGGGTACGCCGAGCGGATGAAGGCGCTTGTCGCGTTCGACACCGACGCGCCGCCGGTCGTCCAGCGGGTCGCCGAGGCCACCGGCGGTACCGATGTCGCCGTCGATGACGTGCTCGACGCGGTGGCGCTCGCCTACACTGCCCGACCGGGTGCGGGCTCGCTGCGCTCGCTCCCAGCCGACCCGCCACGCGACCCGAAGGGCCTCACTATGGCGATTCACTACCGCGGGGTCGACCCGCTGGAGGCCACAGCGTGACACCCGAACTCCCGGACCCCGACCCGGGAACGATCGAGCGGGCCACGCTGGGTGTCGTCGACCCGCTCCCGACCGGCGCAGGCGAGGGGGTGCCGGTCGCCGTCGCCAACGGCGTCGCCGAGGGGCCGACGCTGTGGGTTACGGGCGCGGTCCACGGCGACGAGGTGACCGCGACAGCCGTCTGCCAGGACACCGTCCACGAGGGGCTCCCGGCGCTGCTGTCGGGCCGGGTTGTCTCTGTGCCGGTGATGAACCCGGCAGGGCTGCGCCGCACCACCCGCCGCTCGTACTACGACGACGAAGACCCCAACCGGCTGTTCCCGGACGCCGCGTACGCGACCGGCGATGTCGGCCCCTCCGAGACCGTCGACGGCCCTCGACCCCCGTCACAGCAGGCGCTCATCTGTCGGCGACTGTTCGAACTGTTTGCCGACGACGCCGACGCGCTGCTCGATATGCACACCGCGACTGTCGACTCCCACCCCTTTGTTATCCGGGACCGGGTGCTGTACGGGCGCGGTGTGCGCGACCGCGAGACGGCTCTGACGCTTGCCGACGAGCTCGGCGCGCTCGCCGGGGCTGCGGGCCTGCCGGTCGTCGCCGAGTACCCGCCCGCGGAGTATCTCGACGAGAACCTGCACCGCTCGACCAGCGGGGCGGCGCTCAACGCCGCCGGTATCCCCGCGCTGACGGTCGAACTCGGGACACACAGCGTTGTCGACGGCCGCCTCCACCGTCAGGGGGTCGCTGTCGCCTGTCGTGTCATGGCCCATCTCGGGATGGTCACCGACGCGAGCGAGGTGTTTCCCGACGCGTGCGGCCCGCTTCCGGCGGCCATCGAGCCTCCTGTCGAGGGGCCGGTGCGCCGGTACGTCGGCCCCCACGTCCCGCCCGGCGCGGCGGGTGTCGTCCGTCACGAGGTCTCGGCCGGCGATGTCGTCGCCGAAGGTGATGTCGTCGCGCGGGTTCTCGACCCGACCGGTGACCCCGCCACCGAGCGGGTGCTGACCGCCGACAACGACGGCTGGGTGCTCTGTCGCACGCCCGGCGTTGCCGGCTACGAGCACGCACCCGTCACCTGGCTCGCCATCGCTGACGAGGGGGCCCCGGTCGGGACTGAGGAGGGCTCCGGCGACGGGCGCGGGACCGACTGACGCCGCGGCACGTGCCGGTGGCTGTGAGCCCGACCCCTGCGAACGACCGAACCCGGCTGGGGCTGGGGGCCGCTCTCGACGTGCAGCCCCACTGCACCGGGTGGCCGGCAGTTCACAGTTCACCACCGGACCTCGCAGGGCTGAGGCCGACCCCGATACGACACAGCCCGGCTCTCAGCCGTCGACCGGGACCGGCTGACTGCCCTCGACCTCGAGCCGCTCCGCCGCGTAGCGGCGTGCCGCGGTCAGTGGGGTGGTTCCCTCCTCGTCGGCCCGTTCGAGCATCGACAGCAGACGGTCGCCGATGGCCGCGGCCTCCTCGCGGGCCCGGTCGCGTGTGCCGCCGGTCCGCTCCCTGGCGACCGTGATGAGGCCGCCGGCGTTGACCACGTAGTCGGGTGCGTACACGATACCCCGGTCCTGGAGGGTCTGTGCGTGACGCTCGTCTTCGAGCATGTTGTTGGCCGCACCGGCCACGATGTCACAGTCCAGTCGGGGAATCGTGTCGTCGTTGATGACGCCGCCGACGGCACACGGCGCGAAGATGTCACAGGGGACATCGTAAATCTCAGCGGTGGGAACGGATTCGACACCGTGGGTCTCGACGAACTCGGCGACGCCCCCCTCGTCGGGGTCGGCGACGGTGACGGCCGCCCCCCGTTCGGCCAGGTCCGCCGCGAGGCGGCCGCCGACCTTGCCGAGCCCCTGGACCGCGACGTGGGTGTCTGCAAGCGTCTTCCGGCCGTAGACGTGCTCGGCACAGGCCGCCATCGCGTGGCGAACCCCGTACGCTGTGATCGGTGAGGGGTCGCCCAGCCCGTCGCTGGTCCCGACCACGTGGTCGGTCGTCCCGGCGATGACGTCCATATCCCCGACTGACGTGTTCATATCCACCGACGTGATGTAGGTGCCCCCGAGTCTGCCGACGGCACGGCCGTACGCCCGCAACAGCGCCTCGTCTTTCAGGTCGGAGGAACCGAGGATGACCGCCTTACCACCCCCCAGGTCCAGGTCTGCGGCGGCCGCCTTGTATGTCATCGCGTGCGAGAGCCGTAGGACATCCCCGAGTGCGGCTTCTGTGGACCCGTAGTCCCGCATACGTGTCCCGCCCAGTGCCGGCCCGAGTGTCGTGTCGTGGACTGCGACGATCGCCCGTAGCCCCGTCCGCTCGTCGGAGACGTACGTTACCTGCTCATGGTCTCTGTGGTCCGCCGC
>OBKM01001053.1_pt1 | contig 11902 bp, 11 predicted proteins | sample 1519691 | NCBI WGS metagenome assembly OBKM01 (sample SAMEA37050418, study PRJEB22526) | metagenome | biome: saline pan; feature: lake; material: water | place: Egypt | collected 2015 | depth 0.5 m
GTATCAAACTACGCCAGCTCTATCCAGTTGAGCCGAGAAACTAGTGAGACTACGCTTGAAGCTACAGTAAGTAATTAACCCCACCCCGACGCCGTCTTGCGTTCAACAAGGCAATCCGTCTACAGATAGAACATCGGCTACTGAAGAACAACGCCACGGTGAACCTCGATCAGTTGCGGGCGACAAGGATCTTGCCGAATTTGAGCACTGGCTGAGAGCGAAGGCCCACAAAGTGAAAACGCTCAAACTGTTCTGCTGGATGCTGCTCGGATTTAAGATGAGCAAGGGCCGCTTGAGGTAAGCAAATTACGACAGCAACTCTTTTATCGCCATCCCGAGGCGTACGTTTCTGCTGAGGCGCTATGGGCATCGACAGTTGAACGACTTCATAGCGAACTCCCCGGCTTCGACCGGCCAGTGTATGGGATGTGTGCGTTTGATCGAGATACGATCTCATCAGCTACTACTGACTCTTCAGAGTGAATACTGAACTGAAGAAGGATCTCACAGCCAATTCCCTGGAATATACAGCACAGTTCCTGTGAGGTCATCGGTAACCGTCTCTGTGTACATCCGGCAACTTCGTCATATGTGTATGCGCTTATTAAGATGATTGAACCGAAGACTCTTGATATGTATACGCGACGTGATGCTCGTCCTCCGCCGGTGTGTACGCCCTCAGAGATATTCCACGCTAGCACCCGATCTTCAGGACTTTGCGTCATACAGCCACTGATGCTCGTTCGGATGTCAATGGGAAAGTGATGATGATTGAATTGGATACTGATAGCAGAGGTGACTCAGAAGACATCGTGCCGACGCGGGGTCACTCGCCTGTCGAGTTGGATGACGTGCTCACAGTTATTTCTAACAGACGGCGTCGATTCGTGATACACCAGCTGAAGCGGTCTGACTCAGCAGTAGCGGTCGGTGAATTGGCAACAAAGCTGGCCGCGTGGGAGCAAGACAAACCATCCGAGTTCGTATCCGCTTCGGAGCGAAAGAACATGTACAACGCGCTCGCACAGACACACGTTCGGCGGTTGGTAGAGTGTGGCTTTGTTACGGAACGACGTGATGGAATTGAACTCACACCCGAGGCGAGACGTATTCGGATCCAACTTGATATCGCCCCGGAGCATAATATTTCTTGGTCGCGATACTATCTGATCCTAGGGGGGTTCCATCTCGTGGTTTCGATAATCGTCCTTGTCATGGCACCGTCGTCTGGGGCAGTACCGGTCGGAGCATGGGGAATGTTCGTAGCCGTCTCGGTTTTTTTTTTTCGGCAATAGCTCACCGGTACTATAAGAAGCAAATGTGCCTCGGTGAGGGGGATCAGCCACCGGAACTCCGACACGAGCTCTGACGAGCTCACGCGCCAGAGAGTATCTTTTGTGGGATTATTACACCTTACGTCGCGGCCGGACTCGCTGCGATGACCGTTCTGGCAGGAATCGGCGGCCAATTACGTAGTACGGCACGGCGACGAGTGCGTTGATAACAAACAGCGGCAGCCACGGGTGCTGTGCGTAGAGCGTTCGGAGTAGTGAGTCCGGTAGTACCGCGATATAGCGGTGTTCGACCAGATAAAACCGATGGTGGCCGATCGAGTCAGGCACGCTAAGTACAGTTGAGACGTTCGCCGTGCCGCCACGGTCAAGGACGACTTCGTGGCGATCGAGTTGAACATTATTGCTTTCCTCGATGAATACTACCATCGGTAGCACGGGTGAGTTTTCGATTCCGTGTGTGACTGTCGTCTCTTCACCCGGTGGAACCAACACCGGCGACTCCGTTTCTGAGGCGACAACGTCGTATTGTTGTGTCCCCCCCGGAACTACCATCGCCGCCGTCATCGCGATGACGAGCACCAAAGTGAGGGCGACCAGAATCGTGTGTGTCGAGACAGGGAGGTCATCCTCGCCGCCGTCAGTGCGCACGTGTCGCCTGTGGTCTGGCCGGGCTGTGCTTTTCTCGCGGATTGACTCAATACCGTACAGCACGAGAAGTATGCCCGCAAGCAGGTAACTGAACTGAGTTGCCGAGAGGCCGCTAGTATCGGTCAACCGCCATAGCAAGACGTTCACATGTTGGCGAGTATCCTCAACGAGACCACTGACCGTCGTCGCAACCGCCCCGGTGTATGGGATCGTGATGACGTGCCCGCGGACTTCAAGCGCCTGACCGGCGATTTGCGCCCGCGTGACCGGTGGCTCACGAGTGACTTGATCCGGGGCATTATTATTGTCGCCCTGAGTGATGAAGCCACGCTCCGTCTCCTCGACGATCCGATGAGTGGTCGGCCCACCGCCGCGCAGTTCTTGAGCCTCAAACAGGACGACATCGCCGGGTTGAGGCGGGCCTGCGACCGCATCCGGAATTAACACGAATCCTTCACCCGGCATGATCGTCGGTGACATACTCTCCGTTTCAACGTACAAGATCCCCATCGGCATCCCGAGCATAGCCCCGAGGACAGCCAGCGCCGCCACTACTACGACTCCTGCCACGAGCACGTTGCCTCCAAATGTGAGTAGTCGTCGCATCGGCTACTGACACCGTATGTCCGTTTTAATCCGCTGCTCAACGCTCCCAACGCCGTATTCGATCAGGATCGCTTGATCGCAGTCGACTCCGGTGAACGACACACTGTCGCTTGCCCCCGATACAACGGGGCCGGTAGTCCTCGTGGTTCCATCGGCTGAGATGTGGATCTGATCGATCTGTACGGTGAGTTGGTTCGTCACATCGACGGTAAGGTCGGCCCTGTTCGTCGTCGCGTTGTAACCGGTCGTCGTCTGTGAGACGGCCAGCAATCCCGCGTTCTGGTCGACGATGTCAACGTTGGCGGGCCGGTCGAGAGCGATCAATGTCACGCCGTGCGTCCCGCTGGCCGTGATGACCACCAGCGCGAGCGCGAGCAGAAGCATCCATCGTTTCTTCATATAGCCTCCATCGTTTCTTCATATTTTTTTCCGCATGCTCAGTATCTCCCTGAGGGGAATCGCGGTGACGACGGGCGGTGTTCCCGCCGACACGCGCTGGTTGTGGTCGTGTAACTGTGCTGCTCGCTACGGCGTTTCCGCGGTGATGCTGAGGTCCAGTGAGACATGAGCGCTGGTTGGTGCGTCTTCCGCGTCAACAGTGAGCGCAAACAAGTACGCATCGCCGGCGTCAAGGTTGTTCAGACCCCCAGCATCTGAGGATATCTGTTTGGAACCGCTGGTGCTCGTGATGTCCACCGAATCGACGTTGCCATCCGGGTCCTGCAGCTCGAAGGTGAGATTCAGATCCGACGGTCCGAGGTCGCTCCCCGAGACGTTGTCGAAATCGAACGTGAACGCCACATTGTTGGATGAGGTCTGGTTGATGATCTCCAGCGACGGCTCGCTGTTCGAGCGGTTGTTGCTGTCGATCGTTCCCACGTTCACGACGCTGCCGACGTTCACACCGTCGCCGCCATCAGTGCCGATTTGTCCACCGGACTCGCCGAGGTCGATTTCGACTTTGCCGTCCTCCATGCGGATCACGTCGGAGTCTTTATTCTGGATATCGAACCCTATCGATCCGGACGGGTTGTCCGAGACGATGTTTACGTTCGCCGTCCGGTTGTTGAGACCGAACGTCGTCGTCGCGGCCGTCCCGAGCACCGCTGCGCCAGCGGCGATCGAGCCGAATCCAGCGAGGTAGGTGCGTCGGTTCATCTCGATCAGCCCTGCGTGGCCGTGATGTTCAGCACGCCGGAGAGATTCTCACTGGTGCTCGAATCGCTATTGTCGGCGTCCACTCTGATTGCGACATCGAGCGTCTCACCGTCGCCGAGACTCTCACCACCACCATCAAGGAATTCGACCGATTCGGTACTGTCGGGGGTAAGACCATTGTCAGCTTTGAGTATCTTACTTGTACTATTGTGTTCAATTCTGAACTCCAGCTTCGAGCCGTCAGATTCGGCACTATAATCACTATCTGCTTTGAATTCGATAACAACATCGACCTCGTCGGTCGTCTGGTTGGTGATGGTAAACGCCTGGTCATTATCTGGGCTGGTGAAGTCACCGACCTCCACCACACTGCCAACGTTCACGCCGCCACCGTCTCCAGCCGCGAAATCGATCGCTAGCTTATCATCGACCTCGTTGATGATGTCACCCTGTTCTTCTTCATCAGTGAGTTTCAACGCACCATTGGAGTCGGCGACCACGTTTGCGCCGACCGAACGGTTATTGAGGTTGAACGTCGTCGTTGCCGCCGTGCCGAACAGCGCGCTGCCGCCCGCCGCAACTGAGCCGGCACCGATCAGGAACTTGCGTCGATTCGAACTGCTGTAGTCTTTCTTTGCCATGGTTGGTCTGTGCACACGTCCGCCAGATCCCGACTCACTCGCCGGGGAGGCGCGTTTGCCGGGGAAGGCATCAGTGTGTACCCTGACTCAGGGGGGATACCGATATTGTACTGAGTTGATAGGCGGGTCGCACGTGACTGCTATCCGCCGCGGCTACGACCGGGTGGACGGGCGGACGTGACCCACGTCGCCCGGGGATACGGCCGATTGGAATCGGGGATACGGCACGTTTCTACCCCGGATACGGCACGTTTCTCTGGCGGATATGGCTCGTATCCTCGACGGGTTTCTGACTCGGGCACGCGACGAGGCGACGGTCATGCTCTTCGAGGCGGAGGTCGTGGAAGTACGCATGTACCTCCAGTCGAGAGCGGTGTCGTCTTGACAGGCGGGACCGTCGTCGTGTCCGTGTCGGCCGTCAACTGATACTCGGTCTGTTTTCATACAATTGTCAAATTTTGCGGTAAAGGTAACCGTATTAGTAAATGTATTCACATTTACGCGCAGTATTAGTTCATGAGTCCCGCGTACCAGGTGACCCCGTCGATGCCCGTGTACGCGATCATCTTCGTTCTGACACTCGCGATGGGTCTGTATGCGGTGGGACGGTACTTACGGCACGACCGGCGGCCGGTGGTCGTCGTCTTCGCCGTGTTGATGGCCGCGATCAGCTCGTGGGAGCTGCTCAACTTTTTCATCGACGTCACGACGTCCGAACAACTGAAACTTCTCGGGAAAAACGCCGTGAACGCCGTCGTCTTTCCGGTGTACGCATACGGGGTTCTCGCGTTTGCGCTTGCGTACACCGGAAACTGGCGATGGATTAGGGCGGTCGTCGTCGCCTGTGCCGTCCAGATCATCGGGATGTGCGCTGCGGTTGCTCTCACACCGGAGCTACTGTACGAGTCACACGGGCTAGTGACGCAGCGACCGTTCATTATCGGCGGGTTCACCGTCGACCAATTCGTCACACTCGACCGGACACTCAATCCACCGTTTTTCCTTCTGTGGGCGCAGGCACAGTTGCTGGGACTGGCAGCCGGCGCGGTTCTCGTCCTCTACGTCGATCGTGGCCCACGGATCTTCGTCCCCGGTCAGATCGGTGCGTTGCTGATTGGCGTCTGGGCACCGTTGGGCGCCAGCTTCCTGCTCGTCACTGGCATCGTCTCACCGGCGTGGAATCTGGTAGATGTCTCGTTCGCTGTCACCACGGTCGTACTCGCGCTCGCGGTATTTCGGTATCGTCTGTTCGAACTCGTTCCGATGGACAGTCGGCAACTCGCCGGGATTGCTGACGAGCCTGTCGTCCTGCTTGAAAATGGCTGGGTCGTCGGCAGCAACTCGGCGGCGCGAACCGCGTTCGGCGTCGGGTCGGGCCAGCGGGAGATGGCTGCCGAGACGTTCTTTGGGCCGATTGCTGAACAGATCACCAACTCGCATGGACCGGACGGTACGGACAGAGAGGTGTGTATCAGTGAGGATGATGGCGACCGCTGCTTCAAGTTCAATTACGTTCCGATCCGAACGACAGCGAGGAATGCCGACGAGCGACTGGTCGTGTTCCGGGATGCCACGGGGTCTCCTGAGAGCAATCGGGCACGCCGGCGACGAAACGACCGTCTTGAGGAGTTCGCTGACATCGTAGCAGACGATCTTCGAAACGATTGAGCGAGCAGTCGGCCCCCGCAGATTTCGATCAATACGACGCTGTAGGGGTCCAAAGGCGCCGGCCGATTACACATCGTATGCAACGTCGAGATCAACGACCCGGGCTCACCCGGCGACCAGGTTGCGGGTATCGACCTCGGGATCTGCAACTTCCCGCTGTTGCGGTTGGCGACGACGCCCTGCTGTATCCTGGTGGCGTGCTCAAAGGGGATGATAAAAGGTGAGCGCATACCCCCGTCTTCAGGCGGGGGTTGAGCGAACAGGCGGTACTCAGCTACCCCGATTCCCCAACGTTTACGTATGGGCCACAAATATACTATGTGTGGACGAATTTAGAATTAAAGGGCACGAAGTCGTAGAGAAAGAGGTGAGTGGTCACGGGAATGGCGCTCACGTCTACGTGCCGAAAGACTGGCTTGGGGAAACGGTCAAGATCGTGAGAACGACAGACAGTGACGAGTAACTGATGCCGACGAAAACGCTTGAGGTACGACTGGTCAACCCGACGACGAACAAGCACCAGAAGCTACGCGAAACGCAGACTGCGTACCGTCGTGCGCTGGATGAAGCGTTCCAGCAAGGGTGTGGGACACAATCAGCAACGAACGATGTGGTAGTCCAGTACGATCTTAGTGGCTACGCGAAAAACGCCCTGAAGAAGTACGTCCCGCAACTGACCGGTGACTCATACGATGCCGATGAGTTAACTGACGAGCATCCAGTGAAATTCACTGATGAAGGATTCGGCATTGACCACAAGCCACAGAACGGGTACGAATGGTATCTGAAGATCCCGCATCACGAGGACTACAATCTGTGGTTCCCTGCTGGAATTAACCCGGAACAACGCCCGCTGGTCGAAGCGCTGTACGCGGGAGATGCGGAGCCGGGAGAGTTTCGACTGATCGAGAGAGATGGTGACTGGTATCTGCATGTCACCGTCCATTTCGACGTTGTTGATAGCGTTTCCTCGGAGTCAGATGATGTTACTCCGGTCGGTGTAGACATTGGAGAAGCCGCACTTGCTACGGTGTGTCACCGTGACGACTGTGGCTCTCCAACTGCGCCGAGACTGTGGAACAACGAAGCGAAGATGGTTCGAGAGTTGCGCGAACGGTACTTTACCGCGATGCGCCGACTGCAACGCCGTGGAGCCGACGTGTTGGCTGATAGGTATGGCGACGAGATATGGCGGCAGATAGACGACATACTCCATACCGTCAGTCGGGAAGTAGTCAATCACGTTGCAACCATTGATGGCGGTGTGGTCGTGCTTGAGAACCTTACCTACATCCGTGAGAATATGGACTACGGCGAGTACATGAACCGGCGGCTTCACGGATGGGCGTTCGCCAAACTCCACAGCCAAATTACCTACAAAGCCGAAGAACGAGGCATTGACGTTGTGACCGTCAACCCTCGGAATACGTCGAAGGAGTGTCATGCCTGCAAAGAAGTTGGGTCGCGCAGGCATCAAGCAACCTTCAGTTGCACCAATGGCGACTGTTGGGTGTCTGAGTATCAAGCCGACGTGAATGGTGCAGTGAATATTGCAGACCGCTACCCTGCTGGAGAGAGGCACCCCCAAAACGACCGTTGTTCCGGTCAGAAGGTGGTTGTCGATGACTCGGGCGGGGACGGGGCCTCATTGACCGGGCCACAAGACAGCCAAGCCGATGCTGAAACTCAGCAAGAGACGCTTGGACCGTATGCGTCTTGAAACCTGAAACGGCAGAAGCCGGGAATCCTTTGCCGGGATTCCTCCGCGTTCACGCGGAGGAGGAGGTCAATACTAGTTCCAGAAGGAACGGGCGAAATGCGACGATAGTACCTCCTAAGAAGCGCACCGTCTGGATCGGAAACGGAACGAGCGTCGGACGCACTTGTTCCATGCCGTCTCGAAGGACATTATCGCCGAGTGCGCCGCTCAAACCGTCGGGACGATTGCCGTCGGCGACCTTTCAGGGAACGACGCGGAGGATGTCATTCTGATAATCGATCCTAACGTCAAAAGATGGGTTGTTTCCGGCAGTTTCCTTTCTTACTCATCAGCTTTCTTGAAGAGTGCCTCTTCGGCCTCAGGCGCTGTCCCATCGTCGGCTTCGTCCCCAGAGTTGAACCGTTCTCCAGCCGTGGCGGGCTCTCTCTCTTCGTCTGGAAGACGCTCAGCGGAATCCTCCAGAACAGTGGGTGGTTCAAACACATAACCCACGTCGTCGACGATGACGACGTATCGCAGCGGAGCCTCATCGATCTCGATGACCCGTCGATTGCTGTCGATGGCGACACCGACCAGCCCCGCGAGGCTGTCGAGTTCGACACGTCGGTCAGGCTCCGCCAGCGGGGTGCCCCGAGAGATCCACTCCTCGGCGTCCGCTCGCTCAGCTTCAACCGTCAGCCGCTGGCGTTCGACCGGCGTCAGGTTGAGCGCCCCGATTGATCGGAGTCCAACAGTGGCGAGCGCTCCGAGAAGTCCGAGTACGAGAAGCACGGGTCCGCCAGCTTGTGCCACCGGCGACGGTTCGTTGACGACCTCGGTTGTCCGCGTCGTCTCGTAAGTCGCTGGGCCGGTAACCGAGGCGGTCGGCCGGTAGAAGCCGCTGACTGTCCGAGTACCATCTGCCTCGTCGGTAATCGATATTGAAGGCGTCAGTTGGAGTCGGTCCTCACGCTCGTCGACATGACGCTCGCCTTCGACTGTGGCCTCTATGACGGTGTTCGCGATGATCACTGCCTCGGGTTGCCCAGGTGTTGCGCCTAACTCTGACTGAATTTCATCGATTCGTTCGGCGGCCCCGACCGTATCGACGGCGAACGGGGTTCGCTGGCGTTCGCCGGGCTCGAGGTCGTTAATCTCGGTCGTCGCCAGTTGCTCGGACTCCTGCCAGTGAACGGTCGTCACCTCGCCGTCAGTCTCGACGGCGCGGACGACCAGCCGTAACTCGGAGGTCGCGGTTGCCGTCTCCGTATCGCCTCTATAATACATGACGTGTGCCCCCTCAAGTGTCGGCGTAAGCCGGCTGAAATACAGCTGGCGGTCGTCGAGCCGCTGACCGGCAGTGAACGTAGCCGTATCTTCTTGAACGACACCGCTGTGTTCGAAGACGGTGTCGACCACCCAATTCCCGATGGTGGATTGTTCGGTGGTCGTTTCCGGCTCACTATAGCCTATGTAGACGCCATATCCACCAACGACCGCAACGAGCAGACAGACGGCAACGATTTTGCTGAGCGATGTCGACAGTCGCAGCCGAGTTTCCGGGGAGAATCTGAAACGCTTCCAGTCGTCAAGATATGATCTGGGAACTGTGTCGTCATTCTCACTGCTTGGCTCACCACGGTCCGGTTCGATGTCATCGCTAGAGTCCATATACGCTTTCTTCTGACGGCAGACAGAACATTCGCTCCCATCTACCGAACATATGTCGGCTGTCGCCTCGTAGAGAAGAGCCAACACGATCTTTGAGCAGAATATCGACACTCGTCGGACCGAGCATCCCGTGTCGACACTTGACTCGTTCGTCCACCCGGGTCATACATCGGCTCTTTGAGGCATCCATACTACTAGGACAAAAACGAGAGCATATAATCTCGATATCAACATATGACGAGCCGGTGGCCGGCGACTGGCGCTGCCGGACAGGGCACTCTCAGATGTCGTCGACATCGAAGATATCGGTGAACGCCTTCTGTTCGGCTACCCGGAGGTGGTGGAGGAATGTCGACCGAGAAATATTGAGCACTTCGGCAACCTCGCCAGCGTTGCTCCGTTGTGGCCGTTGAAAAAAGCCTGCGAACGTAGCTGCTCGAAGGGCCTCTTCTTGCTTACGAGTCAGCCCGTTGAGGTGCTGCGGCCGCTCAGGGTCGAGTGTCCGCTGGCTACAGGCCTGTAGCGTCGCTGTAGGCCACCGGTCCTGTATGGCTTCGGTAACCACACTCACGGCCGTCGGCCGCGAAAATTGCACCGTTACCTTGAGGTAACCCTTGCTAGCAACCGCCGACCGTAGGAGCACGCCATGTCCGCTCAGGGTCGCCCCGACAGCTGGTTCGTCGACCTGAAGCTGAACAATCGTCTCCTCGTCGCTCTCGGTGACGACGCTGGCCTGCTCAACCGCCGGGAGTTCACCTGCTGCCTTGAGAATCGCCTCGCTATTAACGGCAGCCGTTTTGAGCAGATATGTTGACGTGTCCCCCTCGCTACCCTGATACTCCTCAACAATCAGGTGTGCATCATCGGGCAGCAACGGGGACGACGCCAGCGCCACCAGCACGTGGCCCTCGGGAATCCGGAGGGTGAGTTCGGTCACCCGGTCGGCTCGAAGGGCCATCTGTTGGCGGGCGGCCTGCTGTCTGAAAGCGAGGGCGGCGGCGACCTCCGCGACCAGCTCTCGGGCGAACTCACTGCAGGGATCGCTCCGTACCGCAGTGAGCGTTCCGTACATGACACCGTCGTAGACCAGCGGTACCGCACGGACGGAAGTAAATTCACACGCTCGGAGACGCTCGACGAGTGGCGCGTCGTCGTCTTCGGTTTCGGTTTTATCACTGCTGCCCGTTTTTGCGTCATTTTTGCCACCCTTCCCGTCGACGGCGACTACCACCGGTTCGCCAGTATCGAGACACTGCCGGGTGGCTGCGTCAGGTGTCCAGATCTCTTCGCCGTAGACACAAAATCCTCGGTCGGAGCCGTGGCTCGCTAGACATGCCACTCCTATCTCGTCGCTGGATCCCTCGGCAGTCACCACCCACGCTGCATCGTAGCCGCAACTCTCGACCAACAGTTGACACACCGCGTCAGTGACATCGTCGATTCGCGACGACTTGACCAGCAATTGGCGGATCGCTTCCTTGCTGTCGCATTCGGATTGAAGCTGTTGTCTGGCTTTTTGAAGTTCCTGTTCGCGCTGCTTTCGCTCGGAGATGTCACGAGAGCTGATGACGTAGTTGCCCTCGGGCGTCGGATGTGACGACCCAACGCTTTCGATCCAGCGATAACTGCCGTCAGCCATCCGGTGACGGTACTCGACGCTTTCGGTGTGGTGTGCCTCGCCGGCGACGACAGCATCAAACGCTGCCATCACGCGGTGGCAGTCCTCGGGATGGAAGTAGTCGGTAACCTGCTGGCCAACGAGTTCCTCTTGATCGTAGCCGTAGAGTCGCTCAATGGCTGGACTCTCATACAGGATGGTCCCATCTGGATCAAGCAGTGTTAGCAGGTCCGTCGAATGTAGGGAAAGCGACTCAACGACCGGCTCTTTACGGGGTCTTGTTGGATTCCCAAGATCAAGTGTATCGTTACCAGTCATGCAGCAGAATAATACTCATGGACATAAGTACTTAAAGACATTTGGAACCGTAATTCGGTTGAGTGCAGAGAGCGCAGCATCACGAAGTTCGTCGAGTGTGTCGAACAGACGGTTGCCAAGTTCTTGATCGAGTTGTCGCCAGCACTCTTCCGCGGGGTTCAGCTCCGGTGAACCCCGCGGAAGGTAGCACAGTTCGATCGGCGTGTCTTCGACAAACTCCTGGACTGCGTTAGCCGTAAAATACGATGCGTTGTCCAAGACAACGCAGATTTTCTCGCCGAATTCGGTCTGGAGAGCGTCTAGCAAGCGAATCGTCGTGTCGCTGTTGAAGTTCTCGGCACAGGGCAGAAAGAACGTCTCACCGCTGTCGCTGACTGCACCGAGCAGCTTGATGCTGTCCCACGCGCCCGTCACCGGCAGTGACGGGCGCTTTCCTTCCGGAAACCACGCATAGATCAGCGTCGAAAGTACCTGACGCGTCTGATCGATGGTCAGGATCGTGTATTCATCGTCCAAGTTGTCGCGCTTTTTTTGAACCCTTCTTGCCAGGCTTCTTGAGCTCTTTCGTCGGATTTGTAGT
>OBKM01001054.1_pt1 | contig 11900 bp, 9 predicted proteins | sample 1519691 | NCBI WGS metagenome assembly OBKM01 (sample SAMEA37050418, study PRJEB22526) | metagenome | biome: saline pan; feature: lake; material: water | place: Egypt | collected 2015 | depth 0.5 m
CGAACGGGGAGTGAATGGGGACAGAGACACGCGAGGTGGTGGTCGTCGGCGGTGGCGTTCACGGCCGCGGCGGCAGCCAGCGAGGGGCGGGACGTGGTCGTGTTGGAGCGAAAGCCTGCATCCGAGGCCGGACAGATCGCCTGCGGTGACGCGCTCAAACGCGCCGGCGGGTTCCCCGATGTCGTCGATACCGACCGCCTCCGCGAGGAGGCCGTCACGAACCGGAGTCCGGCGCGCGGTCTTTCTGAACCCCGACGGCCAGGACTACGAGTACCGCTTTCGTGACCGGGGTGCGGTTGTCGACCGGGCGCGGTTCGGCGAGGTGTTACTCGACGAGGCCGCCCGCGTCGGGGCCGACATCCACTACAACACGGTCGTCACGGATGTTCGCCAGAACGGCCGCGTCCGGGGTGTCGACGCCGTCCGGGACGGCGACCCCGTCACCTACGAGAGTGCGGTGGTCGTCGACGCCGCGGGCTCGATGTCACTCCTGCAAGAGCGGGTCGACTTCGCGGGCACACGGTACGACACGACCGCGGAGTACTCGCAGTTTTGCTCGGCGTACCGGGAGATAATCGAGACACCCGACCCCGTCGAGTACGACGACGCGCTCGTGTTCAAGCCAACCGAGGAACTGGGCTACCTGTGGTACTTCCCGCGGTCGCCGACGGTCGTCAACGCGGGGCTTGGCTTCCAGATGAGCGAGCAACCGCTCGAACTTGTCGACGTGCTCAAACAGGATCTCCAGACCCGCCCGGAGTTCGAGGGCGCACGTGTCCGGGACAGCCTCGGGGCGGCGCTTCCGACGCGACGGCCCTACGACTCGGCGGTCGCCCCGGGGTTTCTCTCGGCCGGTGACGCCGCCGGCCACGTCAACCCGACAAACGGCGAGGGGCTCTCGGGGGCCGCGAGGGCGGGCTACTTCGCGGGGAATGTCGCTGCCGACGCCGTCGCCGAGGGGACCGTCGACGAGGCGGGGCTGTGGGGGTACAACCGCGCGGTCCAGGCGACCCTCGGCGGCGGGTACGCCGCGCTCGATCTCTACAGAGAAGGCAGGCAGAGTGTCGGGGTCGTACGGAAATCGAAGATTCCCGTGATGAGCGTTGGACACCGTCCAACGACCCTGCGAGCGGGCGATGCCCGCGAGCAACTGACGAGAGACGAACTCTCTCGAACCACTTGACCCCGAGGTACTTCACGAGGTGACCGGGGCCGACCGGAAGTACTGATACCTCGACTCCGTACCGGCACGACCACTCCTCGTCGGGCGGTCGTACCAAACAGTCGCACCGCTCGATATCAGTCCGCGTCGAGGCTCGCCTCCTCGATCTCGGCCGCGTACGTCTCGACGACAGTCTCATCGTGGTCGCCGAGTTCCTCTGCGAGACGTTCCCGGAGGCGGTAGTCGTACCGACCCCGGCCGACGTGGTCGACGAGCCCGCGCACGCGCAGCGTCCGGTTGCGGGCGTAGGCGCGTGTCCGGTCGCCGTCACCCCCGGCGACGAAGTACGCGTTCTGTGCAGACATCGGCCCCTCCTCGCGGTAGGCCGCGAGCATCCGCCGCGTTCTGGTCTCTAACCCCGCGATCTCGGCTTTCAGCTCCCTGACGACCAGCGGCTCCTCGTCCGGGAGCCTCGCCGACCCGGCGTCCGGGTCGACATCCGTGTCGCCGGCGTCGTGGCCATCGTCTGCCGGCCGGTTCGACTCGCTCTCGCGCTCTGGCGGGTCGGATTCGGCTGTCCCGTTCTCACTCTCCGTTTCGACCTCGTCTGTCCCGCTCTCATCCTCCGGCGGGTCGGCTTCGGATCCCCTTCCGGGCGGCGAGTCGCCGGCCTCGGCCCGCCCGTCGACGAGTTCGGCGTCCGCGTAGAGTTCGAGTTCGACCTCCTCGCGGGTGGTTCGGCCGCCCGTCGGGTCCGGAGCCCGGTCGGGAGCCCCGCGAAGTTTCGACAGCACCCGCGCCGCGCTGAACGAGCCCTCTCCCGCGTCGTCTCTCCTGTCGCCCTCGTCCCCGCGCGGTTCGTCACCCCTCGGGTTGTCAGTCTCGACGGCTTCGTCCTCGCGCGGTTCGTCACCCCCCTGGCTGTCCGTTCCGAAAGCCCCACCCCCGTGCGGTTCGCCGTCCCGCGGGTCTGTCTCTCCGTCGGTCCCTTCCACGTTCCGCCCCGACCCGCCGTCGACGCTCTCGCGCCAGCCACCTGGCCACTCCGAGTCCCACTCGACGCTGTCGCGGTCCGATCCGTCGACGACGGTCCCACCGGGGGGTCGGTCGGTCCGCCCCGTCACGCCGGGGTGGCCGGTGAGCGCCTCGACGAACTGCGTGGCGAGTTCGCGCAGGTTGCGGGCCTCGCGCAGTTCCCGCTCCAGCTCCTCGATGCGGTGTTCCTTCTGTTCGAGTTCCGCCTCGAGCTCCGCGATGCGGTCCTCGCGGGCACTCGCCTCGTCGCGTATCGTCTCCAACTCCGAGACCAGGTCCTCGCTGACACTCTTCAGCGGCGGGCGCTCGACATCCTCCAGCCCGGGTGTCGCGCCGGCGTCGAAGGTCTCCTTGCGGTAGAACTGCACCCGTCGGACCTCGTCAGTCCAGTCGGTGACCAGAAACCCCTCCCCGTCGTCGAGATTCTCGACCGCGTCGGCGTACTCGCCGTCGAGGATGCGCCGGACGACCCGCGTGTCGTTCTGCCAGGTGAGCCGGTGCCAGAGCAGCCAGTCACACTGCGTGATGAAGTCTTTCTTCACGTCGGCCGGTCGCTGGCTGATGCCACACAGCCCCAAGCCGTGCTTGCGGCCCCGCTTGCCGATCTTGATGAGCATCTGTCCACACTCCCCGACCGACCCCTGCTCGGGGATGTACTCGTGGATCTCCTCGACGAGCAGGAGAAACGGCTGTTTCTGCTTTTTCGCCTTTGCAAAGAGACTCCGTGCGACCGCCGTCAGCAACGCCTCGGCCTCCGACTCGTCGAGGTAACTCGACACGTCGAGGATAATCGGGACGTTCCGCTCGAGTGCCAGCCCCGCCAGCTTCTCGGCGTGTTCGGTCGTGACCTGGATGTCACACTCCTCGTCACCGCCGACGTGGAGGATCTCGTACTCCTCCTTGAGTCCGTAGTACTCGCCGTCGATATCGACAATCAGCAGGCCGAACTCGTTGTCGAGGAGGTTCTCCACGAGAACGCTCGCGCTGTTCGAGTTGTGGACGAAGACGCCGTTGGCGATGAAATTATCGTTGCATGCGACATCGAGGTCGTACACCGTCCGTTCCTCGTCGAGTGGTTCGACGGAGGCGACACGCTTCCACTGGATATCCGACTCACCGAACAGCCGTGCTCGACCGCCGATGTCGAGTTCCGAGACCAGCCTGTTGTACGTCTCTCGCCCGGCTTTCTGCTGTCGTGTGAGGTTGTGGACGGATGCACCGTCGACCCGCTGGTCGCTGTCCCGTGCGTTCCATCCTGCTTCTCGCGCGGCAATGTTGAGAACGGGACCAAAGTTCGGGATCAGATCCTTCGAATTGAACCGATCACCCTCGTCGAGGTGGTCACAGAGCTCGTCGAGTTGCGCCGCCTTCGACGGTACACTCAGGTCGACAACGTCCCGGAAGCGGTCGGTACAGAACGCATCCACCGAGAGACGCCGGTAGGTCCGCTCCCCGCCATCGTACACCGTCAGCTTCTCTCGGATCGTCGTGGAGATGCCAAACTGCCTGAGCAGTTCCGCTAACCCCGAACTCAGCGCCCCGGATTTCGACATCGCGGTGACTCCCTGCTGTCCGACCGTTCCGTCGCCGTCGAAGTACCCCGAGAGGAGTCCAGCACGGAACTGTGCCGGCGCGTCGAACACCCACCCGGGGAGGCGCTTCCCGGCCGATCCACGCCCGAACTCCGACTCGAGAAACGTCGCAAAGGGCTGGAATCCCTTGTTACACGTCGCCGTGTACAGATTGTACCCGCGGGTTTCGAGAAACGCCCGGATGTCGTCGTCGACGTTCGTTATCTGGACGGTCATATTGCTGTCGAACGACCCCTCCGCGAGGAACAGACCGATCTCCTTGCCGGCCTCGAACGTCAGCGGGAACCGTCGGTCCTCGGTCCGGGGGCCGCTCGTGATGACATCGCCATCGACGACGACGTTGTTCGCATCACCGACGTACTCACCCAGGTCGATCTCCTCGACCGATCCGGAACTGGGCAACTCCCGGGCGAGGGGCATCCACATCCCCTCCTCGAGTTCGTCACCGCGGACGGGGACGACTTCCAGGTCGCTGGCCCTGAGAAAGCTATGGTCCTCCGTCCCGACGAGTTCGGTCCCGTCCTCGAGCGTGATACGCAGCAGTCTGTCGTCCGTGTGTTCGATTGTCGCCTGCACCTCCCTGAACTCCTGTCTGTAGGTTTGTTTATTCAACGACAGAACACGCTCTCCCTCTGTGACCGCCTCGATCGGCTTGCGGCCGTTCTCAGTGTACACCGGAGTGCCTTCGAGGATGCTCTTGCCTGCACCGGATTTCCCGGTGACGAATCCACGACCTGTCAAAAGCTCCACGACCGGGAGTTCGACCTCCTCGCCGGGCGGCCGTGACCCACCCGGGCCACCGCTGGTCTCGGCCACCGCAATCGTCTCTTCCTCTCCCATTGCTCGCACCCACCTTCCCCACGCACATAATTCACCGTCAGACGCGCGACAGACGGCTGTCACCCCTGTCCCGCCTCGCGAGCGGTACAGCAAAGGTGAAATCCGGAACACGAAAATATTTTCTCCGAAATCCAAAACTCGATTTTGCGATAGCAGGACTTATACCGCTGGAGCGGCAAGTACAGACGCAATGAGTACACAGAAGACAGTCCTGCAGCAGTTCGGCACCGTCGAGGACAACGAGCTCCGGCTCGACACGGAGAAAGCAGAGCAGATCGTCGACGCGCTGAACACGGACATCGCAACACTGTACGTGCTGTACCACCAGCTCAAGAAACACCACTGGAACGTCTCGGGCGCGGAGTTTCGCGACCTCCACCTGTTCCTCGACGAGGCCGCCGGGGATGTCGAGGATGGCATCGACGAACTCGCCGAGCGGGCCGGCGCAATCGGCGGCGTTCCCGTCGCCGGCGCGAGGGCGAGCGAGGAGCGTGCCCCGGTCGACCCCGAGGACGAGGACGTCTACGACATCCGCACCTCGCTTGCGAACGACCTCGCGATGTACGGCGACATCATCGAGAGTCTCCGGGACCACGTCGACCTGGCGACGAACCTCGGTGACCACGCGACGGCGGAGATCCTCCGGGACATCCTCGTCGAGGTCGAGGAACACGCACACCACATCGAGCACTACCTCGAAGCCGATACCCTCGTGACCGAGGGGTCGCTGCGATAACTGGTCTGTTGCGCGCGCTGTCTGCGCTCTGAGACGGTCTTTTCGTCTCCGAGGACTTCTGTCTGGCCCATATCACAGCCAAAACCCGGGGGATAACAGGGTCTAAGAACGCTGTCCGGCGACTACCGAGTCCGCCGACCGGCCCCGAGGCTGACCGGCGGAGCACGCTCGTGACTGGTTCACGAACACGAGTTGAGACACCGGGATGGCACCGGTCGAGATACTGCAGGAACAGCCGGGTGTTCTCGGGTCAGCTCACAGCAGCCCGGTCTTCTGGAGCTTCATCAGGTCCTCGGTGTCCAGCGTCTCGCCTTCCTTGAACTTCTGGTAGATCTCCTCGGCCTCCTCGCGGGCAGCCTCCTGTTTCTGCTCGCGCTCCTCGCGCTCCTCTTCCTCTTCTTTCTTGTCGAGCTCGCGCAGGCGCTTCTGGACGCGGACGAAATCCTCGTGGTGCTGGTCGGCGGCCTCCTGGACCTCGACGAACTCCTCGTGTTTCTCGTCGGCACGGTCGCGGATGTCGTCGGCCTCGCGGTAGGCCTCGATCATCTTGTTGTGGTGTTTCTGGGCCTTGTCGGCGAGCTCTGTCACCTTCTGGTGGTGCTTGGAGGCCTCGGCACGCACCTCCTCGGCCTCGGCCTCGACCTCTTCGAGCTCGTCGTTCTGGTTGAGCTTCTCCTTTTTCTCCTGGAGCTTCTCGCGTTTTTCCTCGATCTCCTCGATGAGTTCGCGCTCGTCCTCGGCGTCGAGCACCTCGGTCTGCTGTTTGAACTCGAGGTCCTCGATCTCCTCTTCGAGCTCCTCGATCTCCTTGCCCTCGTCGATTTTCATCTCGTTTTTGAGCTGCTCGACGCGGTCGAACAGCTCGTTTGCCTCGGCGTTGAGCTCGTTGCGCTTTTCCTTGTGCTCCTGGACCTGCTCGTTGAGTTCGTCGCGTTTCTCGCGGTGGGTCTGTGCCTCGTCGACCTTCTCGCGGGTCTTCGCGTTGAGTTCGTCGCGCTCGGAGGCCTTCTCGGAGGCGAGCTGGTTCAGTTCGTTGCGCCGGTCGCGCAACTTGCCGGCGAGCTTGATGAGCTCGCCCTTGGAGTTGTTCTCGATATCGTCGTCTGTCAGTTCGACGTTGTTCGATGGGTCGATTACCTTCGGCATGGTTAGTCCTCGGTTCCATGACCGCAGTGGGGCGGGACAGCAGCACCGCTGGCGGGGTGCTGACACGGAGAGGAACTGTTCCCTGTCATGCTGTGCCGGGTTCGATACTGCCGGAACGCCCCACGCGTTCTGGTATCTGAGATTTCTGCCCTCCAGATGTTAAACATTCCGGTCGGACGATGCCCGTGTCGCCCGCCCACACACCGTCAGCGCGGGACACGTGCCGGTCGTGCACCCGCGAGCGGAGGACCTGTGGGTTTTTTGGCCTCGGTGTCGGAACAGACACCAATGACCGAGCACGAGTACGAGGAGCTTGGACTCGTCGCGGGGCTGGAGATACACCAGCAACTCGACACCGAGACCAAGCTGTTCTGTGACTGTCCAACGGACCTGCGCGACCCCGAGGCGTCGACGCGGACGTTCACGCGGTATCTCCACCCGACCAAGAGTGAACTCGGCGAACTCGACGACGCGGCCCTCGAGGAGAGTCGCGTCGACCGCGAGTTCGAGTACCTCGCCTACGACACGACCTGTCTCGTCGAGGAGGACGACGAGCCACCCCGGCGGGTCGACCGCGAGGCGATGGAGACGACACTGGAGATCGCGGCGCTGCTCGATGCCGACCCGGTCGACGAGGCACACGTCATGCGGAAACTCGTCATCGACGGCTCGAACACCGCGGGCTTTCAGCGGACGATGCTGGTCGCCACCGATGGCGTCGTCGAGACCGACGAGGGTCCGGTCGGCATCGAGGACCTCATGCTCGAGGAGGAAAGCGCAAAGCGGGTCGCCGAGACCGACAGCGGGGTCCGGTACGGTCTCGACCGACTCGGGATTCCACTCGTCGAGATCGGCACGCGACCGGACATCCGCACGCCCGAGCAGGCCCGCGCGACTGCCGAGCGCATCGGCATGCTGTTGCGCTCGACCGGGACCGTCAAGCGTGGACTGGGCACCATCCGCCAGGACGTGAACGTCTCCATCGCGGAGGGGGCCCGCGTCGAGATAAAGGGGGTCCAGAGCCTCGACGACATCGACGACATCGTCCGCAACGAGGTCCGCCGCCAGGTCGAACTGCTCGCCATCGCCGACGAACTCACCGAGCGCGACGCGGCCGTGGGTGACCCGCGGGATGTCTCGACGGTGTTCGAGGGCACCGACAGCGGTGTCATCGGCGGCGCGCTCGACAACGGGGGCGTGGTCCGGGCGGTCCGTCTCGACGGGTTCGACGGGCTCGTCGGCCGGGACCTCCTGCCCGACAGACGCCTGGGCACCGAACTCGCGGACCACGCCCGGCGTCACGGTGCCGGCGGGGTCTTTCACACCGACGAGTTGCCCGCCTACGGCGTCACCGACGTGGAGGTCACGGCCCTGCGCGAGGCGGTCGGTGCCGGCCCCGACGACGCGGTCGCGCTTGTCGCGGACGACCCCGAGACGGCGGCCCTCGCCATCGACGCCGTCGCCGAGCGTGCCGCGGCGGCGCTGGACGGCGTGCCCGAGGAGACCCGCGACGCGCTCGACGACGGCACGACCCGCTATCTCCGCCCGCTCCCCGGCGCGGCACGGATGTACCCAGAGACTGACGTGCCGCCGGTCGAACCCGACCAGACCGCGGTCGACCCGCCGGAACTGCTGACCGAGAAGGTCGAGCGCTACACCGATACCCACGGGCTCGACGCGGGGCTGGCCGAGCAGGTCGCCTACAGCGAGCGCGTGTCCCTGTTCGAGCGAGCGGTCGAGCGCGGTGTCGACCCGACACTGGCGGCCAACACGCTCGTCTCGACGCTCACCGAGCTTCGGCGCGACGGCGTTCAGGTCGAGGCGCTCACCGACGACCACCTCGCGGGGCTGTTCGGGTTGCTCGCCGACGGCAACCTCGCAAAGGAGGGTGTGCCGGAACTGCTTGTCGCGCTCGCCGAGGAGCCCGGCCTGTCGGCCGAGGAAGCCGCCGAGCAGGCGGGGCTTGGCAGTGCCGGCGAGGACGAGGTGCGCGCGGCCGTCCGCGAAGTTGTCGAGCGCAACGCCGACCAGGTCCACGAGGAGGGGATGGGCGCGTTCTCGGCGCTGATGGGCGAGTGCATGGGTGCGCTCCGGGGGAAGGCCGACGGCGACGTGGTCAGTGACGTGCTCCGCGAGGAGATTCAGCGGCGAGCCTGACCCGCGCTCGTCACCGAGCCGTCAGTCGGTCGCCCTCGACGCGCCGGTTTGTCGCTCGATGGACGCCGCTATCTCCCCGGCGTCCACGAGCGAGTGAAGATACAGCTCGTGCACGTCCTCAGAGCCCGGGGTGTCGCGTTCGGTCACCGCGAGCTGTCCCTCGCCGGGTCCGTCCCGGAGCACGAGCCGTACCGACCCGGTCCCGAGCAGTCTGCCGAGCACGCCCCGGTAGACCGTACACCGCTCGACGTTCCAGTGGGGCACGAACCGGACGAGTGTCCCGTGTCGCGTGTTGTAGATGGCGACCCCGTCCTGGTGGATGCGGTACTCGACGGCACCGTATCTGCGTCTGGCACCGAGGTGTGCCAGGCCCCACAGTCCGACCGTCCCGCCGACGAGCGCGACTGTCGTCACCACGACGGCCGCCGGTGGCCACCCGAGCGGGTCGAACGCGAAGCCGGCGTTCAGCCCGACGGTTATCGTCACGATGCCGACCGCAAGCGGCGCGGTGACCGCCCCGTGGGCGACGAGAGCGTGCCGGAGCGCCGGTTGCACGGTCTGTTCCGGTTCCCCCGGGGGTTCTGCCCGCCGGTACCGCTCTGTCTCGGGGCTGTCGACGCGGAGCATCCGGTGTGCGAGCACGTCCGCGACCGTTTTCACCACGACGAGTACCCCGACCAGCGTGGTGAGGGTGTCCTCGACGAGTGGAGCCCCGCTCGCGACCGTGAGCACGAACCCGAGCAACCAGACCGACCCCACCGGGCGAGCCCACTGCACCCACGGCGTGACCACCTCGTACTCGCCCTCACCCAGGAACGTTTCGCGAAACGCCACGAGGTGGGACCCGACCATCGACAGCACCACGACCGCGAGTGACAGCGCGGTGAGACCGTCGGACTCGCCGCGAACGACGGCCCCGAGCGCGTCCCCGACGGGTGAGGCGGCCGCCGCCAGCAGTAACACGAGACTGTAAACGAGCACCGACAGCGCGGCCACCCAGACGTTCCCGAGTCGTGCCGGCGGCCCGCCCTGCCACAACTGCACGTCGTCGGGCCGTCTCCCGACGCGGTCGCCCGCGGCCAGCAGCACCTTCGGGACGTTCAGCGCGACGACGACGTACAGTTCCGCCCAGTACAGCACCAGCACGACGAGCGGGTCCCAGCCCAGTCCCAGGATACCGACCAGCGGCAGGAGGTTCCACGCGACCAGTGACGCCGTCGTCGACCGCCACAGCCTGTGCATGCTAGTTCGTCGATACCGTCGTCACCGGGCGGACTCCCGCTCGAGGTGTCGCCCGTCGGTGGATTCGTCCGTCCTCCGGTTGGCCGCCTCGCCGTGACCGGTCCCGGTGTCGAACCTGGGGGCCTCGGCGGGGTCGACCAGCCCCATCTCCTCGCGCGCGCAGTCCAGGCAGTAGTGGTTGTAGCCGTTCGAGCCGAACACGAGCGGGATGCCGGCAACCGCGATGTCCTCGCGGTAGCGCCGGACCATGCCGGCATCGACGGAGCCGTTACAGATGACACACCGCTTGTGACAGTCCTCCTCGGGGTGGATGGCGCGGTGCTCGACGACCGGCGTCCGGCCGAACGCCGACAGCGGGTGGCTGTTGTCGATGCGCTTGCGAACCGACGGGGCCAGGGCCGCACCGCTGAGCACGAACAGCAGCGGAATCCCGATTCCAAGCATGACCAGCCTCACGCTCCCGGACTCGAGAAAGTATGCAATGTTCGCTGCCATACCCCACACCCCGAGAACGATCAGCATCCACCCGCTGACCTCCTTGAGGGCCCGTGCGGCCACGTCCGCGAAAGCTGACGACTCACTACCGGTCACCATAACCGACTGTAGCCGCCCCTGGATAATCAACCTGTTGACAGCAGGTCCAACCGCGTCCGGCGTGAGGGCCCGTCGAGACGCGCAACGCCGGTCACTTGACGACGGTGACGGGAACCGGTGACCGCCGGGTGACGGTCTCGGCAACGCTGCCGAGCAGGAGCCGCGAGACACCCTGTCGGCTGTGACTGCCCATCACGACGTGGTCGATATCCTCGTCCTCGATGTACGTGACGATGCCCCGTGCGGGCTGGTTGACCGTGACGTGTCGCTCGACGGTCGGGGACCCGTCGTTCCCGCGGTCGGCGAGGTGGTCCTCGAGCCTGTCGAACAGCGCCGCCGCCTCGGCCTCGCGCCTCTCGTACCAGTCCTCGGAGACGCTCGGAACCGGCGTCTCGGAGCTGTGGCCGGCGCTCGACGGGTTGACAACGTGCAACAGCACGAGCCGTCCCGTCGGGAACAGTTCACCCGCGAGTTCACAGGCTCGCCGCGCGTGTTCCTCGTCGTCGACCGGGACCAGAACACGAGCCATGGAGGGGGTATCCACCGCCGACGCTTCAGCGTTCCGGCCCCCTCGCTCGGCGCGCTGTGGCGACCACTGGGACCCACGTAGTCGTTAAGTGAGGGCCGGTCGAAGCGACAGGCATGGAACTCACCTGGCACGGCCACTCGACCTGGCACGTCGAACTCGGCGAGACCAGCCTGCTCATCGACCCGTTCTTCGAGAACCCGAAGACCGACCTGTCGCCGGCGGATATCGAGACGCCGGATTACGTCCTCCTGACACACGGCCACGCCGACCACATCGGTGACGCGGCGGCGTTCGCCGACGCGACGCTGGTCGCGGTGCCCGAACTCGTGGGGTACGCCCGGGACGAACTGGGCTTCGAGGACGCCGTTGCCGGCATGGGGATGAACATCGGCGGCACCGTCGCCTGCGGGGACGCCCACGTCACGATGCACCGTGCGGACCACACCAACGGCGCGAACACCGACTACGAGGTTGGACTCGGGACCCCCGTGGGCTATATCGTCTCGGACACCGAACCGGCCGAGGTTGCAGATGCCGACTCGACGACGTTCTACCACGCCGGCGACACCGGACTGATGACCGAGATGCGCGAGGTCATCGGGCCGTTCCTGGAGCCCGACGCCGCCGCACTGCCCGCCGGCGACCAGTTCACGATGGGCCCGCGACAGGCCGCCATCGCCGCCGGCTGGCTGGGTGTCGACTACGCCGTTCCGATGCACTACGACTCGTTCCCGCCGATCGAGATCGACACCCGCGAGTTCGAGCGCGAGTTGGCCGAGCACGCCCCTGGTGTCGAGGCCGTCGTGCTGGACGGCGACGAGACGTTCAGCCTCGACTGATACTGATTACTGCGACTGTGTACCGGTA
>OBKM01001055.1_pt1 | contig 11891 bp, 12 predicted proteins | sample 1519691 | NCBI WGS metagenome assembly OBKM01 (sample SAMEA37050418, study PRJEB22526) | metagenome | biome: saline pan; feature: lake; material: water | place: Egypt | collected 2015 | depth 0.5 m
TCGCCGAACAACATGTAGGTGTTGTCCTGTGCGAAAAGCGGGTTCGCGATCCCGGAGAACCCGGTGCTGAGGCTCCGTTTGTTGACGATGACCGAGCCGGCCTCGCCGACGTCCAACACGGGCATCCCCGAGATCGGGCTGCCGTCCGTCTCGTTGGCGCGGGGGTTGACGACGTCGTTCGCGCCGGTGACGATGACCACGTCGGTCTGTGAGAACGTCGGATTGATCTCCTCGAGTTCCTTCATCATCCCGTAGGGGACGTCGGCCTCGGCCAACAGCACGTTCATGTGGCCCGGCATCCGGCCGGCGACGGGGTGAATCCCGAACTCGACTTCGATACCGTCCTCGTCGAGCAGCTGTGCGAGCTCGGCGACAGCGTGTTGGGCTTGCGCGACCGCCATCCCGTAGCCGGGCACGATAACGACGCGGTCGGCGGTGTCGAGCAGCATCTCGAGCTCCTCGGGGGAGGTCTCGGTGATGTTACCCTCGTAGATGTCGTCCATCTCCTCGCTCGTGGCCTCCTCGCCGAACCCGCCGAAGAACACGTTGGCCAGCGACCGGTTCATCGACTCGCACATGATGACAGTGAGGATGAGACCGGCCGCGCCGACGAGCGTCCCGGCGATGATGAGGGCAGTGTTGCCGAGCACGAACCCGGTGCCGGCCGCGGCGAGCCCGGAGTAGGAGTTCAAAAGCGCGATGACGACCGGCATGTCGGCGCCGCCGATCGGGATCACGAGCATCACGCCGAGCGCCGAGGCGGCGGCGATGAGCACCCAGTACGCCGGGACGAACTCGCCTTGAAGCTGTGCCGACAGCAGCCCCGGCTGTGCGGCGAGGTAGATCCCCGAGAGCACCGCGACGCCGAACAGGAGCGCCTTGACGAGTTGCTCGCCGCTGTACCGGATCGCGGAGCCGGTGATGACGCCGTGGAGCTTCCCGGCCGCGATCATGCTCCCGAACAGGGTAACGGCGCCGATGATCCCCGAGGCGGCCGCCGCGATGGCCATATCGAGCGGGAACGCCCCGCCGCCGCCGGACTGGAACTCGATCAGCTCCGCCCCGGCGACGAGCGCCGAGGCACCCCCGCCGAACCCGTTGAACACGCCGACGAGCTGTGGCATCTGCGTCATCTCGACTTTCACCGCGAGCACGGTCCCGACGAGCGTGCCGACGACCAACCCGCCGATCAACACGGCCGGCGAGAGGATCTCGAACCAAAGCAGCGTTACCACGACGGCGACGAACATCCCGCCGGCCGAGATGAGGTTCCCCCTGACGGCCGTGCGGGGGTGTGTCATGTCCCGGAGCCCCTGGATGAACAGGATCGCGGCCAAGAGATACGCGAGCTGTAGGACCGATTCCGGGAGCGAGTCCACCATCAGCGACCACCTCCGCCGCGGAAGTCCTGTAACATGAAGTGACTGACCATGTATCCGCCGACGACGTTGATCGTCGCCATGACGACCGCCAGAAACCCGAGCACAGTCGCGAAGGCCGTCGACCCCGACCCCGCGACGACGACGGCGCCGACGAGCGTGATCCCGGTGATCGCGTTGGCGCCGGACATCAACGGCGTGTGCAGCGTCGCCGGGATCTTCGTGATGACGGAGTAGCCGAGGAAGGCGGCCAACACGAAGAACGTGAGGCTGGTGACGAAATCAGTCATCGGTCCCGGCCTCCGGTTCGCCGACGCCCTCGGCGTCGCTCCCTTCGTCGTCCGATGCCCCGCTCCCGCCGTCCGATCCTCCGTCCTCGCCGCGGTCCGCCGGGTGGACCCACCTGACCTCGCCGCCGTGTGTGAGCATCGTCGAATCGACGATCTCGTCGTCGAGATCCAGCGTCCGGTCCTCCCCTTCGAACATGTTCCGGATGAAATTCCGAACGTTGTTCGAGTACAGCTGACTCGCGTGGTGGGTAACGGTCGCCGGAAGGTTCGTCGGGCCGTAGATCTCGACGCCGCCGTGGTCGATCGTCTCGTCCGGCACGGTGAGTTCGCAGTTGCCGCCCGTCGCAGCGGAGAGGTCGACGATGACCGACCCGGGGTCCATCCCGTCGACCATCCCCTCCGTCACGAGCTCCGGGGCGGGCTTTCCGGGGATCGCGGCCGTCGTGATGACGACGTCCGACTCGCCGACGACCCGGGTCAGCTCCTTTCGCTGTTGGCGGAGGAACTCCTCGTCCATCTCGCGGGCGTACCCCTCCTCGTCGCCGGACCCCTCGGTCTCGAGGTCGAGTTCGACGAAGTCCGCGCCGAGGCTCTGTACCTCCTCGCGGACTTCGAGCCGGATGTCGTAGGCCCGCACGGACGCGCCGAGCCGTTCGGCGGTCGCGATGGCCTGTAGCCCGGCGACGCCGGCCCCGATGACGAACACCTCCGCTGGCTGGACCGTCCCCGCCGCGGTCATCTGTAAAGGGAACATCTTCGGCAGCCGTTCGGCCGCGACGATGGCGGACCTGTAGCCGCCGATGCTCGACATGGAGGAGAGTGCGTCCATGCTCTGGGCGCGGCTGATCCGGGGCATCAGCTCCAGGGCAAACGCCGTGGTCCCCCGGTCCGCGAGCTCGTTCAGTTCCCCGTCGAGGTCGTAGGGGCCGAGCAGGCCGACGACGATCTGTCCCTCGCGGTACAGCGCCAGATCGTCCTCGGCCGTCGCTCCGAGCCCGTTGACGTGGACGACGATGTCGGCCCGCTCGAACACCGCCTCGCGGTCCCCGAGGACCTCACACCCGGCCTCCCGGTACTCGGAGTCCGACCAGTCGGCCCGGGTCCCGGCGCCCGACTGGACGCAGACCTCGAATCCGTCCCCGACGAGTTCGGCGGCGACCGGGGGAACGAGCCCAACGCGGGCCTCGTCCGGGTCCGTCTCCGCCGGTACGCCGACGATCACGGGGGCGAACACCTCCCCGAGTCCGATCGCTTTTCGCCGGGGTTCGGTTCCGTCGGACCGCTCTCCGTCGTCCGTCGGCCACAGAGTCGCTTCATACGTGAAGTACTACTCACCACCACACGGGGTTTCGTAATATAAGTTCCGTATAAATACTCGCTGACATAAAAACACCAGCGGATTCGGCGCGGAGGCGCGGCGGGCTGAGTCCCCGTCGGACGCGAAAATCTCCGTCGCTGACAGATCAGACGAGCGCCTTCGACAACATCACTTCGTCGACGTACTCGTCCCCGATCTTGTAGTGTCGTTCCCGGATCGCCTCGGTCTCCCAGCCGTGGTGTTCGAGAAACCCGATCCCGCCCCCGTTCGACGAGGGCACGCTGTTGTAGAGCTTCTCGAACCCGTTTTCGAGCGCCCAATCGACGCCCCTGTCGTGGAGTTTCGTCCCGATACCGTGGCCCCGGTACTCCTCGACGAGTCCGAGGGTCAGCTCGGCCGTGTGGGCGAGCTTTTCGATCTTCGGGGCGTTGATGTGGAGCCACCCGACCACCTCACCGTGGACCGTCGCGACGAAGAAAACGCGCTTTTCGACGTCGTTGTGCCGCAACAGAACGTTTTCGCTCTCGACGATGTCGGCGACGCTCTCGCCTTCGATGTAGGTCCGATCGCCCAACGCCTCCCGGATCGAGCCGACGAGTCCCGAGAGGTCGTCCTCCTCCGCCTGCCGGATCGTCACGTCGATCCCGTCGTCGACGGTGGTCCGCTCGCTCTCGCCCTCGAACGCGATCCGGAGTTTGTCGCCCTCCCGCGTGAGGACTCCGTCCCGTCTGAGCACGGCGACGTGGTGGCCGAACTCGTTTCGGTTCATCCCCAGCGCTCGACACGCGTCGTCGTACTCGACCGTCCCGGCCCGCTCGATGTGGTCGTAGATGTCCCTCCGGTCGCGGTTGTCGATCTCTATCTCGTCGGAGAACTGCATGTGTACTGTTACCACTGGACAGTATATAAATACTTTGAGGGGCTGAAAGGCCCCACGCCGTCCGCTCCGGATCCGGCCGCGCACCATCTTTCCGCGTTCGGTTTAATACAGTATAAAAGAGCCGTCAGCGCTCGCCGCGCCCCACGGCGAAACGGCCTCGACCGTGCCGCCGTCACTCCGAACGTCGGCCGGGCGCCCACGCCGCGTCGAGTTCCCGGTGGGTGAACGGTAGCGCGTCCTCCCCGGCGTAGCTCGCGACGAGGTGGCCGTCGCCTTCGAGGTAGTACTTATAGGTCGTCAACCCCGCAAGCCCCACGGGACCGCGGGCGTGGATCTTCCCCGTCGAGATCCCGACCTCCGCGCCGAGCCCGTAGCGGTAGCCGTCGGCGAACCGCGTCGAGGCGTTGTGGAAGACGCTCGCGGCGTCGATGCCGGTCATGAACGCCTCGGCGGCCTCCATGTCCTCCGTCACGATCGACTCGGTGTGCTTCGAGCCGTTCGCGTTGACGTGTTCGATCGCCTCGTAGACGTCCCCGACGAGCTTTATCGACAGTTCGAGGTCGCCGTACTCCGTCCGCCAGTCGTCGTCGGTCGCCGCCCCCACGTCGACGAGCTCCCGCGTCGCCGCGTCGCCGCGGAGCTCGACGCCCGCCGCCTCGTAGCGGTCGACGAGATCCGGAAGCAGGTCCGCGGCGACGGCGTCGTTCACGAGCAGCGTCTCGACGGCGTTACAGACCGCGGGATACTGGACCTTCGCGTCGAAGGCGATCTCCTCGGCCATCCCGAGGTCGGCCTCGCTGTCCACGTAGACGTGACAGACGCCCTCCGTGTGCCCCAATACCGGGATCTGTGTGTTGTCTTGGATGTAGGAGACGAACTCCGAGGAGCCACGCGGCATGACGAGATCGACCTGCTCGTCCAGTTCCAGCAGACGGTCGACTTCCTCGTGGGCCTCGATCAGCTGCGCCCACCCCTCGGGGAGCTCGCCGACGTGGCCGTCGGTCGCCGCCCGGATGATCTCGTACAGCACCCGGTTTGACTCGCTGGCCTCGCTGCCGCCCTTGAGGATGACGGCGTTGCCCGACTTCAGCGCGAGGGCGGCGATCTGGACGAGGGCGTCGGGACGGGACTCGAAGACGGTTGCGACGACCCCGATCGGGACGCTGACACGGTACAGCTCCAGCCCCTCGTCGAGCTCCCGCGCCGACAGCGTCTCCCCGAGTGGATCGCTCTGTTCGGCGACCGACTCGACCATGTCGGCGATCGAGTCGAGCTTCGCCGAATCGAGCTTCAGCCGGTCGACGAGCGCCTGCGTGTACTCGCCGCGTTCGAGCATCGCCTCCGCGGCCTCGACGTCCTCGGCGTTCGCTTCGAGGATCTCCGCCTCGCGCTCCCGGATCGCGTCGGCGATCGACGCGAGCGCCTCGTTCCGCGTCGCCTCGTCGACGTTCGCGAGCCGCAACGCCGCGTGCTGTGCCTCCGTGACCTGTTCGTCGGTGTCGTGTTCGGGCTCAGTCATCTTTGGTATCGTGTTCGGGCCGGTCCTCGGTGTTTCCGTCCGTCGGGACGAATATGGTCCCCGCGGGCGTTTCCGTGGCGATCCGTTCCAGCACGTCCGGTTCGGCCGACCCGGCGATGATCGCCGGGATGTCGCGGCCGCTGACATCGCGTGCCCCCTCGACTTTCGTTTGTATCCCGCCGAACTCCGCGGTCGTGGTACCGTCGACGAGCCGCCGGACCGCGTCGTAGTTCGCGCCGACGGCCTCGATGAGCGCCGCGTCGGGGTCGTGTTTCGGGTTGCCGGTGTACACCCCGTCGACGTCCGTCAGCGTCACGAGCAGGTCGACGTCGAGCCCGATCGCGACCGACGCCGAGAGCATATCGTTGTCGCCGATCCGGAGCTCGTCCGTCGCCAGGGCGTCGTTCTCGTTGATTATCGGAACGACGCCCCATTCGAGCAGCGTCTCGACCGTGCCCCGGAAGTTGTCGAACCGCTCGGGGGCGTCCAGATCGTTGCCGCTGACCAGGATCTGGGCGACGGTCTGGTCGTAGCGGTCGAAACTCTGCGTGTAGTGTCGCATCAGGTGGCTCTGGCCGACCGTCGAGAGGGCCTGACTCTCCGCGAGGTCCTCCGTTCCTCTCTCCAGGCGACCGATCCCGGCCCCGACCGCGCCCGAGGAGACGACCACGACATCCTTGCCCCGGTCCCGGAGCGCCATCACGTCGGCGACGAGCTTGTCGAGCTTCACGCGGTCGAGATGTGACTCCTCGTCGGTCAGGGAGTTCGTGCCGATCTTGACGACGACGACCTCGGCGTCGGCCGCCCGCCGCCTCGCCGCCCGAACGGTCTCCGGGTCGACCGCCTCGATCCGGGTCGATTCACCCATCCTCGAAGGCCTCCGCCAGCTCCCGGGACCGTCTCTCCGCCGCGCCGACGGCCGACGCGACCGCCTCGTCGGCGTCGCTGTCCCACAACACCTCCATCCCCTCGATCGTCGTCCCCTTCGGTGAGCAGACGGCGTCGATGAGCTCGTCGACGCTGCGGTCGTCCCTGAGCACCGTCTCGGCGGCTCCTTTGAACGTCTGGGCCGCGAGCGTCTCCGCCGCCTCCGGGTCGAGCCCGCCGTCGATCCCCGCCTTCTTCACCGCGCCGATGAGATAGAACGCGAACGCCGGGCCGCTCCCGTTGACCGCCGTCGAGATGTCCATCAGTCCCTCGTCGATCTCGGTGAACTCGCCGAGCTCGTCGAGCAGCCCCCGGACCTCGTCGGTGAGCCCCGCCGCCGTCGCCGCCGCTGCCATGTCGCCCGTCTCGGCCGCGAGGTTCGGCATGACCCGGACGACCGATGCGTCAGTCCGCGCCGCGACGAACGCCCGCGATACGCCGGCCGCCAGCGTGATGAGCGTCTGATCGGCCGAGAGGTCGAGATCCCCGAGCACTACCTCCACGAGGTCCGGCTTGACCGCGAGGACGACGACGTCGGATCGTTTCGCCGCCGCGGTGTCGGCCGTCGTCTCCGAGGCGGACGCCGCGACCGATTCGCGCGCGTCGGGATCCGGGTCGATCGCCGTCAGGTGGTGGGCGCCGCTCCGGGCGAGTCCCTTCAGGAAGGCGCCGCCCATGTTCCCGCAACCGATAACGCTCACTCGTGTCATCCTGTCCCCACCGAGTACATCGAACGCAATACCAACTACGGTTTCCGTCGACGCGCTCTCCCCCGGCGGATGTGCCGAAAGCGCAACCGTTTCGGTCCCGACGCGGCAACGCCCGATCGAATGGATCCCGCCGTCGGTTCGGTGCTGCTCGGCGAGGTGTTGCCGCGAGTCGCGACCATCGCGGCCGCCATCGCCGCCGGGGTCGCCTTCGCGAACGTCCTCGTCGCTTTCGGCGCGATCCAGTACATCGCGGCGCTTTCGAAGCCGCTGACCGGGCCGGCGAACCTCCCCGACGAGGTCGGAAGCGCGATACTGACCACCGCCGCCTCGACGACCGCCGGCTACGGCATGCTCGCGGAGTACCGCGATTCGGGCTTGCTCGACGACCGCGCGACGCTCGTCGCCGTCACGATCAACACGTTCTTCGGGTTCGTCCAGCACATCTTCACCTTCTACGCGCCGGTGTTGATCCCGATCCTCGGGCTCCGGGTCGGCCTGCTGTACGTGGGTACCCGGGCGGGAGTCTCGCTCGCGATCACTGCCACGGGCGTCCTCGCCGGCGCGCTCTTGCTCTCCTCGCGGAACGTCGACCCCGAGGCGATGTCGGAGGTCGACCCCGAGACCCGCGCCGACGGCGGCGACGACCGGACGGTCCGGGAGAAGCTGCTCGACGCCGGCCGCGGCGGCCTCGAGAAGACTTGGGAGATCCTGCCGCGTCTCGCGATCGTTTACACGCTCGTCGTGCTCGCGACGACGTACTACGATCTCGAAGCCCTGACCGGCGGGGCGGCCGACCCCCTCGCGGCGCTCACCGGGCTGCCGAGCGCGGCGGTTCCCGTCATCGTCGTCTACGCCTTCGACACGACAAGCGGGGCGTTGACGCTCGCCCCCTTCATCGAGGACGGGACCTTCACCGCCCGGACCGCCGTCGCGACGATGCTCATCGGCGGGATCGTCTCGTTCACCGTCTCGACGTTCAAGCGCTCGATCCCCTTCCAGTACGGGATCTGGGGCGCGGAGTTCGGGACGAAGGTGATCGTCGTCAACACCTCGTTGAAGATCCTGTGGATCTCCGTCGCGCTCGTCGGGTTGCTGTTGTTGTGATGTCTCCCATCAGTCGCGGAACCCGGACCCCACGCTCCGCGTCGTGAGGGCGCGACTCGGTCAAAAAAATCCTCCGCTCCGGTAGCCGCCGTTGTGTCAGGATCGTGTCCCCGACCCGGCTACCCTTCGACTTCGATCTCGGTGCCGCTGACGGCGGCCCCGGTCACGATCGGCAGCCGCACTTCGAGGATGCCGTTTGTGTACTCCGCCGAAATCGCTCCGTCGTCCACGTCCTTCGGGAACCGGAAGCGCCGATGGTACGTCTTCCGCTGCCCGCGCGTCTCGTCGTCGTGCTCGGCGGCGATGTTAAGGACGCCTTCGTGCCACGACACTGAGATCTCCTCGGGGTCGAACCCCGGCATCTCAATGCTCAACACGAAGTCGTCGCCTTCCTCGTACAGTTCGTAGTCGTTGCGAGTAGCGTTGAACAGCCGACTCGGAATGTCGAGGCTCTGCGTCCATGAGTTCGCTGGGTTCGTGGGCAGTGCCATTGCTGTTCACCTCGATTGCATATGATCATTGTCTGCGGTTCATAATAAATCTTTCTAATCAGCCGACCGGCAGCGACCCCTTTTTATCCTGCCTTCCGCTACGGTGGCCGTGAAGCTCCTCGCGACGACGAACGGCGGGCTGGAGACGGTCGCGGCCGCGGAGATCGACGACCTCGTCGGCGCCGACCCCTCGACCCACCACCGCGGCGTCGTCGAGTTCGACGGCACCCCGGAGGACGTGTACGAACTCCACTACCGGAGCCGGACGCTCCACCGCGTCATGACCGTCCTCGCCGACGGCCCGGTGGCGGCGCTGTCCGATGTCTACGACGCGACCGCCCGGGCACCGATCGCCGACCGCCTGCCCGACGCCGACTTCGGCGTCGTCGGCACCCGCCACGGCACCCACGAGTTCACGAGCGTCGACGTCGCCGAGCGCGTCGGGCAGGCGGTCATCGACACTTACCGCGACGCGACCGGAACGCGGCTGCCCGTCGACCTCGACGATCCCACGGTCCGACTGGAGGCGTATCTCTACGACGACCGGTTTACCCTCGCCGCCGATCTGACCGGCGAGTCGCTGCACAAACGCCCCTACCGCGTCTGCGAACACGACGCGCCGGTGCGGGGGACCCTCGCCTACGCGATGCTTCGGATCGCTGACTGGGCGCCGACCGACCGGCTTGTCGACCCGATGGCCGGCTCGGCGACGATCCCGACCGAGGCCGCGCTGGCGGCGCTCGATCGGGTCCCACGCCCCGATCTCGACCCCGCGTTCGAGGCACTTCCGGGCTACGACGGCGACCGTTTCCGACGGCTCCGTACCGAGCACGCCGAGCGGGCCGCGGGCGACGGCGGACGCCCGGACCTCGATATCGAAGCGCGGGAGACCCGGAAGCGGTGGCGGCGCTGTGCGCGCGTCAACCGCGAGGCCGCGAACCTCGAAGATACCTTCGACATCGTCGACTTGGACGCCCGAGACGCCCCGATCGACGCCGACTGCGTCGTGACGAACCTCCCGTTCGGCGTCCGTACGGGCACCGACCTCCGGGAGCTGTACGCCGCGTTCGTCGGCCGACTCGAGGCCGGCGGCGTCGGGCGGCTCGTCGCGCTGACGACCGAGCCGGAGCTCCTCCCGCTCGAACCGACGGCCCGACACGACATCCCCTACGGCCGCCTCGATGCCGCCATCGTCGTTCGGGACTTCTGACCGCCGCGGCGGTCGTCCCCGTTCCGGTACCTTTATGAACAATCATGAAATACAGTTGGGTACATGCGAGACACCACCCGTCGCTGTGGATCGCTGCTCGGTCTCGGGGTACACGTAGCGTAACCTCCTTTCTGTCCGTACCGACCCCGACGACCAACCCCGACCCACGACACAAAATGAGCACGAACCCGCAGACGACGACCGAACCGAACACGAACGCACGGACGATCGAACCGAGCACGGACGCGCAAACGACCGAGATCGCGGCCAGAAACGGCACCGATCCGTGGGCCGCCCCCGACGAAGCCGTCGCCCGACCGTCGGCCCGAACCCAACGGCAGTTCGAGCCGACATCCCGGAGCCGGATGAAGAACCTCATGGACGACGAGAACGCCTACTGCGACGGCTGAGAACGCCCGCTCCCCTTATCCGAACCCGAGCCGCACGGCGTCGCCGACGCCGACGTCGAACGCCTCGTCGCCGCGCCCCCGGTTGACCGCCAGCTCGACGTTCCCGTGGCTACCGACCGTGACGACGCGGTCGCCCGCCTCGGCGTGGGCGTACGAGGGAACGACCGGGGTCGCGTCGCCGTCGACCCGGACCACGCTTCGGTTCCCGAGCGTGCTCCCCGGAACGTTGGTGACGACGTTGCCGAACCCGTCGACGACGAGGACCTCCCCGATGACCCCACTCTCCGTGAGCTCCGGCTCCGGGAACCGCAGGTCGACGACCCCATCGGTCGGCGAGAGCCCGTCGAGTTCCGCCAGCCGGTCGGGGTCGGTCCCGTGGACCGTCGCCGCCCCGGGGGCGAACACGTCCCGGCCGTGAAAGGTCGAACTCCGCGGGTTCTCGGCCGCGAGCTCGTAGGTCTCGATACCGGCTGTCCCGTCCGCGAGCTCGCGGGCCGGCGGGAGCAACACGCCGTTGTCGGGCCCGACGAGGAGATGCTCGCCGGCCCGCACGACGAGGGCCGCCCGGTCGGTCCCGACGCCGGGGTCGACGACGACGAGGTGGACCGCGGGCGGGAACTCCGGGAGGACTCTCGCGAGCCAGAACGCCGCCGCCCGGACGTTCTGACGCGGGAAGTCGTGGCCGACGTCGACGAGGCGAGCGTCACACTGCCGGAGTATCGCGCCCTTCATCGCGGCCGGGTACGGCGTTCCGAAATCGGAGGCGAGCGTGATCATCGTCGGTCAGTTGTCCGCCGGGTCGCCGTCCCCGTCGGCCCCGTTCGCGTCCGTCTCGGAGATCCGTCGGATGCGTTCGACGCCCTCTACCTCATCGATCACGTCGGCGACCGTCGGCGGGACGAGCGAGCGCCAGTCCCCGCCGGTCGCCATCCGATCCCTGATCTCGGTCCCCTCGAACTCCCCGCGGTGAAACATCGGCGACTGCCTGACCTCGATCCCCGCCTCCTCGAAGAGCCGGACGACGAGGGGGTTGTTCGAGTACGCGACGTCGAACTCCGGGCTCATCGACTGGACGTGGCTGACCCAGACGGCGTTGCGGTTGAGATCCTCGATCGGGACCGCGTACGTCGTCGCCTCGAACTCGGACAACGCCTTCGTGATCATCATGATCCGTTCGCCGGCGGTGAAGGGGTTGCGGACCGTGTGTGATTTGTCGGCGCTGCCGATCCCGACCACGAGCTCGTCGACCTCCTCGCGGATCCGCCCGACCATCGTGTGGTGGCCCTCGTGGAACGGCTGGAACCGCCCGATGTAGAAGCCCCGCGTCATGCCCGTGGTTCCGGTGGGATGTCTGATAAACCCGACGGGTCCCTCGCCGGCGCAGTCGATTCCCCGGCGATACGGCCGCTGTGTGGCGGTTTTATCCGTCGGCAGCGTCTGACTCGGGGAGAAAGTATATCAGTCGATAACCCCTGTTTACGCATAGCAGACACGTTTCTATGAGCAACGAAAAGGAAAAAAACGAGGCGTCCGACGCGGACGAGCGCCGGGTGCCACAGGACGAGCCGACCGACGCACCCGGCGGGTCCGACACCGGTGACGGGGGACCTGCCTCCGACGACGGGGGACCTGCCTCCGACGACGGAGCGCTCG
>OBKM01001056.1_pt1 | contig 11881 bp, 10 predicted proteins | sample 1519691 | NCBI WGS metagenome assembly OBKM01 (sample SAMEA37050418, study PRJEB22526) | metagenome | biome: saline pan; feature: lake; material: water | place: Egypt | collected 2015 | depth 0.5 m
CCGCGTCACGTCGCCATCTCGCTGGACGGTGAGCCGACGCTGTACCCGTATCTGCCGGAGCTCATCGAGGCGTTTCACGACCGCGGGATCACGACGTTTCTCGTCTCGAACGGGACCCACCCGGAGGTCCTCGAACGGTGTGATCCGACACAGCTGTACGTAAGCGTCGACGCGGCCGACCGGAAGACTTTCGACGAGGTCGTCAAGGCGGTCGACGACGACGCCTGGGACCGACTCATAGAGACGCTCGATGTGCTCGCCGAAAAAGACGACACGCGGACCGTCCTCCGGACGACGCTGCTTTCGGGGTACAACACACAGCATCCGGCGTGGTACGCGGCGATGTACGACCGCGCGGACGCCGACTTCGTCGAGCTGAAAGCGTATATGCACGTCGGCAACTCCCGCGACAGGCTCGATCGGGACGTGATGCCCGCCCACGAGGAGGTCCTCGCGTTCACTGACGCTGTCGGGGAGTATCTGCCGACCCATCCCGTCGTCCGGGACGTCGAGGCGTCGAGAGTCGCCCTGTTGGCCCGCGAGGAGGACACGATGGTTCCGAAACTGAAAGGCGACAGCGACTTCTGGCGCGAGGAACCCTACGCGGAGTCCTGACTACTACGTGGAGTCCCGACCGACGGGGGGTCGGCCGGAACATATCGCGCCTTCCGACACCGTTTAAAACCCCCGGAGCGGACCACTCACACACGTCCGCCCAAAGGCTTTTCCAATCCCGTTATCCATAACGGATTCGTTATCGTTAAGGGCGCGGACACCGTACACCGAGATATGCCACAGACGACCGAGCGCGTCGGTCACGACGAGCTAGCAACGCTGAAACTCGTCGCGCTCGATGGCGCGCTCGACGGTCGGACGACGATCACGTGTTCGGAACTCGCCGACCAACTCGACGCATCCAACCAGACCGCTTCGCGACGACTCCAGCGCCTCGAGGACGCGGAGTACGTGACCAGACAGCTGACCGGTGACGGCCAGATCGTCTCTCTCACCGACGAGGGCGAACACGTTCTCCAACGGGAGTACGCCGACTATCGACGGCTCTTCGAGGGTGATGCCGACGTGACGCTCCGTGGCAACGCCACGAGCGGCATGGGGGAAGGTCGACATTACATCTCGCTGTCCGGGTATATGCGGCAGTTCCGGACGCGGCTCGGCTACGAACCGTTCGCCGGAACGTTAAATATCGACCTCGACGAGGAAAGCGCCCGCACCCGGGCGAGAATGGACGGGCTTGACCCGGTCGAAATCGACGGCTGGGCCGACGACGAGCGGACGTACGGCCCGGCGTTTTGCTGGCCGGCCTCGGTCGAGTCAGCCGACGGCGAGCGCTACGACGAGGCCCACGTTATCGCGCCCGAACGGACCCACCACGACGTTGATCAACTCGAAGTGATCGCCCCGGAGAAGCTCCGCGAAACGCTCGGAATCGAGGACGGCGACGGGCTCACGATCCATGTCTCGGAGCAGTAACACGACACAGCCCGACAGCGGTGTCGAGGCGGCGGTGTCGGCCTTCGCCGCCGGTGGCCCCGTGTTGATCCACGACGCCACCGACCGCGAGGGCGAGGTCGACCTCGTCTATCCGGCCGCGTCGGTCACGCCCGCCGACGTCGCACGGATGCGAAACGACGCGGGAGGACTGATCTGTGTCGCGCTCCCGGAATCGGTCTGTGAGACCTGGAAGCTTCCGTTCGCCCAGGAGCTTCTGGATCACCCCGCGGGAGCCGACCACCGACTGGGATACGACGCACGGTCGTCGTTTTCGATCACGGTGAATCACCGCGACACGTTCACGGGAATCACCGACGAGGACCGCGCGCTCACCATCTCGGAGCTCGGCGCCGCCGCCGGCCGGATCGCCAGAGAGCAACAGGTGGCCGGCGACGGCGCTGCGGACGCCATCGCGACCGACGCCGAAAGCTTCGCCGAGTCGTTTCGCGCGCCGGGACACGTCCATCTGTTGCGCGGCGCGTCAGACCTCCTCGGGGACCGCGAGGGACACACCGAACTCGGATTGGCGCTCGCCGAAGCGGCCGGCGTCGAACCGGCCGTCGTCGTCTGTGAGATGCTCGACGACGAGACCGGCGGGGCGCTGTCGCCGGCCGCCGCCCGCGCCTACGCGGACCGCAACGGCTTCCCGTACGTCGAGGGCAGCGAACTGATCGCCCGTTTTCAGTAGGGGCGGAGACGGTCAGCGGATCATCGGTATCGACACCCGACAGCCTGTTTTTCGGACGTTCGACGGAGGGACGGCGGCTCATACTGCCGGCGATACCTATTTCGAGATATTCGCGTTCCGGTAGCGCGATATCTTCACGAAAGTATAGCCGGCAGTATCACTCCCGGGCCGTTTGCATCCGATTTCCTCGACCAGTATCAGCCGTCCTCGAACACGCCGTCGCGTCTGGCGGCGTCGACCCGTCCCGCGAGGCGGCCGGCGACCCGGAGCGGTTCCGGCCGCCGTTCGTGCGTGTACGCGTCGACGACGGATCCGGCCGCCGCGTCGTCGATGCCGACGTGCCGATAGAAGAGCGGTCCCTCGTCGGTATCGACCCGGCGACGCTCGGGAAGCGCGCGGTACGCCTCGAGGCGTCTCGCCCGTCCTCCGCCGTCGAACGCGTCGGCGATCGCGTCCCCGAGACCGTCGCTGTCCTCGAAGGAGACCGCGATGACGGGGCGGTCGATCCGGTCGGCGACCGATCCGAGATCGACGATGTTGTACCACGCCAACGCGACGCCGGCGACGAGAACGTATCGAACGTCCGGCCGCTCGAGTCGATCCCACACCTCGATCACGGCGTCGGTCGCGTCGGTGCCGCCGACGGTACAGCCGGAAAACTCCGCGTCGTCGACGGTCCGGTCGGCGCGGACGACCGCGCCACAGACGGTGCTCGTCGTCCCGTCGTCGCGTCCGCGATAGGATTCCGCGATCCCGAGTGCCCGCCGCCCCGGGGGAACGCTCACTGGTTTTGGAACTCCTCGTAGGCTTCGAGAAGGTCCTCACTCGAGGCGTCGTCGTACTCGAAACGGATCTCGCCCTCGTGCGCCGTTGGCCGCTCGCCACCGGTCCCGTCGTCCCGTTCCTCGATCTCTATCCCGTGATTTTCCTGTTCGGACTCGTCGTAGCTTCCGAACCCCATGTGAACACATAACAGCTTCCCGATTGTAAATCACACGGCGATCGGCGGCCCGAAACATGCCCGGGTCCCCGGCCCCCGAAACACGGCTACTCTCTCCCGACCCCCGGCGCGGAACTCATCGCTCGAATCCGGCGGTACCGTTATGAGGTGGTTCGGTTTAGATCGAATAGATGCACAGGGTGACGCGCCGTGCGAACCGGTAGCCGCGAGCAGGCCGTCGTGTTGTACGTCGGTCGTGGAGCGGCGATCGATCCCGACGGCCGGTTCCGGCTCGAACGGGTCGGCGTCGGCTCCGTCGCCGAGCGCGCGCCGTACGCGGACTGTGCCGTCCTCGAGGAGCCAAACGGCGGGCTGGAGGCCCTCGAACGGCTCCGCGGGACCTCGGTCCCGACGGTGCTTTACGATCGGACGGCGGACCCGACGGTCGCCGCCGAGGCGACCCGACGCGGCGTGACAGAGTACGTCGCCGAGGGCGGGAACAGACGGCTCTCCGATCGGATCGCGGCGGTGACGGGACTGTCCGGAAACCCGCCGGAGCCACGGCGGATCGACGCCGGGATGGACGCGCTTTCGGAGGCCGTCGGGGGCGGTTCCGGCGGGGGTTTCGGTTCGGTCGAGGCGTTGCTCGAAGCCGGACGCAAACGGTTCGGGGCGTCGTTCGGGGCGCTGACCGAGATCGACGGCGCGACGTATTCTATCGTCGCCGAAACCGGGGGTATCGAACACGACCCGACGGCGCTCTCGCGGACGTTCTGCCGACGGCCGATGCGTCTCGGCGGCCCGTGTTGTCTCCCGGAGACGGCGAAAACGTGTCGACGCGAAAGCGTGACCGGCGTGTTCGCCGACCTCGGAAGCTATCTCGGCACGACGGTTCGCGTCGACGGCGAACGCTACGGGACGGTGTGGTTCGGCAGCGAGACGCCGAGGGAGCGTTTCAGCGGGGACGAACGCCGGTTCCTGGAGCTCCTCTCGGAGCTGCTCGGGGCAACGCTTCGAACCGGGAGACGGACCGAGAGGCTCCGCGAGACGGCCGATCGACGCGGGCGGGCGATCCGTGCGCTCGCTGCCGCCGAGGAGGCCCTGCGAAACGCCGATTCAGCGGACGAAATCGCCGAAATAGCCGCCGAAACGGCGACGGTGATCGTCGATACCGAAATCGAGGAAGTCAGCCTCCTCGAAGACGGGACCCGGATCGCGACCGCGAAACGGAGCTGGGAGTCGGGCGAGGCGGCGGAACTGGATGATGAGGCGGACGGGACGGATACGGAACGGGACGGCGAGGTGACCACGGGACGAGGCGGCGAGGCGGACGCGGCGACCGCGGAGCGACCGCCGGAACGCGGTCTACGCCGGGGGGAACTGCTCATCGGTGACGGCTCCGGAGCGGCCGAGGTCGGGCCCCCATCGGCGTCGACGGTGACGCTCGGCGACCGCGGCGTCCTCTCGGTCGATAGCGGAACGGCCCCGATAACGGCGGCCGAACGACGCCGGCTTTCGCTTTTCGCGGCACGAGTCGAGACGGCGATTTGTGGCCTCGATCGACCCGCTCCGGGGAGTCTCGACGCCGATGCGCGCTCGAGTTCGGTCGAGCCCGAGTCCACGGACGACGACGCCACGGACGCCGCAGGCGACGCGGACGCTGACGGCCGGGGTGCGGAGACCGATCAGCTCCGGTATCTCTTCGATGCGCTCCCGGACGCGGCTGTCGAGGTCGAGTTCGTCGACGGCGAGCCGGTCGTCCGACGGATCAACGACGCCTTCGAGGGGACCTTCGGCGTCGATATCTCGGCGATCGAAGGCCAGTCGCTCAACGACGTGATCGTCCCCGACGATTGCGCGGCGTCGGCGATGCGCCTCGACGAGGACACACGCCACGGGGCCCACGCCACAGCCGAGGTCGAACGGTTGACCGACGATGGCCGGATGACGTTTCTCTTCCGGGGGTTCAGTTACCGCGACGGCGACACCGAACGCGGGTTCGGGATCTACACCGACGTGACGGATCGGCTGGAACAGGAACGCCGGCTCCGGGTGTTACACCGCGTGTTGCGGCACAACCTCCGCAACGAGATGACGGCGATCATCGGCTATGCGAACATGCTGAACGAAAACGCTCGGGCGGAGGAGGCCCGCGAGTACAGCGACCGGATCTACGAGCGCGCGATGGACGTCTCGAAGCTCGGCGAGCAGGTCAGACGCATCCAGCAGGCGCTCGATCTCGACCGACGGCGCGTCGCGTTGGACCCCGAACCGCTCGTCACCGAGCTCGCGGACCGGTTTCGCGACGGACACGAGGACGCAACGATCCGCGTTTCGGGCGGCGAGCACGGGGATGTCGTCGCCGACGAACTGCTCGAAGTCGCCGTGGAGAACTTAGTAGAGAACTCCCTCGAACACCACCCCGACGCCGCGACCGTCGGGATCGAAATAGCGGCTGTCGACGACGAGTGGGTCGATATAACGATACGCGACGACGGCCCCGGGATCCCGGAGCGCGAGCGCGCCGTCGTAAGCGGCGATCGGGAGATAACACAACTGGATCACAGCGTCGGCCTGGGGCTTTGGCTCTCCCGGTGGATCGTCAGCGGGGCCGGCGGACGGCTCCTGTTTGGGGATCGTTCGGTCGGCTCGGAAGTGACGCTTCGGCTCCGGCGGGCCGACTGTGGCGAGGCCGAGTGACGGCGGGCCGACTGTGGCGAGGCCGAGTGACGGCGGGCCGACGGTCGAGCCAGCGAGTGCCAGCGATGACGCCGACGGGAACGGGTCGCGACGGCATCCCGATGGGTAGCTTTTTGTCACCGTGTGGTCGAGTGCTAGCGAATGACCTGGAATCCGGAGCGGCTCGCGGGCGAGTTCGAACCGCCGGCCTCGGTTCGTCCCACCGTCGAACGGGTGCGTGAGTTCATCGAGACTGAAGTCGCGGAGATAGAAAAGGAGTACGAGGAGTATCTCGGCGATCCGGTCAACCACCTCGACGAGGACGCGAAGCTGATCCCGGAGATACACGAGGCCCAATCGGAGGTCCGGCGACGCTCCGCCGAGGAGGGGCTGTACGCGTTGCATCTGCCCGAATCGGTCGGCGGCGGCGGGCTCTCACAGCTCGAACACTTCTACGTGATCGAGGAGGTGTTCCGCTACGGAACCGGGCACGGATCGGGGCTGACGAAATCGGTGTTAGCGTGGACTGAGGGTCCCTCTGCCCCGCTTTTGCACCTGAACGACGAACAGCGCGAGGAGTGGCTCGACCCGCTCATCGAGGGGCAAAAGACGGCCTGTATCGGGATCACCGAACCCGGGGCCGGCTCGGATATCGGCGCGATCGAGACGACCGCCGAAAAGGACGGTGACGGCTGGGTGCTCAACGGCCACAAACGCTACATCACGAACGGCCCCTACGCCGACACCGCACAGATCCTCGCCAAGACGGATCGGGCCGACGGCGCCGACGGCATGGCGATGTTTCTCGTCGATATGAACGAAAACCCCGGCATCCGGCCCGGGAAGATCAACACGAACCTCATGATGGACGGGATCACCTCCGATCTCCACCTCGATGACTGCCGCGTCGAGGACCACCAGATGGTCGGCGAGGCCGGCCAGGGGCTCCAGCTCGCGCTCGCGTGGATCAACTGGCGGCGGATCGACCGGGGCGGGATGTGCGTCGGGATGGGCGAGTATCTGCTCGATCGAATGCTCGACCACGCCGAGAAACGGGAGGCCTTCGGGAGCCCGATCGGATCGAACCAGGCCGTCCAGTGGCCGATCGTCGAGACGGCGACCGAGCTGAAAGCCACGCGGGCGTTTGCGATCCAGCTCATCTCCGAGTACGAATCCCTGGCGAGCCTGGAGGAACTCCACCAGCCACAGGAGGCGAGACAGATCCTCTCGATGCTGAAGTACTACCCCGAAGAGCGGCTGTTCAGCTGGTCCGATAAGGCGGTACAGGTCCTCGGCGGACAGGGGCTCATGCGCGCCGGCGGCGTCGAGCGGGTGTTCCGGGTGGCGCGCAACCTCCGCATCCCGGCCGGGGCGACGGAGATACAGAAATCGACCATCGCGAAAACGCTCGGCCTCGGGGAGTAGGATGCGGGGCGAGGGCCGTCCGATCCTGCTCGTGTTGCTCGACGGCGCGGCGGATCGCCCCGCGGGCGAACTCGACGGGCAGACGCCGCTTGAGGCCGCCGAGACGCCGTCGCTCGATCGTCTCGTCGCCGCCGGGGCTTCCGGGATCGTCGACACCGGCCGGCCGGGGACGCCGATGCCGAGCGATCGCGCCCACGCGCGACTCTTCGGCTACGACCCTGATGACGTTCCCCGGCGCGGCGTCCTCGAAGCCCGCGGGCTCGGGGTGGCCGTTCCCGAAGCCGGCGTGACCTGCAGCGCGAGTTTCGCACGCGTCGGGACGGCCGGCGGCGGGCCGATGACGGTCACGGACCGGTCGGTTTCGGATAGCCGCGAGCGGTGCCGCGAAGACGCCGAACTGATCGCATCCTTCGAGTCCGACGGCGTCTCGATGTCGTTCGAATACACGTGGAAAAACCGGGGGATTCTCCGGTTCGAATCGCCCCGTCCGCTGGATCCGGGCGTTACCGACACCGATCCGTTCGAAGCCGACCTGCCCGTTGTCCGTCCCGAAGCGACGGTCGACGCCGCCGACCGCGAGGCGGCAACCCGGACGGCTGCGGCGCTTGAGGCCTACACCCGCTGGAGCGTCGAGCGGCTCGAAGGGGCTGCAAGCGATATCGTCCTCTCGAAGTGGGCGGGCGCGCCGACTTCGCCCGAGCCCTTCGAGCGCAGACACGGGTTGGACGCAGCTTCGCTGACGCCGAAGCCGGTGCTTGCCGGCCTGGCCGAGACGCTTGAGATGGACGTGATCGATCCGCCGGACGGGTACCGCGAGCGCGCGGCGGCGGTCAGTAAGGCGCTGGAGCGCTACGGGTTCGTCCACGCTCACTACCCAGAACCCGACGAAGTAGCTCACGCCGGAACGCCGACGGCAAAGAGACGGGAGCTAGAAGCGATCGACGCGTCGCTTGCGGGCGTGGTCGACGACGCGCTCGAGGGCGATGTCGTCTCGGTCGTTACCGCCGACCACACGACCCCGAGTGTCGGCAACGTCGTTCACTCCGGCGAGGCGGTACCGGTTGCGATCGCCGCATCGACGGTCCGGACGGACAGCGTCGTCTCGTTCGGCGAGCGAAACGCCGCCTCGGGCGGCTTGGGACGGCTCGACGGCGGGTGCCTTCTCCGGATCGCGCGTTCGCTCGGCGACCGTGTCCTTCTCGATGGGCTCAGACGAACCCCCGACGGGGGGACCGCGCCGACGACGAACGTGCGCCCGTTGTTCGACGGGGAGAGGTCGCCGTGACCGAAACCTCGAAACCGGAGTCGGATCCGATCGAGGCTGTCCGGACGCGGTGTGGCTGCGGCGGAAAGACGCCGCTGGATCGGACCGTTCGGCCGGCGCTTGCGGCGCTTCGCGGCGAGCTCCCCGACGTCGAGATCACGGCGGAGACGGAGGCGGGACTGCTCCCGAACACGGAACGGCTCGAGCGCTCGCTGCCGGATACTCGGCGGGCTCGAAACGGCGTTTCGAGCGGTGTCGTCGCGGCGGCCTTTGTCGACCCGGAACGCGGGTTCGACGCCGAGGCGTTCGGGTCGCTGCTCTCGGAGGTATACCGAGAATGGGCGGGCGACGGCGGCCCGATTTCGATCCGCAAGGGACACTCGATCCAGCTGGAAACGGCGTCGGAATCGACCGTCTGGGGCGAACAGTTCCGGTCTGTCGGCGACTGCCGGGACGGCTACCGGGCGATCAACGTCGATGTGATCCACGCGCTGCCGGGGGTTGAGCCGGTCACACAGGCGGCCGTCGCCGCCGCGAACGCGCTCAACGACTGTTACACACAGGGGGCCGCGGACGACCGGGATATCCGGCCGGTCGTCGGGGTCCCGGCCCCAACAACCGTCGATCGGGATCGCGTCCGGCAGTGGTACGTCGACGCCCTCGGCCCCGATATCGGCGTCCGCGAACCCTCGATCGTTACCCACGACGGGCGCGGATGGCAGTTCGGCGCCTCGGCCGCAGCGAGTACCGACCGGAAACCGCCGGTCGACCGGGACCGTATCGAGCCGGGCGATGAGCTGTTGATCCACCGGCCGCTTGGTGCGCTTGCGCTGTATGCGGGCTGTGTGAGCGGTGACTGTGATATCGACGACGGCACCCGGCGCCGGGCGATCGAGGCCCTCTCGGCGGATCACGCGCCGATCGCCCGCGCGATCGAAGCCACTACACCGCGGGCCGGGGAGCGCTTCGATCCGGCGCGACATCTGAAGTGGGCCGCGGACGTCTCGGGGCCGGGGATCGGTGGCCTCCTCGACGCCGTCGAATCGGCCGAATACGGCGTCGAACTCGGGACGATCCCGTTGCTCGATCGGGGGGCGCTCGCCGCCGTCCGGGACCGGTGGGTCGTCCCGGACGTTACCGTCGAGACGAACGGCCCGATCGCAGCGGTCGGAACGACGGCGGCGATCGACCGTTTCGAATCGCGGCTCTCCGCGGTACCGCTTGCCGCCCCGGCCCGGATCGGTGCGGTGACGGCGACGGCCGGCGAGCGTCGCTGGGACGGAAACGCGGGGCTCGAGCCGTACTTCAAGGGGGGAAAACGGGAACCATGACAGACGGCCCCGCGTCCGACGACGCTGCTTCAGGCCCCGCACACGTCCACGGACGGTTCCAGCCGTTCCACGACGAGCACCTCGACTACGTCCGGTGGGCCGCAGCCGCCCACTCCGGCGACCGGTTGCTCGTTGGGGTTACGAACGCCGACACGGCACACACCGCCGAAAGCGACGCCGACCCGGGGCGGCACCGACCGCGGAACAACCCCTTCCGCTACCACGAGCGCCACCGAATGATCCGGGCTGCGCTCGAATCGGCCGACGTAGCGACCGAAACCCGAACCGAAATCGACGTGGTCCCGTTCCCGATCAACCGTCCGGAACTGTGGACGGCGTACGCCCCGCCGGGGACGATCCACTACGTCAACGTTCTGGAGACGTGGCACGAACGCAAAGTGGAGCTCCTCCGCGAACACGGACGGACCGTCCGGAGCAAACGCGGCACCCGGCGGATAAGCGGGACGGGGATCCGGAAGGCGATGGCCGACGGCGATGTCTGGGCCGACCGCGTTCCGGGGCCCGTCGCGGCCTACGTCCGCGACCACGGGCTCGAAGCCCGGGTCCGACAGCTCTACGACGAAGGGGAATGAAAACCGGTGTCGAGAAGCCGTCGGCCGATCGCATCCAGGGAGTCACAGACCGAAACGTCCTCGGAGAGCCACACCGGGCGAGAGTCGTCGACTCCGGGGGAAAAAAGGATCGGCTCGAGACCGGCGGCGCGTGCACCCTCGACATCCGGCCGGGCGTCACCGACGTGGACTGCACCCCTCGTCCGCGCGCCGACGCGCTCGAAGGCGATCTCGAAGAGCTCCGGATCGGGTTTTCGTGTTCCGCACTCGCCGGCGACGGCCACCGCATCGACGGCATCGAAAAGCTCCGTTCGACGGAGCTTCTCCCTCTGTAGCGCCGCGGGGCCGTTGGTGACGATGACCACCGAACGTGTCTCCGAGAGCGCGGTAAGCAGCGTGTGTGCGCCCGATACCTGGATCAGCCGATCGAGACGTCGCCGCCGATATGCGTCCGCGAACGCCTCAAGCGTCGACTCCGAGACGCCCGCTTCGGCGGCGAATACGTTTTTAAAAGCCTCCCGGCGGACGGCCGTATCGGGGGCCCGGTCCGGCAACCGCGATCCGAGCGCCTCGCGAAAGGCGGCCCGGTAGGCGTCGATACCGGGAAGCGGGACGTTTTCGCCGATCTCGGCTCGGGCGTTTCTAAACGACCGGTCCCGGGGCTCCCCGCAAGTGACGAGCGTCCCGTCGAGGTCGAAACTCGCTGCTGGCATGGCTTCGGTGTTCGGGAGTACGGAGAATGAGTGTTTTCCCGTGGCTTCCGCTTCCCGGTCGGGGCGATCGTCCGGGCTGAAAGAGTATATATACGATGGGGCAAAGAAGATACGACAGAGGCGAATTGAGCGATCCGATACGCGACGACACGGGAGCACCTCCCTCCGTACGTCATGGCTGATGCGTGGAGCGTCGACGAGGACGTCGAAAAGAACCGGCACAACTGGTCCGGCGAGCCGAAGCACCGCCCGCCGACGAATCCCGATTCGACCGGAGACGGTCCGAAAGCCATCGATCTGTTCTGCGGGCCCGGGGGCCTCTCGCAGGGGCTCGAACAGGCGGGATTCGAAACGGTCCTCGGGGTTGACATTCACGAACCCTCTATAGAGACGTTCCAGCGGAATCATCCCGGTGCACACGCCATTCTGGGCGATATCTGGGCGGGTTCATCGGTTCGAACGACATCGACCGGATCGTCGTCGACTCTGAGCGGTCAGCTCGACTACGAAGAACGGAACCACATCGAAAAATGGTTCCAGACAATATCGATGCGAATTGACCGCTTTCATTCGTTTTGGCGGGGCAGTCAATCCAGCGCCCGACGCTGGTTACAACGCTTTCGCCACCACTACAACCACGATCGACCAAACCAAGCGCTAGATAATCGAACTCCTGCCGAAGAGGTGCTCAACTAGACAGTGCCCAACCGGCCCCGTTGTCGACTACCTGAAACGGATCGATCCGGAGTGTAAACCG
>OBKM01001057.1_pt1 | contig 11866 bp, 12 predicted proteins | sample 1519691 | NCBI WGS metagenome assembly OBKM01 (sample SAMEA37050418, study PRJEB22526) | metagenome | biome: saline pan; feature: lake; material: water | place: Egypt | collected 2015 | depth 0.5 m
CCGGCCCGCACCCGCTCGCGTTCCGCGACGAGGACGGGAACGACCTGCTTCGCCAGGACGGCCCGGGAAGCTACGAGGACCAGGACGACGTGGACTACGAGGAGACCGGCGACGAGATGACGTTCACTCTGACAGAACAGTTCGCGCAGGACGTGGACAGCTACATCTGCACGGTCCACGCCTCGATGGAAGGACAGGTGGAGATCGCGGATACCGAGGACGAGGACGAGATCGACGCGACGGTGACCTTCCCCGTCCAGGCGACCGCCTCGAGCACGTTCACCGGTGCCGAGCCGACGACGCCGGCCGTCACCGTCGACGTCACCGCGAGCGAGGACAGCGCGGTCGTCGTCACCTACGAGGACGACGGGGAGCTCGTCGTCGCCGGTCTCGGTGTCTTCGACGCCGACGAACTCGACGGTGACGGCGTGGTCGTCCCGGTGGAGGACGACGGCGGATTCCCCGGCGAGCACGTCGCACACGCCATCCCGACCGACGACCTGAGCGGGGAGTACGCGCCCGGGGATACTGTCTCCGCCGAGACCGCCGACGCGGTCGCCGACAACGACGCCGCGACGGTCGTCCAGGCGGAACTCACGTTCGAGGACCAGCAACGCGACGAACCAATCGAGGAGGGTGACGTGCTGGGAACGGTGGATGTCGCCGTCCTCGACGGTGGTGACGGCGACGGCGGCGACGGTGACGACGGGAGCGGTGGCGGGGGGAGCCCGTACAGGACACTGAGTTCACACGACGACGGGGTGCGCTACGTCGTCGACCTGCACCCGACCGACGACGAGGGTGACCTCGTCGCGCCCGAGTTCCTCGGGGCCTCGGACGTGCTGGCCGGCGAGAACGAGGGTGCCGAGATCGTCGCCGAGCGAGTCCCCGACGACGGGACGTTCAACGAGTTGCCGTTCGAGGGAACCGACACCGTCGTCGCGATGATACACCTCGTCGACGACGGCTCCGCCGTCGGCGAGCCCGCCTCCCCGGGTTCGTTCCCCGTGCTCCCGAACGTCGGGGCAGACGGACCGGTCCCGGGCGGGGTAACCGACCCCGGTGAACTCACCGCCGAGGCCGACGACCCCGGTGATGACCCCGGTGACGGTGACGACGACCCTGGCGACGGTGACGACGACCCCGGTGACGGTGACGACGACCCCGGTGACGACGCCGACGACGCCGACGACGACGGTCCCGGGTTCGGACCGGTCGCCGGCGTGGCTGGACTGGGCGGTCTCGCGGCGTACGCGTACCGGAAGCTCACGCTCGACGACGAGTCCTCCGGAGCGGGCGACGACTGACCGGACAGCGTCGCGCGCCACGTAGGCTACCCCGCGAGCCGGCCTCTCGCTCGCGAACGGAGAACGACCCCGAGACACCCGCTCTGTCTGCCTGGTTGTGTCCGGTTCCAGTGAGCGCCGCTCGGTATCGACGGCGTTGCACGTCGCGTTCAGCCGAGAACGTCCACCAGAACCTTACTGTCGCCCGCGGAGTGCCCCGCTTTTCAGCTCGCGGGCCTTCCGTTCGAGGCGCTCGGCGACAATCCCCGTCGGGTCGCCGTTCTCGTGACCCTCGGCGACGATATCCACGAGGGCGGAGCCGACGATAACGCCGTCGGCTCCCGCGGCGACGATGCGTTCGGCGTGTGCGCCGGTCTTGACGCCAAAGCCCACCGCCTTCGGCACGTCCCAGTCGGCAATTCGGGCCAGTGAGCGTGCCGTGTAGTCGGACACCTCCTCGCGTGCGCCGGTCGTGCCAAGGCGCGCCTGCACGTAGACGTAGCCCGACACCCGCTCGCGGGTGCGGTCGAGGCGGGAGCCCTCCGTTGTCGGCGCGACGATGAACACCAGGTCGAGGCCGAACTCGTCACAGGCCGCCCGGAGTGGGTCGGCCTCCTCGGCGGGCAGGTCCGGAATGACGAACCCGTCGATTCCGGCCCTGGCGGCCCGCGCGACGAAGTCACGGGGGCCCTCGTCGCCGTACTGGTAGACCAGGTTGTAGTAGGTCATGCAGACGAGCGGGACGTCCACCTCGAGTGCCTCGACGAACGTGAAATAGCGGTCGGGGGTCATCCCACCCTCCAGTGCCCGGACGATGGCCGACTGTATCGTCGGCCCCTCGGCGATGGGCTCCGAGAACGGCAGGCCGAGCTCGATAACGTCCGCGCCGCCGGCCGCGAGCGCCTCGACGTACCGCAGTGACGCCTCGTAATCCGGGTCGCCGACCGCGAGATACGGCACGAACGCCGGCTCGTCGAAGGCCGCCGACAGACTCATCTCCCGTCACCCGGGGCTCCGCTCGTGGTGTTACCCTGTCCCCCGGTCGGGCCGCCGACGGCACGAAACAGGTCCATCGCCGGCCCGACATCGAGGTCGCGCCGGCGGGTCTCCTCGACGACGGTCTCGATGTCCTTGTCGCCGCGGCCGGAGACGTTCAGCAACACCACCTCGCCGAGCGTGTCGTGGTGCGCCTCAAGATAGCCGAAGGCGTGGGCCGTCTCCAGCGCCGGGATGACACCCTCCTCGCGGGCGAGGCGGTGAAACGCCTCGAGTGCGGCGTCGTCGCCGACGTTGACCGCCTGAACCCGCCCCCGGTCGACCATCTCGGCCAACTCCGGCCCGACGCCGGCGTAGTCCAGCCCCGCCGAGACCGAGTGTGACTCCAGTATCTGGCCGTCGCTGTCCTGCAGGACCTTCGTCCGTGCGCCGTGTAACACCCCCTCCTCGCCCGTCGAGAGGGTCGCCGAGTTCGGCGCAACACCTGCTTCCTCGTCGACACCGAGCGAGGAGCCGCCGGCCTCGACGGCGTAGAGCTCGACATCGTCGTCCCGGAACCGCTGGAAGGTCCCCATCGTGTTCGACCCGCCGCCGGCACAGGCGAGCACCGCGTCCGGGAGTCGACCCGCGGTCTCCAGCATCTGCCGGCGCGCCTCCTCGGAGATCACCGCGTGAAAGTCCCGCACCATCGCCGGGAACGGGTGCGGGCCGACGATGCTTCCGATAACGTAGTGCGTGTCCTCGACGGTGGCCGCCCAGTCGCGCATCGTCTCGCTGATTGCCTCCTTCAGGGTGCCTCGACCGGTCGTGACCGGCGTGACCGTCGCGCCGTTGGTCCGCATCCGGAAGACGTTGGGTCGCTGGCGGGCGATGTCGGTCTCGCCCATGTAAATCTCGCAGGGCATGTCCAGATGTGCCGCGGCCATCGCCGTCGCGGTGCCGTGCTGTCCGGCGCCGGTCTCGGCGATGATGCGCTCTTTGCCCATGTACTTCGCCAGCAGCACCTGCCCGAGCGCGTTGTTGAGCTTGTGGGCCCCGCCGTGAAGAAGGTCCTCCCGCTTGAGATACACCGTCCGGTTGTAGCGTGCCGAGAGCTGGTCGGCCCGCCCGAGCGGCGTCGGCCGACCGCCGAACGACCGCAACCGCTCGCGGAACTCGTCGCGGAAGCCGTCCTCGTTGTCGAGGACGTACCGCTCGTAGGCGTCGGTCAGCTCCTCGAGCGCCGGCATCAGCGCCTCGGGCACGTACTGGCCGCCGTACTCGTCGAACCGTCCGTCAGCACTCATCTGTGTTCCTCCGGTCGCCCCGTGGCGGTCGCCTCGACCAACCGCCGGGTGTTCTCGCGAACGTCACCGTCCATGATGGCCGACCCGACGAGCAACCCGTCGGCCCCCGCCCGGCGCATCCGGCGAACGTCGGCGGGTGTCTCGATGCCGCTCTCGGCGACGAGTGTCACGTCCTCGGGCACGGACGGTGCGACCGACTCGACGGTGCCGAGATCGACCGCCAGGCGCGACAGGTCGCGGTTGTTGATCCCGACGATATCGGCCCCCGCCGCGGTTGCCCGCTCCAGTTCCGCCCTGCTGTGGACCTCCACGAGCACCTGGAACCCGCGCTCGCGGGCCGCCCCCACCAGCCCGGGGAGGTCATCGACAAACCGGGCGATGAGCAACACGACATCGGCCGCGACAACGTCGAGATGTGACTCCTCGAGCAGGAAGTCCTTGCGCACCACCGGCACGTCGACGGCCTCGCGAACCCGGCGCAGGGCTGCAGGCGTCCCGCCGAACTGTTCCGGTTCGGTGAGTACCGATACCGCCGTCGCGCCGCCCGCGACCATCGCCTCTGCCAGCGCAACCGGATCCCCGGTGTGTCGCCCGTCGGTTGTCGGCGAGGTGGGCTTCACCTCGGCGATAACGGGCACCCGGCCCGCCCGCTCGGCGCGTGCGAACGCCGCCGGGAGCGACTGTGCCTCGACCGCGAGCTGTCGGTCCCCACCGGGGCGGTCACGTGCGCCCTCGAGTACCGATCTGACCGCCGGCGCGAGAGCCTCTCTGTTAACCATTATTGAACACTAATGGACAGAGATGTACAAAAAGCTTGCGTCAGCGGTCGACCAGGGCGCCCGGAAGTGGGGTGTGATGGCGCAACGTTTTCCTCCGAGAGGGCGTAGCGGCGTGTATGCGCGGACCGCCAGAGGGGCTGACCCACGAGTTGCTCGAGGAGATAGACAAAACGACACAGACAGTGTTCGACCTCGCAACGCAGGCAGACGCAAAGCGGCGGGAGGGGTCACGGCGCAACAGCTACGAGAAGGCGCTGGCAGCGGTACAGGAGACGGCGGGCACAGAGCCGGCCCGGCGCCTCGCGGGGTGGATACAGACGGAGATACGCCGCACGGAGGAGTTCCCGTCGGCGCGGGATGTCCGGCAGCGCGGTGCGGAGATCTGCCGCGAGAACGGACACGAGGTGTCGACCGGCGGGTGGCTCGGGGCCTGAGATGGCTGGCCCACTCAGCTTCGACTACGAGAACACAGCCCACACCGAGCGACTGGTCGAGCGCATCACAGACTGTGTCGAGAGCCTGAGTCTCGGGTTCGAGGGGTACGGCGACCCGCAGATCAAGGGGCCGGGGCTGTACGTTGCGGTCGTCGCGGGGCGGAGTGTCGCCGGGTTCGCCGACGCGATGGGCGACAACCGGTGGCCGGTCGGGACCTGCGAGAACCTGCTCGATGACCTGGACAGCTGTTATGCGGCCACAGAGCAGGTCGCCGCGTCGTGTGATGGCGGTGTCGTCGTCGGTGTTGACGGGACGGCCCTGGAGCAGATGGTCCGGTTTCGCAACGTCGACGCCGATGCCCTCCCGGATCCGCTCGACAGCCTGGAGTACGCCGACTGGATGGGGGCCCGGCATATGAGCGCCACCGAGCTCTCGCTACGCTCAGAGGTGGTCGTGGCGGTCACGCTGAGCGAGGAGGACGGCCGTGTGACCATCTTCGACGACGGCGAGTACGAGACGGTCCCGCGCTCGTCGCTCGGCGAGCCCTGGCGCGCGACGGAGTGAACAGTCGGGCGGGTTGTCCCGGCGGGTCGGCCCGGCCGGGGCCGGTCGGTGATGGCGGCCCGCCCGGACTGAGATGGGCTTATAATCCTGGAAAGGGAAAAGGGGGTATGGAGCACGTTGAGGTGGCGGTCGTCGGCGGCGGACCGGCAGGCTCGTCGGCTGCGTGGACGGCCGCCGACGCCGGCGCAAACGCCGTTGTCTTCGAGAAGGGTGTCCCCCGGGAGGACCGGGCCGGTCCAGGGCCAGACTCGACGGATGCGGCCGGGTTGCTCGACTACTGGGTCGACCTCATGGACTTCGAACCGGCGGAGATCCCCGAGGAGGTCGTCCTGCGCGAGCTCACGGGCGCAGATTTCATCGGCCCCTCGGAGTCGATGGCGCTTGACAGCACCGGCGTGGAGTCGACCTACCCCTCGTTCGGGCTGGCGTTCGACCGGGCCGCGTTCGACGACTGGCTGCGCGAGGAGGCCGAAGCCGCGGGGGCGAGTTACCGCGTCGGCAGTTCGGTTGTCGACGTGGAGACCGATCTCGACGGGCGCGAGCCCAGTCACACGCTCACACTCGCGGACGGTGACCAGTTCCGGGCGGACGCGCTGGTGCTCGCCGACGGCCCACAGCGGACGGTCACAATCGACGTTCTCGACCAGTTCACGCCCCCCGACAGGCAGATGGCCGACATCCTCGACCCGTCCCGGGTCAACCACATCGCCTACCAGGAACACCGGCGTCTCCCGCCGGAGCTGGCGGAGTCGTCACGCCTGCAGTTCTGGTGGGGATACATGCCCGGTCACACCGCCTACCCCTGGGTGTTCCCCAACGACGGCAACGTCGCGCGCATCGGGCTCACGATGCCGATCGGTCTGGATGCCGACTCGTTCGACCACGAGGAGTGGCCGCTGTTGCGCGCGGAGGACGACCGGATCCCCCGGGGTGAGGTCTACCTCCGCCGGCTCATCGAACACGAGTTCCCGGCCTACGATATCGACGACATGCCGCTCGTGGCGGACAGGGGCAAACAGGGCGGCACCGAGACCTACGCCATCTCCTCGACACAGCCGATCGAGTCACCGACAGCGGCGAATATCGCTGTTGTCGGCGGCGCGATGGGTGGCACCTCTGCGTTTCACGAGGGCGGCGACCACGTCGCCGTCCGCACCGGGAAGATCGCGGGCGAACTCGCCGCGACCGACGACCTGGCCGCGTACAACGAGGCCTGGCAGTCCGCGCTCGACTCGGAGCTGTACCGCAACGTGGCCGTCGCCGATATCGTCCGGGGCTACGGCCCCGATGACTGGGACACCGCCTTCCGGGTGGGCAACGCTCTCGTGGGCGGCTCCCGGATCGCGGGTGCCGTCCGCTCTGGCTGGCCCGGTGTGAAGCTGCTGTGGGGCTACCGGCAGGCCTCGCGCCGGTACGAGAACGGCGGCTACGTCCAGTTCCGGGAACCGGAGTACGCGCTGTAGCCGGCTCCTGGCCCCCGTCGGCGCGCTCTACCGGCGCCGTGGCTGTCCGTCGTCGGCGTTCCCGAGCAGTCGGCCGTCCGGGTCGATCTCGCCGTTGCGGATGCGTGTACTGCTGATGCGGGCGCCGTCCTCGGCGACAACAAAGGGCGCGGTGTGGATCTCGAGGCGGGACAGCCCGTCGCTCACCCGCTGGCGGTTGATCTCGTTGGCGCGGCGCTGGGCTTTGGCCTCCGGGGAGATCACGAGGGCGTCCACGTCCGCACGGGTCGCGGCGGGTCCCCGGGTATCCTCCAGGCGGATGATCTCGAAGGTCGCGGTGTAGGCGGCCGCGAGGCGGGTGAGTTCCGCGTCGAGGTCGGCCCGGCGGCTCTCGAAGGCGCCGAGATACTCAGCGTGTTCGGGGTCGTCACGCGTCCGGGTCGCAAGGTCGGTGTCGGTGAGCCCGACGACGACGTGCCCGTCACCCGGGCCGTCGTGACTCGCCGTCTGGAACGCCGTGTGCAACAGTGCCCGGTGGCCGTTGTGGACAGGGGTGAACGTGCCCCCGAGGATGGCTATCCGTTCTGTCACGACCCCCTGTTCGGGCCTCAACGACGTATGCATACTGGTCCGGAGACGCGGCTCTCAGGGCAGCACGGACAGCAGGCCGACGGCCTCGGCGACCACCCACAGCAGGAACAGGCCGTACGAGACAACCAGAAGCAACGCCTCCCGCCGGGTGAGCGCCAGGCCAGTCCGGAGCGTGACAAACAGAGCGACCGTCGCGGCGACGAGCGCACCCATCATCGGCGCGGTGACGCCGAAATCGACCGGTTCGGCGCCGACAATGAGCACCCCGGCGGGGATGACCACGAGCAGGTCGAACGTGTTCGACCCGAGCACGTTGGCGATGCTCGCCACGTCACGTTGTTTCTCGGCGGCCTGGATGCTGACCAGCGCGTCCGGGAGGCTCGTCGCCGCCGCGACGACGGTCACACCCCACAGGAACTCGGAGACGCCGAACGACTCGCCCAGTTCGAGAACAGCCTCGACGAGCAGCCAGACCGCCCCCGCGATGACGACGAGCCCGAGCACGAGCAGCCCCCACTGTCGGGCGACGCTGTCGACCGCCCCGGAGACGGTGCTGTGACGCTCGACGCTGTCCTGCCACTGCAAAAAGAGGTAGAGCACGTACACCGCGAGCGGGGCGAGCACCAGTGGCCGGGTGAGCGTGCCGGTCAGCTCCCCGTCGGTCGGGTTGTAGACGAGCGCGAGCGCGAAGGTCAGAAACAGGACCACGACCGCGAGCATGTAAAACAGCGTCTCCTTGTGGACGAGCGTCCGGGTTGCGTTGATCTGGCCGGGCGAGAGCAACACCGCGAGCGCCGGCACGACCAGCACGTTGAACACCGCGGAGCCGACGATGGCGCCGACACCGAGGCCGAACGAGCCGGCGAGTGCCGCGAAGACGACGCTGGCGAACTCGGGAAAGCTCGACCCTGCGGCCGCGACGATCCCACCCTGGACGACCGGCGGCAGGTCGTAGTGGCCCGCGAGCCTCGCGCTTGCAGACTCGAGCCACTCGCTGCCGATGAAGATGGCCACCGTCGACACGACCAGGAGACCGACCGACAGCGCGAGTGACTCGACCATCTGGTCGTGCGTGGCCCCCCGAGAGGTATGAGTGTGCCGGTCCCACACGGGACGGCGTCACAGCCGAACGGGTCACCCCGGAGCGGCAGCCTCTTCTGTGGCCCGGCGCTACCCGGGCTATGGACGAACGCGGGGTGTTGCGGGCGCTCGCGGCGCAGGTGCCGGCCGCGGGCGACGACGCGGCGGTCGTCGACGGGCAGGTCCTCACAACCGATATGCTCCACGACCGGACTGACTTCCCCGACGGGACGACCCGGTACACTGCGGGCTGGCGGGCGGTCGGCGCGTCGCTGTCGGATGTCGCCGCGATGGGGGCCGAGCCCGTCGCCGTGGTCGCCGCCTACGGCGCGCCCTCGTTCGACGGGGTCGAGCCGTTCGTCGAGGGCGCACAGGCGGTCTGTGAGCGTGTTGGCGGGACCTACGTCGGCGGCGACCTCGGTATCCACGGGGAGTTCACCGTCGCGACGACGGCGCTCGGGCGTGCCGACGAGCCGGTGGTGCGGTCGGGCGCACGGGTGGGTGATGCGGTCTGTGTGACGGGCACGCTCGGGCGAACCGGTGTGGCCTGCCGGCTGTTCGCGGCCGGCGAGGCCGAGCGCGGGAACGAACTGTTCCGGTTCGAGCCCCGCGTCGCCGCCGGCCGGGCGCTCGCGCCGTTTGCGACGGCGATGATGGACAGCTCCGACGGGCTGGCACGGTCACTGCACCAGCTCGCGGCGGCGAGTGACTGCGGGTTCGCCGTCGAGTCACCGCTGCCGGTTGACGAGGCCGTCGAAACGGTCACTGACGATGCCGAGACGCGAGACGAGCTCGGGCTCTTTTTCGGCGAGGACTTCGAGCTGGTCTGTACGCTCCCGGCCGACCGCGTCGGGGCTGCCCGCGAGGCCGTCCCCGTGGAACTCTCACGCATCGGCACCGTCACCGGGCAGGGGGTCACCCTCGACGGTGACCCGCTCCCGGACCGTGGGTACACGCACGGGAGCTGAGCCCCCCGAGCGGCTCGAACCGACCCACGGCCCTGTACCACGACCGTTTTTACGGAGACCGCACAAGCAGGGGGTATGGAGGGGCTCGTGCTGGCGTTCGTGCTCGGTCCGGTCTTTCTCGTCGTGGAGCTGCTTTACCTGCTGGGGCTCCTGGAGGGGGAGTTCGACAGCCTCCGAACCGTCGTCGCGGCGCTGGGGACCGCGTTCTACGCGGCGCTGGTCGGGCGTGGCATCTGAGGGGGCCGGTGGAACCGTCCGACTGAAGTACGGCGCCGGCGAGTGATCGCTATGGGCGAGAACCGCGGCACGTCGACGCTCGGCGAATCGTACACCGAGATGACGGAGATGCTGCTCCCGAACGATACGAACACGCTCGGGCGTGCGCTCGGCGGCGTGGTGTTGCACTGGATGGACCTGTGTGGCGCCATCGCGGCGGGCCGGTTCGCCAACGAACAGGTCGTGACGGCATCACTCGATCACGTGGAGTTCATCTCGCCGATCGATCTCGGCGAGATCGCGGTCCTCGAGGCGTACGTGTTCAACACCGGGCAAACGAGCATGGATGTCCACGTCGAGGTGTACGCCGAGAACCCCCGGACAGAGGAGAAACGCATGACGACCTCCTCGTTTCTGACCTTCGTCGCCATCGACGACGCGGGTGCCCCCACGCCGGTGCCGGAGCTCGTCTGCGCGGACGAGGCGGAACGCGACCTGCGCGAACACGCCCGGGCGGAGCGACAGGCCGAGCTGGAGGAGCTCATCGAGCGCCTGAGCTGAGGGCCGCGCAGCTGTCGTCGCCCCCGCGGTCAACCCGGTGACGGTGGGCCCGCCGGGGGCCTGTCGTCCCGACCGGGGGCCCGCGCCGACGGGGTCGGTCGACACCGGAACGACTGGTCGGACGCGGTGACAGGCGGCGACCGGCGAGCGCCACCGACAGGGGTCTCTCGCCGTCGCGGGTGACGCCCGCTGTCCCCGAGCACGCAGTTCACCGCGGGGTGGCTCAGCCGGTTCGAGGTCGCCGATCACGTCGCCGTTGTCCGTCCCACGGCGGGGACGCCACCGGAGCCCCCGCTCGACAGCCGACGCAGGGTTCCGCGCCGGGGGCCCCCACTCGGGGGCGGTGGGGCTGTGGGCCCGCCGGGGGCCCCCGACCGGGAGCGCGGGCCTCAAGTGCCCCGTGACGGCTGCGTATCCTCCCCTCGGACCCGGCATCACGACACGCGCCGGAAGAGCGTTTGCCGGCGGTCGGCCACACCCCGCGACCGGGCTCGCCGGCGGTCGCCTCGAAGCCCCGTTCCGGGGGCTGGTCCGGGAGCCGTGACAGAGGGTGTGCCGGGGCCCAGGGTCAGCCCCCGACGACACGACGGGAGCCTGGCGGCACAGTATCGACAGTTCTTGCAGCTTTCAGCCCCGTTATCCAGCTCCGACCCGACGGTGTCTCATGGAGGAAGACACCGCGAGACTCCGAGTGGACTACAGCGCGCTGGCGTCGGACCCGAACCTGCCCGGCGCGGACCGGACACGGGCGAACGGAACGCCGGTCACGCTTCCCGAGGGCTGGAACCTGAGTGAGTGTGTCGCTGTCATGATCGAGGCGATGGTCGACCAGGTCCACACCGTCGAGACGCCGCTCCAGCGGGCCGACGCCGTCGATGCGTACGAGTTCGAGGCGACGGTGGCCGAAGGAACGGCGCAGATCGACGACGAGCGCATCAGCCTGGTCACGAGACACGTTCCCGAGGGCTCACCGACACGCCACGAGGGTGAGACGACCACAGAGGAGTTCGACCTCGACGATGCGCTGGGCAACCTCTGAGCGCAGGGCGCGCGGGTCGCCCGGACTCGGGACGCCCGTCCACGGGCCGACCCGCCACGGACACCCGAGACCGCCACACAGCTGAAACCCGGGCCGAGCGCGACCGCCCGACTGTCGGGGGGACCGACGGCGTGGCCGCCGCCCACGGGAGCCGAACGCACGACCGCCGGGATGGCGAGTCGGGCGCTGCAGCCCGTGCGCGACTGCACTCGCCGCGGTGTCAGGCCGCGCTGGCGGCCCGACCGTCGCGGGCTTTTCATATCTGATATCTCGACGCGCGCCACCGCGGGCGAGAACCCATCAGCTATTTGTTCTGTCGTTTCTGTTCCAACAGACCGGCGTTTGCTGTCGATTTCAGCCGGTGAAAGAGCCCCATACCGGCGTTTTCAGCGGCTGAGAACACCCCGAAACCGGCCGTAAAGCGTCGCAAGCCTTATGTGGTATGATCAGTGCCGATAACGCGATGGTAAGCTATATGAAGGATGATTCGGCAGTTTCACACGCGATGTTCGACATACGAACATACCTGCTCGACGACGAGCGGGGCGTGAGCCCGGTCATCGGGGTCATCCTGATGGTCGCCATCACGGTCATCCTGGCCGCGGTCATCGCCGCGTTCGTCC
>OBKM01001058.1_pt1 | contig 11863 bp, 10 predicted proteins | sample 1519691 | NCBI WGS metagenome assembly OBKM01 (sample SAMEA37050418, study PRJEB22526) | metagenome | biome: saline pan; feature: lake; material: water | place: Egypt | collected 2015 | depth 0.5 m
TCAAGAACCGAGCGAGCGCACCGCGTGAGCGAGGGAGTAGGGCGGGGTAGTTTACTGTTCGTTCATCGCTTCGCTGGCGATGTTTCGGCCACGAGAGTTGAGTGTAACCTCTCGGCGGACGCGAACCTCATCCACGATATCGAGTTCGATGAGTTTCTCGAAGGTCTCTTCGACCTCATCAACCTCCTGTCCGATAAACGCCGGAATCTCGAACGGCGACACCCCGGAGTACAGTGCCATCAGCACCTCCTTCTCGGATGGATCCAGATCAACATTCGTCTGGCTCCGGCGTTCACCCTCCTTCAGGAAGGATCTGATAAATTTCACATCGCGTTCTCGACCCGTAATGTGGGTTTCGACGCTGGTCTCGCCTTCGACGTGGGAGACCTGAATGACGAGTCGCTGCTCATCACCCATTGACTGTCGCTCGGTGTTGAGTTCGCTGATATCTTCGAGATTGAGATCAACAAACGTCCCACTCTGGAGGGCTGTCGCAATCGCTTCTGCTTCGACCTGCAGCCGGGCTTTCTCCCACTTCGTGTCCTGCACCACACCGCCTTCGACCGCCGGATGTTTCGCCTTGACGACGTTTTCATCCAGCATCGCTTTATAAAATGCTGTTTTGAACTCGTCGTGATCCGAGGCCGCTACCAACATCACATCTTCGTCGATCTTGAGGCTCAGATAGTTTGAGACGGCAGCAACAGCTTGTGAGCCATCTTCACGGCCGGCTAGCTCGGTGATATCCGAGAGCGGGATCGTCTTTTTACCCTCGTTGCCAGCGAGGATCAGCCGCCGGTTCGATAGCAGGATGCGGCCTTCAGACCACGACACGTCGTTGAGCTGCCGGCCGTCTTTGACAGCTAACGTGAAGCGGCCTTTCGTATCTGCGATTTTGTACTCACCTTCACTCATCGTGTATCACTGTCCTGCCGGGGAACCGAATCTGAACATCTAGGCGTGTTGTCTCGCTACTATGTAATATCACTGTCGGCCTTTTAATTTTGAGACAGCGGAAAACGCCCGCTTTCGAACTTGTTTGCTATCATCATCAGTGAGATTCGAGACCGTATCGGCTGCTCGCTCGCCGCCGACCTTGCCGAGCACAAAGACACCCTGTGCGCGGGCATCATCCGGTGCATCACTCTTTACAAGCTCTAACAGTGCTGATTCAACCTCTTCACCACCGATTTCGGCGAGGCTGGTTGCGGCGAACTGTGAGGTCTGTGTATCGTCGCTTTCGAGTGCCTCGACAAGCACGTCAATTGTCTTGCGGTCTGGGTCGTCGACAATCCGGCCCAGAAACCACGCCGCGTTGCGTCGCTGTCGCTGCTGTTCGCTCTCATCAAGGATTTCGACAATCGGTGCAACCGTTGCCTGGTCGGCATCCTGCAGCTCGGCCACGATCCGGTCACGAATGCTGTGGCTCTTTTGGGTGGGGACGTTCGACAGCAACTCCAAAATCGAGTACACCGACGCACTCCGCACCGCGTCATCCGGATCGGTCAGCCCGTTTGCCAACGGTTCGACAACCTCTGCCGTCCCGGCTTCGCCCAGGGCGTTGGCAGCGATCCGACGGATAGCCGGGTTGTCGGCATCCATCATATCGGTGAGTGCGGCAAATGCCTGGTCAGTGCCGATTGTCGACAGCGCGATTGCTGCTTCACGACGAACCTGTCCGTCGGAATCCGAGAGTCGGTTGATGAGTGCTGGCACCGCTGAGGCATGCCCAATCGAACCGAGGGCGATACAGATCCGCCGTCTGACTTTCGGATTTGGATCCTCCAGCGCGTTTGTGAGTGAGCTTACGGCGGATTCGTCACCGAGTTTGCCAAGTGCGGAGGCGGCTGCCATCCGCAGCTCTGGAATATCTGAGGACAACGCCTTTGCAAACCGTTTGGCGACGGCCCAATCCGCGCCCTCTTCGATCTTCCGGCCCGTGATCTCTGCAAGCAGTTTTTCAACTGCTTCGGTGCCGATCTGATCGAGTCCGTCGACGGCACCCGCCCGAACCTGCTCTGCATCATCCGTCACCGCAACCGAGACAAGCGATTCGATCACATCGACATCCTCTGGCGTTGCGATCTCGCCGATCAGCTCAGAGGCTCGCTTGCGTACCGCTGGGCTGTCACTCTCTAACAGCAGCTCTTCGAGCCCTTCGATATCGCCTGCGCGTGCGAGATCATATAACGACATCCGTCACTCCTCGGGGGCGTATTTGTAAATTCGGCACCGCTTGTTGACTGGCTCGAACGAATCCCGAAGCTCCTGGGGGATGGTTTCGGTCATCCCGATGACGAGATACCCACCCTCCCGCAGGGAGTCTGTGATTGTATCAAAGATTGGGATTTTGAACTCCGTATCGATGTAGATCAGCAGGTTACGACAGAAGACCAGATCACAGCCGCGGCGTGGGCCATCCTGGATCAGGTCATGTCGCTCAAACGTAATCGAGTTGCGGATATCCTCTTTGACCGTAAACTCGTTGTCGACGACATCGACGTACTGTTCGGGATCATCCAGCAGGCTCAACTCCTCGCCGATATCTGTTGTCCGGGTGGTTTCATACGTCCCGGCTTCGGCGTTTTCGAGAGCTTCATCGCTGATATCGGTGCCAACAACGTTGAGTCGTCGCTCCTCGATCTGGCGGTCATCTCGCGCCAACATTGCCACCGAGTACGGCTCTCGACCGTCAGCACACGGCGCGCTCCAGATATCGACGCGGCGGTTGTTCTCACTAAGCTCTCGAAGCACTGGCCGAAGTGCCTCCCACATCTTCTGGTTCCGGAAGAAGTTGGTGACGTTGATCGTCAGCGAATCCATCAGGGCCTCTTTCTCCTGGCTGTCGGATTTCAGCACTTCCAGATACTCGTCGTACTCCTCGACATCCTGTCGACGCATCCGCGCGCTGATTCGGCGATCCAGATAATCTTCGTTGTAGTACTCCGGCTCGAAATCGACTTCGTCCTGAATGTGTTTGATCACCCGACCGAAGCTTCTGGTTTTGAACTCCTTCATAGTGTCACCACGTCGAGTACCGCAACCACATCACCATCGCCAAGCACCGCGGTGCCGCTCAGCCCCGGAATCCCGCTGAGGACACCCTCAAGCGGTTTGACGACGACCTCCTCTTGATCGATTACTTTGTCACAGTGCAGCGCGACCTGTCGGTGCTCATCTCGGATGCGCAACAGCATCCCGTCGCCGTTGACACTGGTTGGCTCATCAAGTGCCTCGCTGAGCCGCAGGATTGGGTAGATCTGATCGTCGTGTTCGATAATCTCATCGCCTTTGGTCGTCCGGATATCATCTGCCCGGGTGACCTCGGCGATGTTTTTGACCGGGATGCCGTACTCAGTGCCGCCGACCTCGACGAACATCACCTTGACAATGGCGACAGTCACCGGCAGCCGGAGTGTGACGACCGTTCCCTCATCGAGTTCGCTTTCGACGTTGACCGTCCCATCAAGCTGTTTGACGGTGTTGTGGACAACATCCATCCCGACACCGCGGCCACTCACGTCGGTGACCTCCTCGGCTGTCGAGAAGCCCGGATGGAAGACCAGATCGTAGATATCTGACTCTTCCATCCGTTCGAGTTCGGACTCGGTTTTGACGCCTTTATCGATGGCTTTCTCCTTGAGCATCTCCGGATCAAGCCCGGCCCCGTCGTCAGCAACCTCGATGTTGACGTGGTCGCGGTCGCGGGTTGCGGTCAGCGAGACGTTTCCAGTGCGTTCTTTGCCTTTCTCTTCGCGCACCTCGGGTGGCTCAATCCCGTGGTCGACCGCGTTGCGAAGGATGTGGATCAGCGGGTCACGAATCTCGGTCAGGATTGTCCGGTCAAGCTCAATGTCCTCGCCAGTGACGGTGAAGTTGACCTCTTTGCCGGTTTCGCGGGCCACATCCCGAACCAGCCGCGGGAAGGTATCAACGACTTTTGACAGCGGGATGAGCCGCATATCCATCGCGGTATCCTGGAGATTGCCAGTGATTTTGTCGAGTTCATCAAGATTGTCCGAGTCGATCCCGGCGCGTTCCATCTCCCGGCGGAGCTTGATCCGGCTGGTGACAAGCTGTTCAACGAGGTTGTACAGCTCATCAAGCTGGTTGACATCGACGCGGACGGACTGGATATCGGTATCATCAGAGCCTGATGAGCTTGGCCCGGAGCGACCGCCCGATCCGGGTGAGGATCGACCACTACTGCTGTCGTCGCTGCTATCATCACTGCTACTGCTGTCGTCGCTGTCGTCAGCGTCGGCGGTTGCTGCCTCAGCGTCGCCTGTGTCCTCGCTTTCGGTCTCTGACTCGTCGGCTTCTGTGGCGGTGCCAGCCGCCGCGGCGGCCTCGGCTGCGGTCATCGAGTCGTCAGCCGTCGCCGTCACCGGGCTGACAGTTGCGGTCGCAACCTTCCCGATGCCCTCCAACAGCCCCTCGATGTTGTCGCCAGTCGTATCGATCACAAAGATATCAAACGTCTCCTCAAAGTCGCCATCTTCAACCGCATCGCGGTCAGGGTGTGTCGCAATTCGGTCGAATTCATCGTCGACCTCCTGCATGATGAAAATCGCCTCGACACCCGGCATCTCGGTGTCGCCAAGCCCGACTGTTGCGCGGTAGACAGCCTCGCCGGGTTCGAGTTCGCTCTCTGCAAGCGAGTCAGGAACTGAGCCTGCTTCTGCTGCTGGCTCCTCGTCGGCCTCTTCAGTAGTGTCGTCGGTCGTTTCAGCGGTTTCCGCCGGCTCCTCAGCAGCGTCTTCCTCGACTTCAGCCTCCTCGGCAGACGCTTCGGCCGAATCGTCTGTTTCTGTCGCTGACTCTTCGTCCGCGTCGTCGGCCTCCTCAGTCGTTGCAGTAGCCTCTTCGGTTGACTCGTCAGCGGCTCCACTATCGTCACCGCCGTCACCGCCGCCACCGCTGACGCTGCCAGTCTCCATCTTTTCGCGGAGGTCGGCCTCAACGCCGCTGGCGTCGATCTCCGTCTCGCCGTCTTCGGCGATATCGCCGACCATGGCGTCGAGATAGTCTACCGAATCGAAGAGCAGATCCATCAACTCGGTGTCGACCTCGATCTTTCCGTCTCGGACTTCATCCAGCAGATCCTCCATCTCGTGGGCGAGTTCGCTGACAGACTCAAACCCCATCGCGGAGGCGTTGCCTTTGAGTGTGTGGGCAATCCGGAAAATCGAGTCCATCGCCTCCTCGTCGCTGGGATCTGCCTCCAGATCCAGCAGTGCGTTGTTTAGCTCAGTGATACCCTCCTCGCTTTCAGCCACGAAGGCCTTACGGTGTGCGTCACTCATTGTACCATCTCCCTGACCGTTTTCGCAATATCGTTGATGTCGCAGACTGCATCAACACAGCCCGCCTCGACCGCGCGTTTCGGCATGCCATAGATAACACAACTCGCCTCGTCTTGGGCGACTGTTTGACCGCCAGCCTCTTGAATGGCACAGATACCGTCAGTACCATCCGAACCCATCCCAGTAAGGATAACGCCCGTCAGTGGATCGGTGATCTTCTCGGCGGCTGCTGTCATCGTCACATCCACCGCGGGGTGGACGGAGTGGCCCAGATCCTCCTCGATCAGCTCGACTCGCAGCCGCCCATCGCTGTAGCCTGCGATGCTGAGGTGGCTCCCACCGCGAGCAACGAGTGCTTCGCCAGCCCCAATTCGGGCACCGTCGGTCGCCTCCTTCACAGTGTACCGACTCGCCGCATCAAGTCGGTCGGCAAACCGTGCGGTAAAGGCCTCTGGCATATGCTGGACGATGATCACCCGACAGTCACCAGCCGGCAACTCGTTCATCACCTGCTCGACAGCGTCGGGGCCGCCAGTCGAGGAGCCGATAATTATCGTCCGTTTGTCGTCGAACGGCTCCAGCCCTGTCGTTGTCGTGCCACCAGCCGTTGGCGTCGCCGTCTGCTGTTGTGGTTGCGACGTGGTCTGGCGGCTGGCCTGTTGGAGGTCGGCGTCGGCAACTGACCGAACCGTATCGAGTAGCTGCTCGCTGTGTTGGGAGACACCCATTGACACCTCGCCGCCGGGTTTCGAAAAGAAGTCAACAGCCCCCTTTTCGAGTGCCTCGAAGGTGACCTCCGCGCCGTCTTCGGTGTGGGCACTCAGCATGAGCACCGGCGTTGGCTGTTCCTCCATAATCCGTTCGACGGCTTCGATACCGTCCATGCGCGGCATCTCCAGATCCATCGTGACGACATCCGGCTGCTCCTCTTTGATGACTTCCAACGCTTCAACACCGTCTTCTGCCTCGCCGACAACCGGGATTCCGCCCTCATTGAGGAGGTCGGTAATCAGCCCGCGCATGAACCGCGAGTCGTCGACAACAACGGTTTTCGGCTTACGCACGCCCACCACCCCAGTTTCTGTTGGTGGCGACCGCTGCTCGCCGCTGCCCGCCGTGGAATGGCTCGCCCCGCATTGTTATGAGTACTACTGAAAGACAGCGAATAAAGCCACCGGCTCAAAACTCATCTGTGATCGCTCAGCGGGGAGCCATCCCCGCTCATTGTCTTGAGCAGTGTTCTCGACTCATTTCGGCCGACAGTGTTGCCTACGCGTATCATCTCTGCGACTCCAGTGAACAGAGTTAACTACTCATATTGTGTAAGTTACGTGTATGGCCGAGAGTGAAACGGAACCCGCAGATGTCGATGCAGAGCAATCGACGGGGGAGGCAACCAAAGTCTTGGAGTTCGGTTTGGGCGATAAGACGTACTGTCTTGATATCGATGTGGTCGATGAAATCGTTGACGCGGGCGATCTCACCCGGATTCCAAACTCCCCGCCACACGTTGAAGGTGTGATGGATCTGCGGGGACGCACAACCTCGATTATCAATCCCAAATCGGTGTTTGATATCGAAGACGATGGCCAACGCGAGCGAATTATCGTCTTCGATCCCGATGCGATGGAAGATCAGGCAACTGTCGCCTGGATCGTTGATGAGGTGTTCCAAGTTCGAGATGTCACCCCTGACGAGGTCGATCAGACAACGACTGCTGACGACGAGAACGTCTATGGGATTGTCAAAGGCGATGATCGGTTTGTTGTTTGGGTGCATCCAGATATCGCCGCCGCAGAGTAACTGTTCTCAGCTGTGAGAACCAGGGGCAAACGTTTATATTTCAACCGCACGCCAGATCACATATGTGCGTCCCGCGAGTCGCCACTGGAACCGTAGGTGCGTTTCGTGGCGACATCCGAACTCGGCGAAAACGATGGATTCAGCCTTTTTATTGCCGGGTTGTTGCTCTCGATACTGCGGTGACACAGCTACAGCGAGTATCCCCGGCGCGGGAGTCCGGGAGAATCATTCCTGATAGACACCGACTGTCTGGGGGCTGGCCGGCAGCCACCGCTGACTGTCGGTGGCAACACAACTCAACCGAGCCATGTCTGTAGAGGAACTCCCACTGGCCCCGCAGCTCACCGACACCGAGAGTATTATTATTGCCGGCCCGCCGATGAGCGGGAAATACGAGCTGCTACACCGGCTGTTTGGTGCCCGCGGGGAGTACGCGCTGCTGTTGTCGACCGGCCACGACGCAACTGACGTGCGGGATGATTATACGTCGATTACGGGCAACGATGGCGACTCGATTGCCGTTATCGACTGTGTGAGTCTCGAACAGGGTGCGGATGTGGAGGATACGGAGTTCACGAAATACGTCTCCTCCCCGAAGAATCTCACCGATCTCGGCGTCAAATTCACGCAACTGACCGATACGATGGCCGAGCTTGAGCCGACTGTTGGCCTCCACTCCCTTTCACAACTCCTGATGTACTGGGAGGCCGACCGCATCTACCAGTTCACTCGCGTGTTGCTCAGCCAGACGGGCAACGAGGGGTGGCCGACAATCGCTGTCATCAACTCGACGATGCACGACGAACAGACGATTCATACGCTGTTAGACCCCTTCGAAACGGTTGTTGACACCCGAACAGCTGATCAGGGCCGGGAACTCCGTATTCGGGGACGGCTCTCCTCGCCAACGCCGTGGCAACAGTTTTAGTTGCTGTTAGCTGATCGTTGAGCCGACACCAACCGCAATCAGACACAGCAGTGCGATGTGAAGTACCTCGGGGACAAGCCCCGAGGCTTCACCGTTTAGCCTTCCGCACCGCGCCCGCAGGCGAATTTAATTCCCCTCGACCTTCCTGTAAGGGTTGGCTGGAATTAACACCCGAACACTCGGTGTGTCCGTGAGGGTCGGCGGCTCCACTCCGCCCGACAACACCCGTCTCACCTGCCGTGGCAGGGTGTTGAGAGGTGTCGCATTTCCATAGGTTTGCTCAGTCAGCGTTGGATTAAGGTCTTTAACCCGTCTTTTGGGTTCTCTGACTGTACTCTACTGTACGAAACGTGGTTAGTTAAACATTCGCGTCGGCTTCACCCTCGGGGTCAAGCCCCGAGGCACTCGCCTTGCCTCTCTGTAGACTGTCGTTCCCGCCACCGCGACAGCCGAGATGTGGTAGCCCGATTTTTTCGACATCGCCGCCGGAATCAACAGATACCCGCGCATTCCAGGCAACGCATTCGAGACAAAGAGTGCCGACAGTTCCCAGCGATCAAACCAGCTGAGTGCCAGATCACTCCAGCGGCTGTTCATCCGAGCGCGCTGGGTGAGCCATTCGGCGTCGACATCGCGGTACCGAATCAGCCCAAACAGCAGCAGTTGGCCGACTGTCGCGCCAACGACGGCGGCCACAAAAACCGACAGGATACCGCTAAGCGTCCCGCTCAGCAGCGCGACCGCGCCGATAAGGAGTGCGCGAGTCGGGATGAGCTTGCCGACTAACACCCCTTCGAGCAGGAAAATCCCGAAGATACCAACCGCTCCGTAGGTGGCGACGGCTTCCATCGGGAGAGTCGCTAAGCTCATTAGATTACATATATTTATTGTTTAAGTACAAATAGTTATCGATGCGGAATAACACGTGTTACGCTGTGACGGTACTTTTTTCCTCCTTACTCGTTGGCAACCATCATGGACGGACACGCGGCTGCCGCCAAACAGGCCCTTGGCTACTCGCGGTGGTGGCAGCTTGCGGCCGCAGCGGGGATGATGGCACTCGTTAGTCCCTACCAGTATGTCTGGTCATCAATCGAGGGGCCATTGGCAGCCGAACTCTCGGTTTCGCTGTCGGCGATTGGGTTTGTCTTTACCACCTATGTCGTCGTCATGACGCTGGTGCAGTTTCCCGCTGGCTGGTGGCGGGATCGGGCCGGGCCACAGATGGTGACGCTGGTTGCCGGCATCTGTGCAGGCGGTGGTTATCTGGGATTGGCTGTGGCAACGACGCTGTGGCAGGTTGCCCTCGCGTATGCGGTGGGTGCTGCCGGCGTGGGAATGGTCTATACCGTTGCGGTCAACACCGCAGTGAAATGGTTTCCCACACGACGCGGTCTTACGACCGGGGTTGGGACAATGGCGTTTGCCGCCGGCAGCGCGCTGTTCATCCCTGTTGTCCGGTGGCTGATCGCTGACGACGCACTGACGACCGGATTTTGGGCCATGGGTCTGCTGATCGGTGGCGGCATTTTGCTTGGTACTGTCGTACTGCAGGATCCGCCGCAGGGTTGGCCACACGACTTCGCAGCCACCTCCGACGAGGCCAGTAATGCTACCGACAGCGACGACGCATCCGACGAGACCAGTGATCCAACCGACAGCGACGACACATCCAACGAGGCCAATAATCCCACCGACAGCGACGACACAACCACACAGAGCCAACGAGAGTATTCCTCTCGTGAGATGGTACGCACATGGCAGTTTTGGGTGCTGTATGTGATGTTTGCTGCTGTCAGTGCGACCGGGCTGATGATCACCGCGCGGGTGATTCTGTATGCTGAATCTGCCGGACTGACTGCTCGTGTGGCAACCCTTGCTGCGGTTGCGGTGCCGCTGAGTTCTGCCGGTGGTCGACTGCTCGTTGGCGATCTCTCAGATCGCGTTGATCGAGCCTCGACTGCGGCGGTTGCACTGCTGGCCTGCGGTGGTGGCACCGTCGGCGTCGTCGCCACCGCCGGACTCACCACCGCGGCTGGTTTTGTCATCGCCGTCGCTGTTGCGGTCTTCTGTTGGAGTTCGCAGTTTTCGGTGTTTCCGAGTCTCGTCGGCGACTACTACGGAGCCAGTCACTCCTCAACGAACTACGCGGTCGTCTACTCCGGGAAGCTCTGGGGCGGCGTCTTCGGCGGCGGTGTTGTTGGCTGGCTTGTGGGCAGCGTCGGGTGGGACGCCGCGTTTCTCGTTGGTGCCGCTCTCGCTGTCGGTGCGGGACTGCTTGGATTCAGTTTGCGACCGCCAGAGTAGGACGCTACCGAAGCACGCCCGCAGTCGTCGCCAGCGATTTTGCGCGCATGGGTGGTTGCCCTCACAGCGTTTGGTTGCTGAGAGTGGTACGCTATCTCATCCCAACAACAGAGTATAAGTCACCGCAGTCAGCTTGTCTATCCATGGACGCAATTGTTCTTGCTGGTGGCTATGCAACACGAATGTGGCCGATCACGCGAAACCGACCAAAGATGCTGCTGCCGGTCGGCGATACGACAGTGATCGACAAAACGCTCGCGCAGCTTGACGACAACGACGATGTGGAGGATGTCTACATCAGCACCAACGAGCGGTTCGCGGCTGATTTCGAGAACTACGTTGATGAACAGGGGTATTCGAAACCGGAGCTTTCTGTTGAGGACACAAGCGACGAAGACGAGAAGTTCGGCGTTGTTGGCGCACTCGCCCAACTCATCGACCGCGAAGGGCTTGATGACGACCTGCTCATCATCGCTGGCGACAACATGGTCGGCTTCGATATTGAGGACTTCGTGGCCTTCTTCGAGGAGAAATCCTCGCCAGTGTTGGCTGCCTACGACGTTGGCGACCGCGAACGCGCGAAATCCTACGGGCTTGTCGAGCTTGATGGCGACGAGGTCATCAACTTCCAGGAGAAACCCGACGACCCCAACACGACGCTGGCGTCGATTGCCTGCTATGCGTTCCCGGCTGCTGTGCTGCCGAAATTCGATACCTATCTCGCCGACGACCAGAACCCCGACGAGCCGGGCTGGTTCCTCCAGTGGCTCCAGGATCGACAATCGGTGTACGCCTTCACCTTCGATGATGTCTGGTTCGATATCGGCGAGGCCGACGCCTACCTCGATGCAGTCGACTGGAAACTCGGCGGCGAGCCAAAGATTGCCGACAGCGCGACTGTCGAAAACAGCGAACTCAACGGCTCAACACACGTGATGGCTGGGGCAACGATCAAAGACGCGACGCTGACTGATACGTTGGTGTTCCCTGACGCCCACGTTGAAAACGCTGAACTCACCGAGACAGTCTTCGATGAGAAAGCGACGGTTGAGGGAATCGATCTCACCGAGAGTCTGATCGGTGGCTACAGCGTCGTCACCGAGTAGCCCGACTGACTTTTTCTCTGTTCTACTATGACAACGTTTGTCGTTGGCACTGATTCTGTCCATACAAGCGCGGCTATCTGCGACTATCTGCTTGGCCGGATCGCTGCGGAGGATACTGCCCATGCGATCAACGTTGTTGCCGACAACAGCGATCCAGCCTCAGCCCGTGACGGCCAAGACGCACTCAACGCGGTTGCTGCCAGACTCGCTGCTGCCGCAAGCGTCGAGACCACCCAGCGCGAGACCGAGGCTGATCCAGCCACTGAACTCTGCTCGCTGAGTGACCGCGTCGATGCCGATGAGCTGCTTGTTGCTGGTGATCCACCAGCCGATGCAACCACTGTCGACGGTGTTACGGAGCAACTGTTGGTGCAGTCACCACGGCCTGTCGTTGTCGTTCCCGATACCGCGCC
>OBKM01001059.1_pt1 | contig 11858 bp, 7 predicted proteins | sample 1519691 | NCBI WGS metagenome assembly OBKM01 (sample SAMEA37050418, study PRJEB22526) | metagenome | biome: saline pan; feature: lake; material: water | place: Egypt | collected 2015 | depth 0.5 m
GGACAGAAATGTCCAGAGAAGAGAAACGAGGCGCTCCTTTCGAAAAGGTTTCGAGAGATAGCCGTCGAATCCGGCGTTGAGGATGCGTTTGCGCTCGTCCGGAGAGACGTACGCCGTGCAGGCTACGGTAGGCGTGTCGCGATGCGTGGGGTGGTCGTGGAGAGTGTGTAGCAGGTCAACGCCGTTTGCGTCGTCGTCGAGATCGATGTCGATCAGGAAAAGGTCGAACGGCGTTTCTTGGATATGCTTGAGCGCCTCCTGGTAATTGGCGGCACACTCGACCTCGAAGGTTGACTCCAACATGGTATCGACCAGCGAGCGCATGCCGGCATAATCCTCCACGAAGAGGATACGCGGCGGCTGGATCGATGATGGAGACGCAGATTGAGCCGGGAGCGAGGCGCTTTCAGCGTCAGGGGGCGCAGCGGCGAGAACCGGCGCAGATACGAAGAAACCAGCCATAGTGGGAGGGGAATCCTTTTCGTGTAATACTCACTGTAGTTATGGCGGTCTGCGCCGGATTCTTAAATGAGCGCTGAGGGCAGACAAATGGAAGTGAAAAAAAGAGAGGTGAAAAAAGAAAAGCGATGCCCGCCATCCGCGAGCACCGCTTTTCTCGAGTGTCTAAACGTAGAAGTCGGGGCGGCCGGATTTGAACCGGCGACCTCTTCGTCCCGAACGAAGCGCGCTACCTGGCTGCGCCACGCCCCGGCTTTTGCACACTGCTTTGTAAGAGCGGATGAGCGAAAGGATCCATGAAAATGGGTGGTCCTTCCCGGCCGTCCTTGTAAGACGCTACCCGCGAGCGGAAAGTTCAACGGTTATCCACACAAAACCCGCGGCGCGGGCAGCGTGGCTTAAACGCCGCGTCGCTGGAACCGCTCGTACATGGCGTCGATCTCGTCGGCGTAGCGCTCGGTGATGACGTTGCGCTTTAATTTCATCGTCGGAGTCATCGAGCCGTCCTCGGTGGTAAAGGGCTCGCTGAGAAGCGTGAAGTCACGGATTTTCTCGTGCGCGGGGGCATCGTAGCTGTACTCGCGGAAAGCCTCTTCGAAAATGGCTCGCACCTCTTCATGCTCGGTGAGGTCTTCGTCGTCAAGGGTATCGACGTCTACGCCGCGGTCGCGGGCATGTAGGCGAAGCGATTCGAAGTCGGGGACGATAAGCGCTGCCAGGAAGGGACGGCCTTCACCGACGATCATAATCTGATCGATCCAGGGTAGCGTCTTGAACTCATCCTCGATGGGACCGGGATAGATGTTTTTGCCGCCTCCGGAGACGATCATGTGCTTGATACGATCGGTGACCATCAGATAGCCGTTGTCGAACCGTCCGACATCGCCCGTATGATACCAGCCGTCGGTATCGAAGGCGGCGCGAGTGTCCTCAGGACGTTGCCAGTACTTTTCCATCACGTTCGGGCCACGGGCAAGGATCTCGCCTTCCTCGGTCGTCAGATCGGACGGGTAGTCGCCGCCGCTCAGGGTGCCGACGATCGTCTCGTCCGAAAGTCGTTGAATGGCCACGGTTACGCCGGGGAGCACGTGTCCCACCGTGCCGTAGCGGGGCGCGTCGAGCGGATTGACGGTGAGGACGGGTGCCGTCTCTGTCAGGCCATACCCCTCGATGATCTTGATCCCCGCCGCTTGGAAGAACGTGCCGATCTTTTCGGGCAGGGCGGCCCCGCCCGAAGCGGCAAAACGCAGGTTGCCGCCGAGCTTTTCGTGGAGCTTCGAGAACACGAGCCGATGTGCGAGCCGATATTTGAGCTTAAGCCACGGGCCCGGACCGCCATTCGATCGCGCTTCGGCCATCTGCTGGCCGGTGTCTACGGCCCAGTTGAACAGCTTCTCCTGGATAGCTGACCCCTCGCTCGCTTTTCGTTTGACGCGCGTGTACACCTTCTCGAAGAGCCGCGGCACGGAGATCATGACGGTGGGAGACGTCTCCAGAAGATTGCGGCTCACCGCGTCAATGTTTTCGGCGTAACTGATCGTCGCACCGGCGGCCATGACTGTATAGTATCCGGTCGTGCGTTCGAAGGCGTGGCTCAGCGGGAGAAAGGAAAGGTGGTGGTCGCTGTCGCCGAACGGTATGACCTTGAGAAGCGCCTTGATGTTCGATGCGAAGTTTTGATGCGAGAGCATTACGCCTTTGGGTTGGCCCGTCGTGCCACTCGTGTAGAGGAACGCGCAGGAATCAGACGGATCTACGTCCTCGCGCAGCGTGATCAGCGACTCGGCGTGCTCCGTCCAGTACGCCGCCCCAGCGCTCATCGCGTCGTCCCAGTGGTGCATATAGCCGGGCGGATTCTCGGGCAGCTCGCTCATCACAATGACGTGCTCCAGGTCGGGGCACTCGTCGATGATCTCCTCGACCTTCTTGCGCTGCACAGGAACCGACACAATGAGCGCGCTGGCGCCCGAGTCGCGCAGAATATAGGCGATTTTCTGCGGGGGGAGGGAGGTGAAAATGGGCACGTTAATCCCGCCGAGAATCTGCGTGGCAAGATCGGTAATCGCCCACTCCGGCCGATTTTCGGAGAGCAGCGCAACCCGGTCGCCGGAACGCACGCCATGTTCGTGCAGATGCCCTGCCAGACTCTGCACGCGCTCTTGGAGCTCCGACCAAGTGATGTCCTGCCAGGTATCGTCGTCGGCTTTGTAGCGAAGGGCGGGGCGCTGCTGCCCTTCGTAGTGGTCAGCAAGGCGAGTGAACAGCTGCGGAATGGTGTTGAATGGAACCTGAGCGGGCATAATGCACAGCAGATGCAAGTGCGAGAGTTCAGTCGATCGGTAGTTGCGAGATCGGTAGTTGCGAGAAGAGCGCTATCGGCCCTATGCGTCCGCGCCTACGGCTTCATCGAGGGAACGGATGCTGTCCTCTGCGAAGCGTTGGGCGAGCTGTTCTTTGATGGTGCGCACGAGGCCCGGTCCTTCGTAGACGAGCCCCGTGTACAGTTGGACCAGGGAGGCACCGGATCGAATGCGGCGATACGCTGCCTCGGCCGAGTCAATGCCACCAACGCCGATGATGGGCAGCGTTCCGTCCGTGGCGCGGTACACGTAGCGCACCAATCGGTCGGCTCGCCGGGCAAGCGGGGGGCCACTTAAGCCGCCGGCACCGATCCTTTCGAGCCGATCGGAATCCGTGTCCAGTGACACGTTGTCGAGGTGCGACAGCGTATTGGCGATCACGAACCCGTCGATGGCGTGTGCCTGCGCGCAGTCGATGATCTCCTCGATCTGGCTATCGTACACCACCTCCTCGCTGTAGAGGGGGGAGAGTTTCACCAACAGGGGACCGTCGTAATCCACGGCTTCGCGCTCCTGCTGAATAGCGCTGAGCAAGGACCGAAGGGCATCAGGATTTTCAAATGTCCGTCCGTCTTCGGTGTTTGGGCATGAGATATTTAGGACCACGTACGACGCATGCGGCGCAAGCAGGCGAAAACTTCTGCAGTAGTCGTCTACCGCGTCGTCACCGGTGATGGCCGGATCGTGCGTCTTCGCTATGTTGACGCCTACGGGACGAGAGCATTGCTGCAGGCGATCATCGAGCCGCCGTGCGATGGCTTCAGCTCCTTCGTTGTTGAGCCCCATGCGATTGATGAGGGCCCGGTCTTTCGGAAGCCGGAAGGCGCGCGGGCGGGGATTGCCCTCCGAAGGCTGCGCGCTCACGGATCCGATCTCCGCAAACCCAAAGCCGACATGCTCCCAGAAAGGGAGCAGTCGAGCATCCTTGTCAAAGCCAGCCGCGAGGCCGATGGGATTGGGGAATGACAGTCCCCAGAGCGACTGCTTTAGGGTGCTGCTCTCAAACTCAAAGAGCGGATCGACGAGGGAAGGCGACAGCGCCTGAACTATCCGCGCGGCGCGCATGCCCCACCGGTGGGCGCGCTCGGCCTCCATCTTAAATAGCAGCGGGCGAAAGAAACGATACATGAAGAAGTTCGGTGACGCAAGTCGAAATTCGTCGGGCGGAGGCCTATCTTTTCTGCTGCTCTTTTCGCGCAACAGCCTCTTGGGATAGATCGACCAACCAACACCATAAAAGCATGAGCGTGACCATTTCGCAAGTCGATGCCTTTACCGATACACCATTTTCAGGAAATCCTGCCGGTGTCTGCGTGCTCAGCCGTTCGCGAAGCACTGATTGGATGCAGCAGGTCGCGCGTGAGATGAATTGCTCCGAGACGGCTTTCGTGCGTCCGGAGGGGGAGCAGTGGTCGCTCCGATGGTTCACCCCAACGCATGAGGTCGACCTGTGTGGGCATGCAACGCTGGCGAGTGCTCACGTGCTGTGGGAAGAGGGGCACTCGTCTCAAGAGCTTATATCGTTTCGGACAAAAAGTGGCACCCTCACGGCTCGACGGGAGGACGGGAGAATCGCAATGACATTCCCCGCTGAACCCGCTAAACCGCTTGCGCCAGTCCCAGACGGATTAGAGGCAGCGCTCGGCACCACGCCCGAGTATGTCGGGCAAAATCGAATGGATTGGCTTGTGCGGTTGAATCGCGAGGAACAGGTGTGCCAGCTGTCGCCGGATATTGCCCAGTTGGAGCAGTTTGAGGTGCGCGGGATTATCGTGACGGCGCCCTCTGCGTCCGAGGAGTACCACTTTGTGTCGCGCTTCTTTGCGCCGCGCGTCGGCGTGCCGGAGGATCCGGTGACGGGATCGGCGCACTGCTGCCTGGGTCCGTACTGGACCGAGGAGCTCGGAGAAGCGCGCCTGGTGGGGCGTCAGGTCTCGCCGCGCGGCGGCACGGTGCGTGTCGACGTCTCCGCCGGGAACGATGAGCAGCTCGAGCTCGCAGGTCGCGCCGTCACGACGCTGCGCGCCGAGCTGCTCGTCTGACGCTCGTCCCTCATGCGCAGTGAAGACCCGGCAGGAGTTACCACCCCGGCCGGAAGACGAGTCCGAGATCCCAGCCAACATCACGCTGGAAGGGATAGGCGTAGAACGTCTCTAGCACAAGCGCGCCGAGCACGTTGAACCGGGCCGACACGCCAGCACTTACGAGCGGCTGAGCGGAGGTCACCTGGTTGCCAACTCGCGTGTTGAACTCGGAGTTCAGCGGATCACTCAGGTTTATGCTTTCGCCCGACCAGGCGACCCCTACATCCGTGAAGAGAGACAGCTCCGTTGGCAGATAGGGGAAGGTAAAGAGGCCGAACTGCTCCACGCCGAAGAGCGGGATTCGAACCTCGGCGCTCGCCATGGCGATGCGCGAGCCGCGAAGCCGGTCGATCATCTCGGCAGTGCTGGCCTGCTGACTGCGGTCTTCACTGAGGACTGAGTTAAAGCTATACCCGCGGATAAATCCTTGCTGATAAGGGGCGCCGAGAAATTCCGTACCGAAGTTGAAGAGGCTCGTGAGATCATCACCCGATTCCTGAGGAGCCCCTGCGCCGTAGTTCCCCACGTGAAGACCTCGGATGGCAAATGTCAGGGGATTCGAGTAAAAGTAGCGGCGGTAGTCGATGCGGGCTGTCACAAATGAATCGTTGCCGATGAGCGGCTGAACCTCAAAGCGGTATCGTCCACCCTGGGTTGGGGAGGTGAATCCGAAGCGCGAGAAGTCGCCCACGTAGGCTGCCCCGCCCGTTGCGAGATAGGCTGCGTCGGGCGTGTCGAGCGTTTCCTCCCGGACGCCGGCACGTGTCACGGTGCGCACGCGCTGCTCGAGAGCAAAGCGCACGGCGCCACCCGTCAGTTCGAAGCGTCGCGTCTCAGAAAGCGGGTAGGTGGTAAGGCCGGTCAGGCGCGTGTTATAGATGCGCTGAATGACCTGCTGGATGACCGGCTGCCCGTTGACAAGACCCCGCTGCACGCCAGCAAAGGCAATCGGAATGTGCGAGAACGAGCCGCCATAGTTCAGCCGGCTCCCGCGATCCATGTAGGAGACCTGCCCGCCGATGTCGCGGAAGGTACCATTTGCCTGGACAACGATGTTCAGGTTGCGGTTGCCCAGCATGTCACTAAAGAAGAAGCCGACACCACCGGACACCTGCGATCCAAAGGGACCTCCCACGGAGGCGCCCACACGCGGCGGAGCGATGCGATCGAGCTGGAGGCCTCCTGAATACTCCTCAGGATCGAAGTCGATATCCTCCGGAAGGCCGGTCACAGCGTCGCTCAGGTAGCTACCAACGACTCCCTCATTGGGCGAGTAGGTTGGTGGAAGGAGGCCGGCGGCCGCCATCCGTTCGCCTTCAGTGAGTCCCATGGGCGTCACGAGATCTCCCTGTGCTTCATCGGCCGGAAGGGAGACAATTGAATATCCGTTATTTGCAAAGACGGAGAAGGCCAGATCGCCGCTCTGGGAGGCGACAGAAAGAGCGGGCGACAGTCCCGTGATGCCACTCACGCCGGTTTTCAGGTTCGTGACGCGATACGTCTCTCCCGTTTCCGGCTGGTAGCGGTAAACGTCCCGGAAGCCGTCATGGTCGGAGATGAAGTACAGGCTGCGCCCATCCGGAGAGAACTGCGGATTGTGCTGCTTGCCATTCAAGAAAGGACGGAGCGTCTCGATCTCTCGCGTCTCGACGTCAATTAGACCGAGTCGCTTATCGCCAAATTCCAGCGTTTCAAAGTCGGTCCCTCCGGGTCCGCGGTCGGTGGTGAACGCGATCGTTTCGCTGTCGGGAGACCATGCCGGTTGCACAACGGCGTACCGGTCGTTGGTTAGCTGGCGCGCCTCCCTCGTCTCAAGGTTGATGACGTACAGATTGCTGAGCCCCCCCTCAATGCCGGCAAAAGCGATCGACTCCCCATCGGGTGCCCACGCCAGGTTATTGATGGCGCCTACCTCATCGACCTTCTTTCGCTCGACAATATCCCCCGAGGTCACGTCCATGATATTGATCTCGTTGGTCCCCTGGGTGAAGGTAATGAAGGCAAAACGCTCGCCGTCGGGCGACCACGAGCCGGCCGACTCGATGAAGCGGATGTCATCGAAGTGGGGATTCGAGTTCATCCCGGTTAGCTCCTCCACCGTCTCACCGGTCTCCGCGTCGGAGATGTAGAGATTAATAGTGAAGGGGTCGTTCCTTGAGATGTGAGCCACGTAGCGCCCATCGGGGCTCATCGAGGGCGCTACATGAAGCTGGTCTTCGGCTCCCGGTTCGCCCACGGCTGCCTGGCCGACCTCATCCGGGGCGTCGCGCCCTTCGGTTTCAGGCAGGTAATTTTCGCGAACCGATTCTTTCCAGGCTTGGGAGAGGGAGTCAGCTGTCACGCCGAGCGAATACACGAAAGCCGAGTCAACCCCAACGCGGCCCGACAGTTTGTAGAGATTCGTGACGGCCTGATCGCCGTACTCACCGCCAATGTAGGCCATGTAAGCCTGCCCGTAGCGATAGGGGAAGTACGTAAACTGATCGCGCGTCATGTCTTCCACTGTGGGAAGATCGTCGCGCAGAGCCGCGTCGCGCAGCCACATGGCCGTGTGCGGGTGCTCTCGCCCAAGTGTCAGGTACTCGGCCATCCCCTCAACCAGCCACAGGGGGAGACGCTGCATGGAGAAGCCGGGCGAGTCGCCGCGCAGGGCAATATCGAACTGGAAGGAGTGAACAAGTTCGTGCCCGAGGACATGATCCGTTTCGCTGTAGATACCCGTGAGGGGCATCACCACGCGCTCCTTCAGGGCTTCTGTAACGCCACCGACGCCCTGTCCGATCTGTCCCTGTATGACATTTGTCTGCTGGAAGTCGGTATCATTGGCGTAGAAAATGAGCGGCTTCCGCTCGTCAAATTCTCGGAGGAAGGTGCGCGAATGGCGCTGGTACCATCGCTCAGCCATCCGAGCGACATCCTGGATGGTGACCTCCATCTCCGGATAATAGTAAATTTCGAAGTTCTCGGTCTGGAACTTCTGGAAGTCAAATTCCTCGTACTGGACCTTATTGCGACCAAAGTACTGAGCAGTCGCCGTGTCAATGGTAAAAGCAAGAACGAGAAGAAAGGTAAAAACGGTGGTCAGGGAGCGACGCATGGTGCGAGGGAGCCGGTTGGGAAAGCGTCGGATATAAGTGGACCACACTAACTTTCTCACGCCGTTTAAGGTTCGCGCAATTTTAAAATGAGCGCAATGTAACATAAAGTTGAATTTTGGTCTTGAAGAATGAGGATGGCGCGCCGGTATGCTCTTTGATTCTAATGTGGGTAGTCGGAGACCGCTTTGATCGGCTTTAGATTATTGTCTAGATGAGGAGATAGCACCGCGACCCGATTGAGGTAGAAATACAGGCGCAAGGGGGGGCGCAGCCACTGAACCAAGGGGTACGACATGACGCATCGCCCACATGGTAGTTTTTGAAACCTAAGTAGAGCGTACCGCCCCGCCGATATGGGGCTGTACTTGACGAGAACAATTCGTTACATTATGTAACTGTTGCCATGCTCAAAAGCCGGACGCACTCGGCGTTCGTGTAAGCATCGCGCTCAGTGAGGCTGTCGATTATGGAGGACTATCGCATTCGGATTCGTATCTTTGCCGGGGTTGTGCTCGCAGTACTGGCGCTTCTCGGCGGGCGACTCGTGCAGCTGCAGGTTGTCAGCTCGGACACCTACTGGGGCGAGTCGCAGAGCAACGCCGTCCAGCAGCAGCGAGTCACGCCGGCCCGAGGGGCTATCTACGACCGGTCCGGCACGCTGCTGGTTGATAACGAGCCGACCTATACGGTCATGCTGACGCCCCGCCATTTCGACCCCGATCGGACAGAATTGCTTGCTGATCTGCTCGGCGTCTCGGACTCGCTCGTGACGCAGCGGCTTGAGGAGGCGCGATCGTGGAGTTCGGTGCGCCCGAGCCGCTCGTTTCGCGAGGTGCCTTTCGAGGCGTTCAGTCGTATCCAGGAGCACCTGTACGCCCTTCCCGGCGTCACGTATGAAATTGAGCCGCGACGCCAATATCATACGGACGCGCGGGCCGCTCACGCGCTCGGTTATGTCCGGGAGATTGGAAGCAGGTCGCTGGAGCGGCTTCGAACGCAGGGCTACCGGCAGGGAGAACGAGTGGGCACGTCCGGAATCGAGCGGCAGTATGAGGAGTACCTCCGCGGCACGCCGGGGCATGAGTTCAAAGTGGTGAACGTCCGAGGCCTCGAGGTGAAGTCCTATCGCGACGGGGCGGAAGACCGACCGCCCGAGAGCGGGTACGACCTCCACCTGAACCTCGACCACGAGATGCAGGCGCTGGCCGAGTCGCTCTTCGTCAACAAGCGCGGCGCGGCAATCGCCATCGATCCCAACAATGGTGACGTGCTGTCTCTCGTGAGTAAGCCCGACTATCACCCCGGGACCTTTGCTCGATCGGTCAGAGCGGAAACGTGGGACAGCCTGCGGACGGATCCAACGCGGCCGCTCTTTAACCGCGCGACGATGAGCGGCGTCCCGCCCGGATCGGTCTGGAAGCCGTTCATGTCTCTGATGGCGCTCGAAGAAGGGCTCATCTCGGCCAACTCGCAGCTGGATTGCCCGTCCGGGTATCCCATTGGAAACCGCGTCTTCCGCAACCACGAGAATAAGAGCTTCGGAAGGATCGACGTCCAGAAGGCGCTGGAAGTGTCGTGCAATACGTTCTACTACCAGCTCATGGAAGATATAGACGTGAACACGTGGAACGACTGGGCGGAGACGTTCGGGTTCGGTCAGAGAGCGCCCATCGATCTGGGGTCTCAGCAGCCGGGCCTCGTTCCCGATTCCACGTATTTCGACCGGATGTACGGCCGGTGGACGCTGGGATATACGGTTAACTTAGGCATCGGACAGGGAGATATGGCCGTTACGCCGCTTCAACTGGCCCGATATACCGGGGCGATTGCCAACGGCGGCACCCTGCATCCGCTGCAAATCGTGCAGTCGCTGCGTCATCCCGATAATGGAGAAGAAATCGTTCCCGACCGGCCAGCGCCGGAGGAGCTTCCCATTGCAGAGCGGCACTTCGAGACCGTCCGTGGGGGGATGAAGCGCGTCATGGAAGAGGGAACGGGCGAATGGGTGCAGATCCCCGACATTCCGAGCGCCGGGAAAACGGGAACGGCTCAGAATCCGCATGGCGAAAATCACTCGGTGTTTGTCATGTTTGCCCCGTACGACGACCCGGAGATTGCGCTTGCCGTGGTCGTTGAAAACGCCGGTTATGGAGCGACGGCAGCGGCGCCTATCGCAAGCCTCATGGCCGAGCAGTACCTGACCGGAGAGATCGCCGATACGTGGCAGCGAAACTGGCTCCGGGAGCGCCTGCTCGAAGAGGTGGAGAGCGAGCCGCTCGAGGAACGGGCCGAGCCGGAACGCCTTGTCGAGCCTGACGTCGTCGAGGTCTCAGACCCATAATCAGACCCGTAAACGAAACCAGCATCTCAAGTTGGATCATCTCTTGTCATTGCCGACAGACAGGTAGCTCATGCGCACGTGGTATCGAAACTTAGATTACTGGACGCTGGGGGCATGGGGCGTGCTTGTAGCAATCGGGCTCGCGGCCATCTACAGCTCCACGCACGGCGCGGCCGCTGATCACCTGCCCAGCGCTGTGCGCGGCAACTTCACGCGCCAGGCCATGTGGGCCGCCGTCTGTTTCGTCGGCATCGGAGTTGTGCTCACGCTGCCCGTTCGATTTATCCGAAACGCGGCGTATCCGTTCTACGGGGCGACCCTGGTCCTGCTGGTGTTGACGCTCATTTTTGGGCGTGAGATTAGTGGCACGCGCGCATGGCTCGTGATGGGACCCGTACGGCTGCAGGCGTCTGAACTGGCCAAGGTGGGCACTGTACTCGCCGTAGCCCAGCTGCTCTCCACGCGCTCGACGGCTGCGCACCAAAATGTTCGGTATGCCCTGCAGGCGGTCGCCATCATTCTCGTTCCGGCGGTGCTTATTGAGATGCAGAACGACACGGGAACGGCGCTCATCTTCTGCGGGCTCATCCCGGTGATGCTCTTTTGGAGCGGTATTCCTATCTCGACAGTGCTCCTTATCATCTCGCCGGCCATTGCCGGATACCTGGCTCTCGTCTACATGCCCGCGGCCATCGCCTTTGCCGTACTCTTTACACTGGGTATGCTGTGGCATACGCGCAGCCGGTTTATGGGCACGCTCGCTGCGGCCTTTTCTGGAGGGGCCGTCGCTGTGTTCTCATTCCTCATCTTTCGGGTGCTCGAGCCCTATCAGGTGGCGCGCCTCCTCTCGTTCACCAATCCGGGTGCAGAGGAATTCCGTCAGGGGGTGGGCTTCCACCTCGTGCAATCGAAGGCAGCCATCGGATCGGGAGGCGTCTGGGGGCAGGGGTTCATGGAGGGCACCCAAACGCAGGGCGCCTACGTCCCCGAGCAGTCCACCGACTTCATCTTCAGTGTGATTGGCGAGGAGTTTGGCCTGGTTGGCGCTCTTATCGTGCTTGCGCTGTTTGCCTTTCTCCTGCTCCGGCTCGTTAAGCTCGGCGCCGACACGAAGCATCCGTTTGCCGGGATTCTGGCTGCCGGAGCGGTCGGCGTCTATCTGCTCCACATCTTTATCAACATTGGGATGGCCACGGGGCTCCTTCCTGTGATCGGAATTCCGCTGCCGTTCCTCTCATACGGCGGCTCGGCGCTGCTTGGCCATACCACGCTCATGGCGCTCATCCTGGGCCTTCATATGCGCAAGGACGATCTGTCTATCTACGGCTACTAGCGCAGCGTTCATGTCCATTTTTGGAGATATGCGTGCCTCTGGTGTGCTGCGTGAGGCGCGTTGCGTGATGGGCGAACATCCTCACGTTTCATGCCCCGATCGTGGGGGCATATCGGTCCTGTTCACGAATCATGCTTGATAGCACACTAGGTGAGATCAGCTGTGAAGTTGGGAATTGTATTG
>OBKM01001060.1_pt1 | contig 11856 bp, 11 predicted proteins | sample 1519691 | NCBI WGS metagenome assembly OBKM01 (sample SAMEA37050418, study PRJEB22526) | metagenome | biome: saline pan; feature: lake; material: water | place: Egypt | collected 2015 | depth 0.5 m
AGCGAGTTATCTGGTTGTTTTGTGTCGGTCGGCGCGGTCGGCTCACTGTTTTGATTTCGGCTCTCGCCGTGGCAAACACCGAGTCAACTGCCAGTTTTCCGCGCACATTTCCGGCTACGACACAATCGAATGTAAATATTCGCTATGTATAGTGAAAGTGAACGAAGACGGCCGATTCATCCCACGACTGAAGTCGTGGGTCTTCTCGCCCTGTAAATCGTATAAGTTCCGGAACCGATCAGTCGGTGGCGTGTTGTTGGTCGTGACGTATTCGGAGGCTGCCCGAACCGGACTCCGAAACCTGTGTCGCCACCACGAGGAGCCGGTCGTCCGGCGGTTCGGTCGCGCAGCACTGTTGGAGGCGACGGAGTACGCCGCGTTCCTCGCCGTGCGACTACGCGAGTCACACGGTGGGGACGTCCAGATCGAGCGGACAGAGCCGTTCAACGAGTTCGTCGCGCTCGACGAGTCAGTTCGCGAGGCGGCCGTCGCATACGCGAATCGGGAGTCGAAATCGACGCCGTACGCCGCATTTGCCGCCGGATCCGAGCATCCGGATCCGGAGACGATGCGGAAAGAGGAGCTGTGATCGACCCGACCGACGGAACCCACAGGTCGGAGCGCACGGGAGACGAGCAGGAGTCACCGGTCGGCGAAGGGCTCGTCGTTTCGCCGGGAGACGTGTTCGACCGGATCCCCACCGGCGCGCCGCTTCGGACGGAGCTGGCGGCGGCCGCCCGCTCGCGAGGACTGACGTCGTCGGTCCGCGGCGAGCTGGAAGCGATCCGTAATTCGATCGCCGCCATCGATCCGGAATCCGTCGACCTCGCCGCTCCGAGACGTCGGGTCGCGGAGACGAGTGGGCGAGAAGAGCGGTTGAAAGAGCGGGTGGCGACACTGCGGGGCGACGTTCGAGCGCGACGAGAGGTCGATGCGGAGACCGACGAGACGCTCGCGGAACTCGAGTCGGCCGCGGCGGCGCTCGCGAGCGCGCAGACGGAGCGGATCGCGGCGGAGCAGGCGCTCGAACGGGCGCAAGAGCGGGCGAGTCGTGCCCGAGACAAGCGCGAGCGACGCCTCGAGCTTCGCGACCGCCTCGAGAACACGCGGCGGGACGCCCGTCGGGAGCTCGCGGGAGAGATCTATCCCGCGTTTCGCGACGCGCTTCCCGACGTGCCGGGTGGGGGTTCGGCCCGTCCGGGCTCGGAACCGTCCGCGTACGAGGGTCCCGCGTTCGCGGCGACCCTCGCTGCGGTCGCGGTGGCCGACCTCACAGGGCCCGTCGTCCTCGGCTCCGAGGCGGCGGCGTGGGTCGCCGAGCAGAGCGAGCCGGTGCCGGGACCTGTCGTGGTCGAGTGAGCCGATTGTGTGGGTCGGGACGCCGAACGTCGCCCAGTCATTTTAAATACGATTCCGCAGCAAGCGGCGTATGAACCTCGCGTGGACCGTCGAGCGAGACGACGGCGTGTCGCTGGTGCGGTGTCGCGTACACAACGACAGCGCTGTCCCCCGCCGGGTGCGGGTCGGGAGTCGGCTCGACGGTCCCGTGTTACCGCCACGCCGGGCCGGCGTTCCCGAGGCCGGCTGGGACGAGGCGGGCGTGACGCTGCGGCTGGAACCGGACGAACGACGGGCGATCGGATTCGCGGCGCCGGCGCCGCCGGTCGAACCACCGGTGACGATCGTTCGAGCTCCGTCCGTCGACGCGGACGGCGGCCGGTTCGAAAACGAACCGGAAGCGGTCGGGTCGATTCCGGAAGGTCGCAGTCGGGTGTCCGGACGGGTCGGCGACGCGCTTCGCGAGCTCGCCGAACATCGACCGCCGCGTGACGCGGTCGCCGCCGACGTGAGCGGCGCCACGCAGAGCGAACGGGTAGCGGACGGCGGCGGTGTCGAGGAAGACGAAAGTGACCCCCGAGTCGGCGACGGCGGAGCGCCGGCTTCGATGCGCAACGAGCGGGCGAACGTCGGTGACGACGGCGACGCGTCCTTGGGCAACGCGATAGACGAGTGGTTCGACGCCGTCGAGCGCCGGATCGAGCGGGTGGAGCGAGCGACCGATGCCGACCTCGCGACGGCGACCGACGTCGTCGAATCGACCGGCGGCGTCGACGGAGTTGCGGCGCTCGACGAGCGCGTCGCGGCCGATTCGAAGCGGCTCCGGGAGGTCAGCGAGCGCGCGTCGTCGCTGGCAGCGCGGGCAGAATCGGTCGACGCGCCGGTCGAGGCGATGGAGCGGTTGTCGTGATCCTCGCTGTCGCGGGCGGAAAGGGCGGGGTCGGAAAGACGACGCTTGCGTACAACCTCGCCGCCGCGCTCGACGCGGTCGTCGTCGACACCGACCTCGGCATGGCAGACCTTCCGGCCGGTCGCGGCCCGGACCTCCACGACGTGCTCGCCGGCGCCGCGGATCCGATCGCGGCGGTCCGTCCCGGTCGGGTCGACATCGTTCCGTGCGGTCGAACGATCGCGGGCGCTCGGGCGTGCGATCTGGCCGCCTTAGAGGAGGCAGTGGCGGCGATCGAACGGGAACACGGGACGGTCGTCCTCGACTGTCCGGCCGGGCGGCGCGCGGACGCCGGGGTCCCGCTGGCGATCGCGGACGTGTGTCTGCTCGTCGTCTCACCGCGAGCGTTCGCGCTGGCGGACGCCGTGCGAACGCGAGCGCTCGCTCGCGAACTCGACGCTGGCCTCGCCGGCTGCGCGGTCAACCGGGTGACCGAGGAGCCGCCGACCGCCGCCATCGCCGACGCGCTCGGTGCGCCGGCGTCCGTCCTCCCCGCGGATCCGCGCGTCGGCCACTCGGTCGTCGACGAACGGCCCGTCGTTGACGTCGCACCGGAGAGCGACGCGGCGGCGGCGGTCCGAGAGCTCGCCGAGCGCACACCGCGGTGACCGTCGCGGCGAAGTCGCGTGTTTTTATCCCTCGGGGACAGAAGCGGGAACGATGCTCACGGTCGCGTTTCTCGTCGGCGTCGTCGTCGTCTCAGTTCTCGCCGTCGAAGTCGGTCCGTTGTACGTCAACGACCGGTTCCGCGACCTCCGCGAGCCGACCGACCCCGAGCGGGCCGGGCTGGACGCGCTCCGTGCGGCTGCGGACCTCGACGTGGAGCGAGTCGCGATCATCGAGACGACCGGCGAGGACTCAGTCGAGGTTGCGGTCCGCGGACCGCCCGGTCGACGGGTGTTGTTCGTCACGGATTACGTGCTCGACGAGCTCGAGGAGGACGTTGCAGTCGGACTGCTCGCGGCCGAAGCCGGACGGGTGAAAACGTATTACGGGGAGTTTCGTGCGGTCGCCGTCGGCGTCGTCCTCGCGATCCTCGCGGCGATCGTCGCCACGATCGTCCCGTTCGACACCGGGTTCGCATCGCTCGTCGCGATCGGCGTCGCGGCGTTCTGGGTCGGTCGGCGGGTGCAGTATGCGGCCGACGACCGAGCCGCCGACGTGGTCGGGGCCGACGTCGTCGCCGACGCGTTCGAGCGCGTGTCGGCCATTCGCGGCGTCGAGCCGGAGACCGGGAGTTGGTCGACGTGGTTCGAAGTGCAGCCGCCGCTCGGCGATCGGATCGCGGCGCTCAGGGAACGGGCGGAGTCGGAAGCGCGGTGAGCGGTCGGGAGTCGAAGGGAGAAAGCGGTGCGGAACCGGGGCCGAGAACGCTACTCGGTCGACTGACTGACGACCACGTCGGTGTCGTCGACGGTGACGTCGTAGCCGGCAACCGTGAACGAGACGTCGACGTCCCGAGAGCCAGTCACGAGCGCATCGAGCGCGTCGGGATCGACGTGATCGTACAGCACGATCCCCGCCTCGTCGGCGAGGGCTGTCGGCTCGACGCCGGCGAGGTCGGCGATGGCTTCGACGACGGCGAGACTCGGCGTGATATCGGTCCTGTGGTATTCGACGCGAATCGTCCCCGACACCGGTCCGTGACCCGTGGAACCGACCGTTGCGCTACTCATACGCGGGACACCCTGGGAGAGCTGATAACGGTTTCTCATCGATAATCAGAACTGATAGCTCCGTGGATCCGCGGATCGACGGTGCCGATGGTGGAGCGATCGGTGGGTTCGACGACCTGCCCATCCCTCCCGGCCGTCGGAGGCCCCTCGCAGGTCGTCTTCGATCCGCGACGGCGACGTGCCGGAACCGTTACCAACCACCCGCACCCGTATGCATACAACTCGAATGCGACTCCCGGAACGACAGCTCGCGGTCCTCGAAGCCGCGAGCGCGACGGACGAACGGACGATCGACCAGATCGCGGCCGAGACGGGACTCAAACCCGAGACGGTCACCGGCGCGGCGTTCGACCTCCGCGACGAGGACCTGCTCGACGTGACGGAGACGAGCGTCGAGGCCGCCGAGATAACCGACGAGGGGAGCGCCTACGTCGCCGACGGACTCCCGGAGACGCGGCTACACCGGGCGGCCGCGGACGCGGGCGCGGCCGACGATCCCGTTTCGATGGGTGAAGTCATCGGCCGGGCCGATCTCGCGGGCCCCGAAGTCGACATCGCGCTCGCAAACTTCCCGCGGAAAGGGTTCGGAACGGTCGACTCCGGCGAGTTGACCATCGACGCGTCGGTCGACCCCGACGACGACCCCGAAGCGACCGCCCTCGCGGCGATTCAGAACGCGAGTGACGCGGACGACGCAGGCGACGGGGACGTCCTGACCGACGTCGACGACGAGGTTCTCGACCGGCTCGCCTCTCGTGGGCTCGTCGAACTCGCGGAGCGAACCACCCGCTCGGTCACGCTCACCGACGCAGGCGTCACCGCGCTGATGGAGGGCGTCGAGGTCGCGGAGACCGTCGCACAGGTCACGCCCGAACTGCTCGCGAGCGGCGAGTGGCGTGACGTCGAGTTCACCGAGTACGACGTCGAGGCCGACGCGCCCGACGTCGGCGGCGGACGGAAACACGTGCTCCGCCGGACCGCCGACCGGGTGAAAGACGTGCTCGTCGGCATGGGATTCCAGGAGATGGAAGGCCCCCACGCCGACAGCGACTTCTGGATCAACGACTGCCTGTTCATGCCGCAGGACCATCCGGCTCGAACCCACTGGGACCGATTCGCGCTCGACGTCCCTCCGATGGATGATATCCCAAAGACGCTCATCGATCGCGTCGAGTCGGCCCACCGGGAGGGGTACGGCGAGGACGGCGACGGGTACCACTCGCCGTGGTCCGAGTCGTTCGCCCGCGAGGTTGCCCTTCGCGGTCATACCACCTCATTGTCGATGCGATACCTCTCCGGGTACGCCGGCGCGGACTTGGAGCCACCACAGCGCTACTTCTCCGTCGAGAAGGTGTACCGAAACGACACGCTTGACCCGACACACCTCCTCGAATTCTTCCAGATCGAGGGCTGGGTGATGGCTGAGGACCTCTCGGTTCGTGACCTCATGGGCACCTTCGAGGAGTTCTACCGACAGTTCGGCATCACTGACATCCGGTTCAAGCCGCATTACAACCCCTACACCGAGCCGTCGTTCGAGCTGTTCGGCGAACACCCCGAGACGGGCGAAGAGATCGAGATCGGTAACTCCGGCGTCTTCCGCGAGGAGGTCACCGGCCCGCTCGGCGTCGACTGCGACGTGATGGCGTGGGGGCTCGCGTTAGAGCGGCTCGCCATGCTGACGACCGGCGCGGAGGATATCCGCGACCTCCACGGGACCTTGGCCGACATCGAGTTCCTGCGGAACGCGGAGGTGAGCTACTGATGCCCGTCGTCGACATCGACACCGACGAGCTGCGTGGGCTCACCGGTCGCACGGAGACGACGGACGAGGAGTTCAAAACGGACCTGTTCGGACTCGGCTTGGAGTTCGAAGGAGAGACCGACGACGGCCGCCTCCAGTTCGAGTTCGCGCCGGACCGGCTCGACCGGCTCTCGGTCGAGGGCGTCGCCCGCTCGCTTCGGTACCATTACGGCGACGATCGGGGCGTGTACGTCCCCGAGACGAACGACCCCGAGTGGACGATCGAAGTCGACGAGTCGGTTCCCGACGAGCGACCGTACGTCACGGGGGCGGTGATCCGCGGCGTCGACCTCGACGAGGGCGCACTCGACTCGCTGATCCAGCTGCAAGAGAAGCTGCACGCGACGATGGGTCGCGGTCGCGCGAAGGGCGCGATCGGGATCCACGACCTCGCAATGGTCAAGGGCGCAGCGCTACAGGAGGGTGCGGAGCCGTCGATCACGTACCGCGGGGTCGAGCCAGACGGGGAGCCGTTCGTACCGCTCGATTCCGACGTCGAGATGACCCCCGCCGAGGTGCTCGACGAGCACAGTACGGGCCGAACCTACGCCGACCTCGTCGCGGATCTGGACCGGTATCCCGCGATCGACGACGAGCTCGGGCGCTTCTCGTTCCCGCCCGTCATCAACGGAAAGCGGACCGAGGTGACGACCGGCTCCCGCGAGCTGTTCGTCGAGCTCACCGGCACGGACCAGTGGACGATCGACAAGATGTGTACGATCATCTGTTACGCGCTCTCGGCGCGGGGTGCGACGATCGAGGCGGTGACCGTCGAGTACGCCGACGGGGCGACGCACCCGAGCGAGTACGGCGCTGAGCTGGTCCGCCCGAACTTCGACACCGACGAGAAGGCGGTGAGCCACGACCGGATCGAGACGCTGCTCGGCGTCGACTTCGAACCCGAGGAAGTCGTCGACTGCTTCGAGCGCGCGGGGCTCGACGCCTCGTACACGCTCGGCGACGAGGTGCGCTACGAGGTGACGATTCCGCCGTACCGCGTCGACGTGCTCCACCCGCTCGATCTGGTCGACGACGTCGGGCGGGCGTACGGCTTCGACAAGTTGGAGCCGCGGTACCCCGACGTGGGGACCGTCGGCGGTCGTCACGAACGCTCCCGGCTGGAGGACGCGGTCCGGACGAGCCTCGTCGGCCTCGGCTTCGAGGATCTGCTGAACTTCCACATGACGAGCGGGACGGAGAACTACGAACGGATGCACGTCGAGCCGGGGACCGGCGGCGCCGCGGTCGCCGAGACGGACACCGAGGACAGAGCGCGGTCGTCGCTCGCCGGCGCCGGCGTCCTCGGCGGCGGCGACCCTGTCGAGATCACGGAGCCGTACAGCGAGGAGTACACGCAGCTGCGAACCTGGGCGCTCCCCTCGCTCGTCATGCTGCTGGAGCGGAACACCCACAACGCGTATCCCCAAGACGTCGCGGAGGTCGGCTTCGTCGCCGAACGCGACGACCGCGAGAACACGAACGTCGCCGAGCGCCGTCACGTCGCCGGCGCGATCGCTCGCCGCGACGCCTCCTACGAAGCCGCGAAGGGACGGTTACAGGCGGTGTGTGACGATTTCGGCGTCGAGCTGGCGACGCCGCGAACGGAACACCCGTCCTTCATCGACGGCCGGACCGCGGCGGTCGAAATCGACGGCGAGCGCGTCGGCGTCATCGGGGAGCTCCACCCCGCGGTGCTCGTCGAACACGACCTGGAGGTGCCGGTCGCCGCCTTCGAGTTCGAACTCGACGCGCTCCGCTGACCGGGTGAGCCGCCGGTCGTGGACGGGAGCGTTCGCGAAACGCGTGAGCGGACGGGTGTGGAATCCCTGGCGTTTGTAATCGTCTTTCTGCCGAGATATCGAGAAACAGAAAGTATATATTCTATTTCTCGAGTTCTCCGCCATGAGCTGTGATAGATGCGGTGCCGACGGTCCCGTTCGCCATCGGGACGTCGACGGCTTCGCGTACTACCTCTGCGTGACCTGTCTGGATCGGTGGAACGCGGTGGCGGACTCGACGCCGCGGTTGGGAGAGCGCAGCCGGTCGGTTGCACGGTAGCGGCTGGCCGCACAGGTGACGAGGGTGCGAGGTCAGCCGTCGAACCCGTCCTCCCACCGGAACGTGCCGTTCCGCTGGACGACCTCGCCGTCGACCTCGATGCGGGAGCGCTCGCTCACGTCGCTTATCATGTCGACGTGGACCGCGCTGTCGTTGCCGGACTCCCCGTCGGGGAGACAGGCGTCGTAGGCGCGGCCGACCGCCATGTGGACCGTGTCGCCCATCTTCTCGTCGAAGAGGATCGAGTCGGTGAAGCGGTCGATGCCGCGGTTCATCCCGATACCGAGCTCGCCGAGACGGCGGGCGCCCGGATCGGTGTCGAGGACGGCTTCGAGCGCCTCCTCCCCGGTTTCGGCGGCGAACTCCACGACCTCGCCGTCTTCGAAGACGAGGTGGACGTTCCGCACGCGGGTCGCGTCGATCGTCATCGGCACGTCGAAGAAGGCCTCGCCCGCGGTGTCGTACGGCGCAGTGAACACCTCGCCGGAGGGGAGGTTATGCGAGTCGTACGCGACGGAGGCGGCGGAGTTGACCGCAGTCCGGCCCGCGATCGACATCGTCACGTCGGTGTCGGGAGCGTCGTCGCGCTCGGTGACGATTCGGACCTCGTCGCCCTCGTCGAGAATGGCTTTCATCCGGGCCATCTCCTCGGCGAGCGCCTCCCAGTCGCGGAGGACGGCGTCGTAGACGAACGCTTGATACTCCTCGTACGCCATCCCAGCCTGTTGGGCGAGGCTGCGAGTGGGGTGGACGGTCGACACCCAATCGGTGTCCATTCGGGCCTCACGGACGCCTTTTCGGGCTCTCGCGTACGCTTGTCGCGTCTCGCTCGCGACGTCGGCCGTGGCGGTGGTGTTTCGACCGCCCCCGATCCGGAGGTAGGCGTCGGCGGCCTCGAAGATCGCGCGATCGACTGCGGGGTCCGAGTCGAACTCGGGGGTCGCGTCCGTATCCCCGTCCGCCGACGCGCGCGCCTCGGCGCCTTTTAAATAGGCGCGGCCGATCTCGTCGGAGCCGTACAGGGTCGTGACGTTCGCACCCCGCTCGCCGACCGCCTCGGCGACCGCGACGCCCAGCTCGTGAGCGTCTTCGGCGACCGAGACGACGACGTCGTCCCCGGCCTCGATCCGAGCGCTCCAGTCGACGAGTAGTTCGGCGTGTTCGCGTACGCGTTCGTCCATGGTTGTCGCGTCGGCGGCGGCGGATAAATGGCTGCCGCCATCCGACGCGTCGGGCACGACGGGACAGCTGTCCGCGGCCTCGACCGGCGGCTCTTCCGACGCGGATATCAGTCCAGATCGAGCAGCGCTGCGATCTCGTCGAGGTAGTCGTCGTAAACCCCGACGGCGGACTCGATCGGGTCCGGCGAGGCCATGTCGATCCCCGCGAGCTCGACGACGTTCAGGGGGTAGTCGGAGCCCCCGGCCTTCAGCATCTCGCGGTAGTCGGCGGCGGCGGGTTCCCCCTCGTCTAAGACCCGCTCGACGATCGCGGCGGCGGCCGAGATGCCCGTCGCGTACTGGTAGACGTAGAAGTTGTAGTAGAAGTGCGGAATGCGCTGCCACTCTCGTTCGATACCTCCCGTGAGTTCGGCGGGCGCGTAGTAGTCGCCTTTCAGGTCGGCGTACATCTCGTCGAAGGCGTCGGGCGTGAGCGCGTCGCCGGCCTCGACGCGCTCGTGGATCCGCTGTTCGAACGCCGCGAACATCGTCTGGCGGAACAGCGTCGACCGGAACCGTTCGAGGTACTCGTCGAGGACGTGGGTGCGGAGTTCCTCGTCCTCGACCGTGTCGAGCAGGTGGTGTGTGAGGAGGGTCTCGTTGACCGTCGAGGCGATCTCCGCGACGAAGATCTCGTAGCTCGCGTCGTGCCACGGCTGGGCGTCGCCCGCCAGCTCCGAATGCATGGAGTGGCCCAGCTCGTGGGCAAGCGTGTACATCGAGGCGATGTCGTCCTGGTAGTTCATCAGGATGAACGGCTGCGTGTCGTAGGTCCCGGAGGAGAACGCGCCGGAGCGCTTCCCGCGATTCTCGTACACGTCGACCCACCGGCTGTCGAGCCCCTCGGCCATCCGCTCCTGATACGGCTCCCCGAGCGGCGCGACTGCCTCGATCACCCACTCGACGGCCTGATCGTACTCCACGTCCGGACCCTGATCGCCCGTCAGTGACATGTACAGGTCGTGGCTCTCGAGCTGATCGACGCCGAGCGCCGCCTCCTTCAGCTCCGCGTGACGGTGTAACACGCCGAGATTCTCGTCGACGGTGTCGACGAGCGTGTCGTACACCTCGACGGGGACGTTCGAGCCGTCGAGCGCGGCCGCCCGAGCGCTGTCGTAGTCGCGGATCTCGGCGCTGACGGTGTGCTCGCGGACCGCTTTTTCCAGCGACGTCCCAACCGTGTTCCGAACGTCCTCCCACTCGTCGTAGAAGGTCTCGTGGACGCGGCGACGGAACTCTCGGTCCGGGTTCGTCTGGAGCTTCGTGAAGTTCGCCTGCGTGATCTCGACCTCTTCGCCGTCGGGGTCCTCGACGACGCCGTACGTCATGTCGGCGTTCGTCAGCATCGAGTAGATCTCGCTCGGCGCGTCGGTGACCTCAGATAAGTCGGCGAGCACCTCCTCGACCTCGGCCGAGCGCGTGTGCGGTTTCATCCGTAACACGTCGTCGAGGTAGTGCTCGTAGTCGGCGAGTGCCGGCTCAGCGTCGACGAACTCCGCGACGGCCGACTCCGTGAGCGACTGCAGTTCGGGCTCGAGATACGAGATCGCGCTCGACGCCTCGGAGCCGAGCGAGGAGGCCTTCGCCGACATCGCCTGATACTCCTGATTTCGAGTGTCCTCCGCGCTGCGGAGCCGAGCGTACGTCATCACTTGCTGTAGCTCGCGGAACACCTCCTCGCGGAGTTCCAGCAGTTCGAGGAGGGTCGCCGCGTCCTCGGTGACGCGTCCTTCGTACGCGCGCAGCTCGTCGATCCGGTCGGCGGTCGCCTCGCGGGCCGTCTCCCACGCCTCGTCGTCCGCGTAGATACTCCGGAGGTCCCACTGATACTCCTCGTCGATTTCGGAACGTTCGGGAACCGAACTCATACTGGCACGTTAGCCCCCCGGACACTAAGCGTTGTCAAAAGCGGAAGTCGAGGGGAGAGTGCGATACGCGCCGTCGGCGGGGCAGGCTCGAACTCGATCACTCGCGCTCGCTCGTCCTCGCACACGCACAGAGTCGTTCGCGAACGTGTCTGTCGGGGTCTCACCCGCCCACAAACCCACCCTCACCCGCCCGCGAACGCCCGGCACTCACCCGCCCGCTGTCCACTCGGCGAGGTCGAGGACGAGGACGATCGCGTCCTCGCCGTCTCGGTAGTATCGGGTGGCCCGGCGCATCGGCTCGAACCCCTCGTCGGCGTACAGCGATCGGGCGGCGGCGTTGCTCTCGCGGACTTCCAGTCGGACGATAGCGACGCCGACTGATCGGAGGCGGGCGAGCGCCGACCGGAGCAGCGCTCGGCCCACGCCCTCTCCCCGCGCGTCGGGGTGAACCGCGAGGTCCTTGACGTGGCCGATATCGCGGCCGTGGTTCGGCGTGGCGTCGGCGACGACGAACCCGACGACCGCGCCCTCGCGCTCGGCGACGAGGAAAGCGGGTTCGTCGACGAGACCCTCGAAGGCGTCGTACGGCCACGGGTCCGAGAAACACGCCCGCTCGATCCGCAACACTTCGAGCAGGTCGGCCCGCTCGGCCCGGCGCACGGTGGCGTCTACGAGGCTCACGGGGCGGGTTAGCGGGCGCGAGGAATAAACGCGACGGGACGCGATCGCCGCGAGAGACGGTCGGGAGCCGCTGGCGGCGGGCATCGGCTCGGACGAAACGGCCCGAGTCAGAAGCGTTAAACGCTCGCCGAGGGTACGCGGTCGTGAGGGCGCGTAGCTCAGCGGACAGAGCACTTGGTTCCGGACCAAGATGCCGCGGGTTCAAATCCCGTCGCGCCCGTCAACTTCTAATCGCATGAAGGCAGCGGGGTATTTACTGTAA
>OBKM01001061.1_pt1 | contig 11856 bp, 13 predicted proteins | sample 1519691 | NCBI WGS metagenome assembly OBKM01 (sample SAMEA37050418, study PRJEB22526) | metagenome | biome: saline pan; feature: lake; material: water | place: Egypt | collected 2015 | depth 0.5 m
GGCTTGCGCTTCACACCGGGGTTCTAGGGCATTTCCGGAGTTCCAGGCATCTAAGGCGATGTGTGCTACGCTCGCCTGAGCTCAACGAGGGACCCCTGCTCGTGGAGCCGCTGAACCGCCTCTGCAAAGAAGCCGCCGGCATCGACGGTCGTGAGCACCTCGCGATTGGCTTTCGACTTCAGGCGGACGGGAAACACGGTGTTGGTGACAGCGAGCCCATCGAGCGGCACCTCGGCGAGCGTCTGGTCGGCGTCGCCAACAAACAGGCCATGCGTGGCCGCGGCGTAGACCGCCGAGGCGCCCGACTCGCGGCATGCCGTTGCGGCGCGCGCGGTCGTGTTCCCGGTGCTAATCATGTCGTCGATGATGAGAGCGCGTCGGTCGGCTACCTCTCCCACGAGCGCCGCCACAGCGACCTCACCGCCGGATCGCTCCTTTTCAACAACGGCCAGCGGGATGTCCGTATCCGTGGCGTCACCCAGAGCCTTCCGAAATCGATCGGCGCGCTGAAATCCGCCAATGTCCGGCGAGACAACGACGAGGTCCTCCGTCGTGTCAAGCTGATTGGCGAAGTGGTCGACAAAGAGGGGGCGGGCAGCCAGGTGCTCCGTCTGAATACGGAACGCGTTTTCGTAGGCCGTGAGGTTGTGCACATCCATCGTCACGATGGCGTCGGTGCCGGACGCCTCCAGCAGCTCAGCCACGTAGCGAGTCGTCACCGGGCCGCGCGGTTCAGTACGCCGGTCCTTGCGCGCGTAGCCCAGATAGGGCACAACGACCGTCACGCGGCGAGCGCCTGCATCTCGCAGCGTGCTGACGAAGAAGAAGAGGCGACAGAGCTTGTCGTTGACGCTCTGGTGCGGCCCGTCGAACAGCGATTGGACCACGTACGCATCTCGGTCGCGCACGCTTACGAGGGGCCGAGCAGCATGCTCACCATCGTCGAAGGTGTGCTCTTCGTGGTCGTTGAGGTCGAGGGAAGAGCCATCGGCCATGCGCTGGCCAAACGACTGACTGGCCTGGAGGGCAAAGAGGCGAGGGGGCGCGTCGAACGAGGGCATAGGAGAGAAGTGGATTAACCGGAACGTAGGGTTAGGGGTTGGGCGGGTTAGGAAGCTCAGGATCAGCTCCGTCCCCCTCTACGGGATCCTCAACGGCCTCCTCAGGAGCTTCTTTGACTTCCTCCAACGCAAGTGGCGAGGGCTCATCCGGCTCTTGTCGCTCTAAAATCACCAGGGCAGCCAGCAGCGGAAGGTGGGTTTGTCCTTGACGATCCTGTCCTGTACCGCCCATCGGGGTGATCTGGATAACTCGCCATCCCTGCTCCAGCTCCGCATTCAGAGCAGCGAGGTTGTCCGTTCCATCTGATCGGACCCGTACGACGAATGCTTTCTGCACGTTAGGCATAAGGGAAGAGTGATACGATTCTTCATAAGCACAAAAACAGAGAAGAGTCGGCAGCCATTCACACCCACCGGATGTCGCGTTTTTGCGGGAGAACAAGCTTCTTAAGGGTATAGATAACCATCTCGATAAGCAAACTAAACGAGCAGGTGCGACTATGCGTGTTGGCCTGATTTACGACGTGTTCGGAAGCTACCCGTGGCGAGAGAATGACCCGCCGGACGCGGACGCGGAGTACGAACCTGAGGAGACGGTAGAAACACTCGAAAAGGTTGTTCGACACATGGGACACACGCCTGTGCGCGTCGGTCCGGCGGAAGAACTTCGCCGGCAGCTCTGCGAGGGACTCGAGCTCGACGCTGCTATCAACATTAGCGAGGGGGCGCGAACGCGGAATCGAGAGGCGCACGCGCCTATCCTGCTGGAGATGGCAGGAGTTCCATGCCTGGGCTCCGACGCGCTCACGCTCTCCCTGAGCCTCGACAAGGCGTGGACGAAGGACCTCGCCACAGCGGCTGGAGTGCGCACGCCTGCTCACCAGGTGTATGCGAGCGGGCAGGACGTCGGCGAGGTGCCGGGGCCGTTTCCGCTCTTCGTTAAGCCGCGCTACGAGGGGACGTCGAAGGGCATCCTGCCGCAGAGTAAGGTGGACGACCGAGACACGCTTCGCGCTGAGGTCGAGCGCATCACGACTACGTACGCGCAGGACGCCCTCGTGGAACGGTTCATCGAGGGGGGTGGCGAGTTTACCGTCGGCGTTATCGGCAACGATCCGCCCGAGCCGCTTCCGGCGCTGCAGCGCGCCGTGGAGCCGGACACGGGCATTGGGGTGCATGCGTTGGAGCGTCGTGGCGCGCCAACGGCCGACCGGGACTGGACGTATGAGCTGCGCGGCGACCTGAACGCAGAGCTGGACGCTGCGCTTCGCGAACAGGCTCTCGCCATCTACCAGAAGCTGGAATGCAAGGACTTCGCCCGCGCCGACTTCCGGGTCGACGCTGAGGGGCGGCCGTGGTTTCTGGAAATCAATCCGCTGCCTACGTTTGCGCCGGATGACACCTTCGCCATCGCCGCCGAGCTTATGGACCGCGACTACGTCGACTTTCTATCCGAGGTGTTTGCCCGAGGCTTCGAGCGCCTCGGATTGGAAGGATAGGTCGCTACTGGACCGTGAGCGTCTTCTCGACTTCGGATGTAATCTCCTCATCGTGCTGCGATGCGCGCCCCTGAACGCGGAGGGTCACCTCGCCAGGCGTATCGAATTGTAGTTCGACGGTTCGCGACGGGTGCACGATGGCCTGTGCGCAGGCACCTTGCTCGACGAGGTCGTACGGCACGATCGTGACCACATCGCCCTCGTGCTCCACCTCGGCGCCGTCTGCACTCCAGCACATATTCGGACCCGTTGTCGTGACTTCGACCTCAACCGTCGAGCACGTCTGCACAGTATCGGGCGCTACAAGGGGGGATGGCTCTTGGTCGAATTCGCCGGGGCCGATAACACCGATGACACGATCAGGCATAGCCAGTGGAGAAGCCGTTCCGAAAGTGAGGACGACGAGAGCGACGAGCAGTCCGGCCGTGAGCGAGACGCGCATGACGCTACCAAAAACTTGTCGCGTGTGGGCGAGTACCTTTCTGTGAACCGTCGAGTCGAACCGTAGTTCAGATACCGTGAGCACGCCCGCGCAGACTTCGTCTTCGACATGGACCGACTGGCGCTGGCAGATGCAGAATCGCATCAACAGCGCCGACGAGCTACACGAATGGATCACGCCGACAGCGAACGAGCTCGAGGCCATCGAGAAGACGGAAGACGTCTTCCGGTGGAATATTACGCCGTACTACGCGCAGCTCATGGATCCGGACGATCCCACGTGTCCTGTGCGCCGGCAAGTAGTACCCCATATGGAAGAGCTTGGGCGCGACATCGTGGGGGTCATCGATCCGCTCGGGGAGGTCGCCCACTCGCCCGTCAAGAATCTCATCCATAACTACGAAGACCGCGTCGCCTTCTGCGTGACGGCGGAGTGCGCCATCTACTGCCGCTACTGCCTCCGCAAGCGCATGGTGGGGGACGCCGAGTTCTTCATGCGCAAGGGGGAGCTGCAGGAGGCCATCGACTACATCGCCACGCACGACGAGATCCGCGACGTACTCCTCACGGGCGGCGACCCGCTCACCTTCAACGAGAGCAACCTGGAATGGCTCCTGAGCCGGCTTCGCGCCATCGACCACGTCGAGGTCATCCGCTTTGGGACGCGCATGCCCGTGAAGCTGCCGTATCGTATCACGGACGAGCTGTGCGCGCTGTTGGAAGAGTACCATCCCATCTGGCTGAACACGCACTTCAACCATCCGAAGGAGCTCACCGACGATGCTGCGGCCGCCATCGACCGGCTGAAGTCCGCCGGCGTGCCGATCGGCAACCAGACGGTGCTCCTGCGCGGCATCAACGACGATCCGGCGACGATGAAGGCGCTCTGTGAGGGGCTCGTCGCGATGCGGGTGCGACCTTATTACGTTTACCAGGCGCAGCTCATCGGCGGGACGGCCCATCTGCGCGCGCCCATCGAGATCGGCATGCACATCATGCGGCAGTTGCGCGGGCGCACGTCGGGCTTTGCCATTCCGACGTACGTGCTGGACACGCCGCACGGCAAGGTGCCGCTCAACCGGAGCTACGTGCGCGGTCGCGACGGCGACCACGTGCTCATGGAAACCTACGACGGCACGCTTTGGGCCGAACCCAATCCCGTGCCCGACGACGTGACGCTGCCCCTGACGCTACCCCGCGTAGACATTCCTGACGACGTCGACACCATACCCACCGACGAGCCCTCATTCATTCCTATTGAGAGCGTAGCCTGAACGTAGATGCCGAATTGTTGACTTTCCCGGGAGGGGCAGATAGATTGGTTCCCCATTCCCACGCCGCACCTCAATAGGCTTGCCAAGTCCTTGTTTGATCGTATGATGCGCGTCCTCCTGATCTTATTAGCGCTCGTTGTGGCCGTCCTGGCCTTTGTTCTTGACGAGGTATGGCTGTACTGGCTCGCGAGCGGGCTCGTCGTCGCGGCCGGCGTTGCCCTTGGCGTCTATGCGTGGCGCTCGTATCGGGAGGCGAAACGTTTTCAGGGGGCAGATGCCGGGGCATCTTCGCGCGAAAAAGAGTTGGAAGATCTCGGCATCATGGACGTGCGTCCGCAGTCCGAGAAGGAAAAAGGCGCTCGTGGCGACGCTTCTTCTAAGGCATCTTCTAGGACAACGGATGAGGGAGCGGCAGCTGAGGCGTCCGAAGGGGGGCCGGATCGGGAAGCGGAGGGCTCCTCTGCAGCGTCTCAATCGCCAGCCGGCGAGGATCCGTCCTCCGTCAAAGGAAAGACAGCCGCGCAGGTCGTTGCATCGTCCCAAGAAGAGGAGAGCGCAGAGGAATCTACTGACGAGGGGCTTGTCCCGCCGTACCTGCAGGCGTTGCGAGCTGCTACCGATGCCCATACGGTGGCGCTTCTCGTTCAGGAAGAGATGGCGCTGGAGTATCAGATCGAGGGGATAGCGAGCCAGAGCCAGCAGGTCCGGCGCGACGCCTTTACGACCACGGAGCCGCTTCTCTCGGCTTCCATGTCGCGCGAGCCTGTCACGGTGTGCCGCGTTGGCGACGACGTGGCGCCCGACGATTTGGGGTACTATACGGAAGGCCCTCCGGACGGCGTCGACTCCCTGGCGCTGGCCCCGGTTGAAGGTCCTCCAGACGCCGCGACCCGCTTTCTGATTGTGGACGCCTCCACTGGGACGACGAATTTGGCGTCGCAGCGAACGCAGTCGATCATCACGCGCTTTGCCGACCTTCTTGGATTTATACGGGAGAGTGAGGCCTCGCCTGAGGAAGCTCCGGACGAAGAAGAGATTGCAGACGCCTGGGATGAAGTAGGAGCGGGCGTCGACGGCGCGAAAGGCGAAGCGCCCCGCCCGCGCCGCGAGATTATTGCTGAAGAGATAGAGCGCGCGGAGGAGGGAACGCAGCATCTGGCGCTGGCGCTTGTGCATCTGAACCGTGCGGAAGCGCTGGCCCGCAACGGACAGTCGGTTGTAGCGCAGGCCGAGGAGACGCTGCACGCGCGGCTTGATCGGCTTGCCAGTGACTGTCGGGTCGAGCGATTCGGGGAGCTAACCTACGGAATCTTCTACCATGGCAACCCGGAAGGCGTCGAGCCATGGGCCGAGTCCTTGCACGAGGAGATGGGACGAGCGACCGGCGTTCTCGAGGGGGGCGTTAGTATCGGCGTGGCGCTGCGCCACGAGCGCCAGCAGCCCGAGGATCTCCGTGAGAACGCCACTGAGGCGTTGCGCGTCGCCTACGAGACGGGCACGTGCACCATCGTGGAGTAGTAGAACCACGCGCGAAGCGCTCTGCGTATGAGCACCCGAGAGGGTTTGTCGAACAATCCATCCGGGTGATGTCTATGGCTGCGCAGGACGCTTCACCTCGCATCAAGCATCTGTCATGGGGACGCCTCGAAGTCGAGGATCAGGGCTCCACCCGCACGTACAAGGACGCCAAGCTATGGCCGGGAGGGTCCCGCACATGGGATTGGGATGAAACCGGAACGAGCCACGTGCCGGGCGTCCAGCCGGCCGACGTCAAGGAGCTCGTGGAAAACGGAGCCAAGACGGTAGTCCTCTCGAAGGGCATCAACGAACGTCTGCAGGTCAAGGACGAGACGCTGGATTTTCTGGACGAGCAGAACGTCGAGGCGCACGTCCTTCAGACGGAAGAGGCCGTCGATCGCTACAACGAGCTCTGCGAGCGAGAGCCGGTAGGAGCGCTCATCCATTCCACCTGCTAACGGAGCAGGCGCCCACCCCGCGCGTCCGCCCTTGAGTCATCGTCCCAGTCCTCTCACACTGCATCTACGCCTGCACGGCCTGTGGTTAGACCATCACCAGTCCTGCGACGATGAAGGCTACTGTCGCAAGCGCGGCTAGCAGGATGGCGTACGGCAGCTGGGTGTTGACGTGGTCGACATGATCGCAGGCGGAGGCCATCGAGGAGATGATCGACGTGTCGGAGAGCGGCGACGTGTAATCGCCGAAGATCCCTCCTGAGAGCACGGCGCCGAGCATGAGGGCCGGCGCGATGCCCAGCCCGTCGGCCAGCGGCATGGCGATGGGAATCACAATGGCGAAGCTCGTCCACGACGAACCCAGCGTGAACGAGATAAAGCAGCCGATGAGAAAGATGAGCGCGGGGAGCCACCAGATCGGCCCTTCCTCGCCAACGAGCCCCACGACGTAAGCGCCCATCTCCAGTTCACGCGAGACGTCGCCCAGCGCGAAGGCCAGTACCACGAGCAGAGTCACGGGCACCAGCCCCTTCGATCCTTCAATCACCAGGTCCATGGCTTTCTGCATGGACATAATGCTCCCGTTTTCGTGGATGGGGAGCACGTATAGCACCATGCCCGTGATAACGGCGACGCCCACCGCCCAGAACACGGCCGTCGATCCCGTGCCCTCCATGATGTCGCCCTCGCCCGTAATGTAGAGGCCGACGAAAATCATAGCAATCATCGCGCCGATTGGGACGAGCAGGTTGTAGGTGCGGTGGGCCGCGTTTTCAACCGGCTCAATTTCGGCGACCTCGTCGGCCATCATGGGGCGTGCGTCGGGGCGCGTCAGCTGCCCTTTCTCCCGTGCCCGAATTTCGGCTTTACGCATCGGGCCGAAGCCCCATCCCGTGAGGGCCAAGACGAGCGCAAAAACGATCGCAAAGAGCGCAAAAAAGTTGAGCCCGAGCGAGGTCACGAGCACCGACACGGCCTCCGACGACTCGATGTCCTGCGCGATCAGAAGACCCAGCACATATGCGCCCCAGGCGTTCAGAGGAATCGACATGCAGACGGGCGCGCTTGTCGCGTCACAGTAGAAGGCCAGCTTTTCGCGGGCGATGTTTAGCTTATCGAAGAGCGGGCGGCTCACGGCGCCGACGGTCAGCGACGTGATGTTCGACTCGACGAAGATGAGCATGCCCACGATCCACGAGAGCAGCTCGGCCCCTCGCCGCGATTCGCCCCATCCGCGCCGCTGGGCCCACTTGATGAAGCCGGCCACTCCTCCCGACGCCTGCACGAGCGCAACAAGTCCGCCGACAAGCAGACAGAAGAGGATAATCATCGCGTTGCCCTCGTCGAGGAAGACGCCGACGATCTGATCGCCGAGCTCGCGCATGCCCTCGATCGGGTTGCCGCCGACGATGATGGTCGTGCCAAGCCAGAGTCCAACGAGAAGGGACAAGTAAATCTCCCGCGTCCAGAGCGCCAGAACAATGGCGAGGACCGGCGGAAGCAGTACAATCCATTCCATAAAGCCGCCGCATCGGATCAGAGAGGATCAGGGTGCAGCTAGATTAACCAACACCCGATCCAGTTACAACCGCCGGAAGAGGGGCAAGCTCCTAAAATCGGCCGGGACAGCGACCGATGAGATTGGACAGCACGATATCATTACTGCTCTGTTAGATTGGAGACCGGAGAAAAAAGCTGCCGCTAGGTGGCTGGTTTGGTGCCACGCACGGTTACGCTCCAGAGCCCGCCGTTGGCGAGCGGCGTTTCGGACGAGTCCGACACAGTTTTGGGGAGCGCGTCGTCCGGAATCTCTATACGTCGTCGGACTGGAACGTCGATGTCGACAAATCCGGTGGCGCGAAGGCGCTCCAGATAGTCCGTCTCATCCATCGCTCCAGCAACGCAACCGACGTAGAGTTCGGCCGACTGGCGTACCGCATCGGGAAGAGACCCGTGGGAGACAATGTCCGAAACGCAGAAGTGTCCGCCGGGACGCAGGATGCGGTGCATCTCTTCGAAGGCCTGAGCTTTGTCAGGGACCAGGTTTAAGACGCAGTTCGAGAGCACGACATCCGCCGTTTGGGCGTAGAGTGGCAGGTCCTCGATTGCGCCCACCACGAACGTCACATTGGCGTATCCCATCTCCTCTACATTCGCGCGGGCCTTTTCCACCATTTCGGGAACGAAATCCACGCCGATGACGCGCCCACTTTCTCCGACGAAGCGGCGGGCCACAAAGGCGTCGAGCCCGGCGCCCGATCCGAGATCGACCACCGTTTGTCCCGCGTCGAGGTCGGCATGCTCGGTTGGCGCGCCACAGCCGAGCTGGAGGTCCGCCTCGTTCACATAGCCATCGACGTCCGCATACGCGTCGCCGACTACGTCCGTGGATGGACCGGACGTGCTGGTACTCCCGCAAGATGAGGATCCGCAACTGTCGCTCTCGCCGCGGGCGATGGCCGCGTATTTCGCTCGTACGGCATCACGCATCGACTCTGATGGCATCTCACAAGACATAGCACTCATCCTTTGTTTATGCTTTGGGATGTTTATGCTTTGGGATGGATGCAAACTCCTATCGCATGCGGGCGACGGAGGAGAGTCAGGCGTCCGCAGAAGCGCTAGCCGGGTCGAATGTTGCGTCGATCCAGGCAGCGATTTCATCGCGCACCTGTCGGAAGAAGGTGAGTCGTTCTTCTTCGGATCCTTCGGCTGCAGATGGATCGGCGAACGAGCGGTGCAGATTCTCCTTTCGGGCGGGGATAAACGGACATGTCTCTCGCGCTGAGTCGCACACGGTCACCACATAGTCGAACTCGCGATCGCTGAAGTGCTTCGTCGTTTTCGAGCGGTGATCGGAGAGATCAATCTCCCATTCGGCCATGACACGCCTGGCCAACGGATGTACGCGGGTTCGTTCGGTCCCCGCACTGCTGGCACTGTACTGGTCGCCATAGCGATCACGCAGCAACCCCTCAGCCATCTGAGAGCGCGCCGAGTTGTGTGTGCAGATAAACAGGACAGATTCCTTGTCCATTACAGAGTCTCCGTCACAGATAAGCTAGCAGGGAGAGGAGGAAGGCGCCTCGTCGAGCACTTCGTCGAAGAAGTGGTGGAAGTGACCGCGAAGGTCTGTCAGCGCGTCCGGGTCGAGGCAGTAGCACACGCTCGGCCCATCTACCGTGCCTTGAACGAGCCCCGCTTCTTTCAGCACTTTCAGGTGACGTGATACCGTGGACTGCGCCAGCGGGAGATCGTCCACGATGTCGCCGCAGACGCAGGTGTCGCGTTCAGCAAGCACGCGCAAGATCTGGAGGCGTGCGGGGTGAGAAAGCGCCTTCGCCTGTTCGGCAAGGCTGGCAAGACTGGTATCGAACTCCTCTACTTTCGTGTGCATAATCTCCAAAAGTTTGATCGATAATCGAGGATATGCAATGAAGGCAGCACATCTGAGTTTCCAGCTCGCCGGCGTGGGGGGAAGACCCATCGAAGCCGCTCGCCGCGTCTTGAGCGCATATGAACCGGTTCCCGTAGAGAGATCCAGGATATCCGAAGACACGCAAAACAGGATTTTAGTGCGGGAGCGCTGAGACGCTCATGGGCACGTTTATGACCCATTTTACTCTAGTTCCGGAATGCTTTGAAGCTCCTCGTCCGACTGGTGGCGGATATCGACGCCCTCGATCAGATAGATGACCTGCTCGGCAATGTTCTTCGTGTGATCGGAAATCCGCTCGAGCGCCTTACTGGTGGTAAGGATATGAGCGACAGCTTCCGTCTGATCGGGATTCTCCTGCGCGTGCTTAACGAGGGCGTCGAAGTTTTCCCGATGCAGCCGGTTGACGCGCTTATCGAGCGCGAGCACCTTGCGGGCCAGCACGCGATCTTGCTCGAGAAATGAATCCTGCACCTTGTGCATCATGTCACGCGAGAGGTCCGCCATGTCGTGTAGGCGCGTGGCTTTGAGCACCTCCGGCGTGTGCACGACATGCTTGGTGTTGCGCGCCATATTGCGGCAGTGGTCGCCCATCCGTTCGAGATCCGTGTTGATCTTGATCGCCGTGATGATCATGCGCAGGTCGACGGCTACGGGCTGGTATAGCGCGAAGATGCGCTCGCACTGCTCGTCGATCTTGAGCTCCAGGTCATCGACCTCATCGTCCCGTTTGACGACTTCTTTCGCCAGCTCGAGGTCGCGGCGGAGGAGCGCATCGGTGGCGTTTGCAAACTGCTCGTCGACCAGGTCGGTCAGACTGAGGAGCAGGTCCCGAAGCTTGGTGATTTCACGGAGAAGGTTGTAGGACGACATAAGCTAGCCCCCGTCGGGTAGAAGGAATCTATCGTTTATGTACGTATATCTACGCAAGAATTGCTGTAAAGATGTGTAGAATGCGGTTGTGTTTCGCGGCGGTGATACCTCTGCGCTCGGTTTAGCCAAACCGGCCCGTAATATAGTGCTCCGTGCGCTCCTTGTCGGGACGCGTAAACAGCTGGTCCGTGTCGTTCATCTCGACGAGCTTGCCCATGTACAGAAAGGCGGTCACGTCGCTGACGCGCGAGGCCTGCTGCATGTTGTGCGTCACGATCGAGATCGTGTACTCGGAGCGCAGGTCCGCAATCGTCTCCTCCAGCTTACCGGTGGCGACAGGGTCGAGAGCGCTCGCGGGCTCGTCCATCAGCAGGATGTCGGGTTTCACGGCCAGTGCGCGCGCGATGCAGAGGCGCTGCTGCTGGCCGCCGCTCAGCTCGTACGCGCTGTCGTGCAGCCGATCCTTCACTTCATCCCACAGCGCCGCCTGGCGCAGCGACTGCTCGACGAGGGCGTCCTCGTCGCCGGTATACCCGTTGATGCGAGCGCCCCATACAACGTTCTTGTAAATGCTCTTCGGGAACGGATTCGGCTTCTGGAAGACCATCCCAATTTGCCGGCGCACCATCACGGGATCGGCCTGGTAGATATCCTGGCCTTCGACTTCAACGGTGCCCTCCATGTGCGTATCTTCGATCAGCTCGTTCATGCGGTTGAAGCAGCGCAGGAGCGTGCTTTTGCCGCAGCCCGAGGGGCCGATGAACGCCGTCACGCGATTGGCCGGGATGTCTAGCGAGATGTTCTGCAGCGCGTGCGTATCGCCGTACCAGAAGTCGATGTTGCGCGCGCGGAGCTTGGTGGGGGCGTCCATCTCGGTGGTAGACGGTCCCGTCTGGTTGGCGCGCTGCACCTGTTCGGAAGCAGGAGCCACACCATTCGAGCTTACCGGAGGGGATTCCGGCTGCGAGCGATTGTCAACGTCTGAAGACGACTGGTCGGGGGTGGAGGTTGTATTGGTCATATGAGGCAAGTCAGTTGGTGCGAAGACCAGTGAGCAACATGATTAGTTCGAAGGAAGGCTGGACTCATAGTAGTCGCGCAGCAGGATGGCCGTCAGGTTCATGAGAAGCAGGAAGGCGAGCAGCACGATGATAGCGGCGGCGGCGAGCTCGCGGAAGCCCACGCCCGGCTCCTCGGTCCACTGAAAGATGAGCATCGGAAGCGCCGTGAAGTCGTCGAGCACATGGGCCGGCGTAAAGTTGAGCGCAAGAGCCGCGCCAACGAGCACGAGCGGGGCCG
>OBKM01001062.1_pt1 | contig 11855 bp, 7 predicted proteins | sample 1519691 | NCBI WGS metagenome assembly OBKM01 (sample SAMEA37050418, study PRJEB22526) | metagenome | biome: saline pan; feature: lake; material: water | place: Egypt | collected 2015 | depth 0.5 m
CTAAGAGTTGAAACTGCTCCGGATTTGGCACGGATGGTTCACGAACTGTTGATTTCGTCAAGCGCCCGTGATGCGACGTGACGAACTCGTTCATTCGGGTCGGACTCAGCAAGTGAGGTAAGCGCTTGCTCGGCCGTGGTTGCTCTGAGATACCCGAGAGCCCAGCAGGCATTCTCGCGTGCTTCTGGGCGATCTTCATTGAGTGCATCGATGAGTTCTGCGGTCGCAGGCTCAACTGGTTCCGGATTCTCGTTCGCAACTCTAGCGAGGATGGACGTTGCATTATATCGCGCATAATCGTCCTCGTCACTGAGCAACTTTATTGCGTCAGGAACGGCCGGTTGTACTTGTTCAGGATATTCATCGGCTAGATCCGCAAGCAACCCTGCTGCGTTTGCTCGAAGTCTGTCGTTGTCTGTCGAGAGTAACTCGTGGGCGGTCGGGATGACTTCTGTTGCTACGTTCGGGTATGCTTTCGAAACGTGTCCCAGTACCGCGAGTGCACCGACACGATGATCACGAGACACGTCTGTTACCTGGTCGATTAAGCTCGGAACGATGGGAAGGATAGCTTCCGGGTGGGCTTTGGCGACTCGTGACAGTAGCAGCAGTATCGCTCCGGTTTCGTTCGTCGTATCTTTTAGTACCACCTCAAGTTTCGGAACCACATCAGTAACGACAGATGAGTCGTTCTCAGCGATAGTGTTGAGTATCGTGATAGCGTCTTTACCGAGCCGATCATCGATCTCTGCGGTGAGAAACCCACCCAGCACGTCAATCGCCGGACGAACGAGTTCCGGTTCTTCGTCGGCGAGTTCTTGAAAGATCCCGAGGATTTCCGCCTGTACTGCAATGTCAGCTGACGGTAGTATGTTGACGAGAGTGGGGATGGCTGGTTCGCAAGCACCAGGGGACTGCTCGGCGATCCGCCTGATACGAACTAACTCGATCCTCACATCCTTGGTGTCGCCCTCTTTGATCGTCGAAACCGCTTTCGAGACGCTTTCTGGATCTGGTTCTTCCGGGAGATTTTGAAAATCTCGGCTCACGTAGTCGTTCGCATACCGATCGAACAACGACCAGTCGGTGAATTCGGAACTTGGTGGAATAGACACGTCGGAGAGCATCAGCCACCATCGACTCGTTTGCCCGATCCGCTCTGCCGGTGGTTTGAGCATATCCCACTCGGCGAGACGATACCCCGTGTCAGGTGACGCCGCTCGTTTTGCGTCACGGACATGATCAAGTGTGGAACGAGATTCGTTATCTTCTTTTGGAGCATCCGAAGGTGCCTTCCCAGCATTTTCCCGCATGTGTTCAAGCGCATCTTCGAGCGTTCTTTCACCATCATCCTCGTCATCATCTTCATCGCTCATGCCCTACCTTTCAATTCGGCTGAATTTATTCCTTCTCACAAAATTTCCCGTATCCGTTCCGTAGCGAATGCCGGATAAGATGTATTACTGTAACGACACAAGTAGTGTTATGCCCTGTCCACTCTGCCGTGACGGCCCGATGAGACCACGTGGTGAGTTTCCTGTAGAGGTTTGTGAGGAGTGCGATCAGCGGGCGGTGAATGCAGATGGGGAGACGCCCTGGACAGGGTATCCCCCGGACAAACAATCAGCGGTGGACGAGTCAACATCCGTGGAACCACCTGACGATGGGGAAAACCCGGTGTTCATCGATGGCCACAAGTGTTGGCGACGGTACCGATTCGGCGGCTGGATAACGTTCCTGGATCACTACGACTGTGACACACTCAACGAATTTTACGTCCGACACGGGTTAATGGAACCCCGCGAATCTCGTCCACGAATCACTTCGGACGACAGACCAACGGATTCAAAACAGAATACAGAGCCAAACTCATCACCGACGGACCACCAAGATGACACTCTTCCTGATGATAGCCCGATCGATAAAACCAGTTCAGAACACTCTAAGAAGGATCGAAAGAAGCTTCGAAGCCTGATCATACAGGGGGCATCGATCGGTCCTGAATCTAAGACGACCGCTAGCGAGACACAGCAAATCGCCGAACTCGTAAGCGAACCCCCGTGGTCTTCGTTAGCAATCAAGTATCTAGCAATGCTGGCGACTGCTGAACCAGAGGAAGCCCTTGAGGCACTTCCACTCGTGGCTAGTTCCTATACCACAGCCGAAGAGGAAACACAGCAATGGATTATGTACTATTTTTCATCCCTCTCAAAAACCCATCCTGATGCGCTGTTTCCGGTGCTCGATACACTCATTGACGGAGCAACCGGGGACAGTCCCGATATTCAACTGAATGCATTAGCAGCTCTGGGACGAATCGTCTCCGCATACCCACACGTCGGGGCTGGCCTGGTCGATGAGGTCGCCGAATTACTGGTCCATGAAAATCCGATAATCCGGAAGAACGCGGTCGGCCTGCTCGGTGATACTGCACAAGAGTACCAGCGTCACGTCGTCGTGCATGCAGCTACTATCGCTGCGTGTCTCACCGACGAGGAACCACACGTTCGCCGAAACGCCTCTATTACCCTCGTCAGGTCTGGTGAAGCCGATCCCGACGCAATTCGACAGCAAAGCGACCAGATCGTACACGCGTTAACTGATGATCAGCCAGAAGTTCGTAAGAATGCATGCGTTCTGATCGGCAACGCTCAACCGACAGTACCGACGGAGACCCTCGAACGGCTTGTTGAACACGACCCACATGCTGAAACAAGAGAAATGGCCCAGTGGGCACTCAAGCAAATTACTTCCTAGTTATAGGCCGGATTCGGTTCAACCGTCTCCTGTTTATTATTGACAGAGACAGCCGATGTAGGTTTTTAATACTGTGTCAACAAAATAAGGGGCTATATCACGACTACACCGATTCATCGAACGGTGACCGTAGATCCTGCCAGCGGAAGTCGACTATCTCGCCGTTTTCAAGCGCGACACGATACAGCTGAGAATCCCGTTCGTCCGAAGTAACTACCTCTGCGTCATCATTAAGAACCGTAACTTCCTTTTCATGTTCCCTATGATACTTGCTAGTGTTCTGGATCTGTCTCGTCCGGGATGTCGACTAGGACACGATCACCCTCAGCAAACCTCGCCACTATCTCCTCTATTGAACTCAGCCACAATAGCCTCGTGGATCTACAGGTACGCATTTATGACTCCCTCGTGTTCAATGTGTGTAATGAGCGAGGCTGGCTCACCGCTCGACATTAACGCTCTCGTAAAGGAGTACACTAGCGAAAAAGACTGGGAGCAAGACAAAGCACATGTCAGGAACACATCCGAGGCTGTACAAACCCTTGTCCGCGCTATTGTCGATACTGGATCGATCGACGAGTATGCGATGCGAACGGTCTACAATCTGTGTCAGAATGACCGCGCACTGACTCCAGAAAAAAAGAAAGAGCGGATTGAAAATATTGAGATCGATCAAGACGCCAAAAGTGAAATAAAACAATGTATTGATGCGGGAACAGGGATCGTAGGAAAAGGGAGATTTACGGTGCCAATAGAAGGATATGAGCAGGAATCCTACGAATTTCTTAAAAAAGTAATTGAATCCGATGACAAGGAAACAATTGACGAAGCAATCAATGAATTTGCTTCGTTGAACATAGATGGAATCCAGGCTGGAATTATATCTGCCATTCTATATTTTATCCACCCAGAAAAATATCCGATAAGCAACAAGCGATCACGGAATGCAATGGAAAAATATTTTGATTTCGAAATATCTAGTCGGCTAAATCAATACGTTGAAGATACTGGTAAATTTTGGACAGTAAAAGAGAAGTATCCGTTTGAAGATGATTTCCGTCACTTAGATAGCTTCTTCAATTGGATCGACCAACAGGATTTTCCAAGGGAAGATAATAAAGATGACAAATCAGGCACTCAACAATCTACTGACAATAATGAAAATACGCCGCCAACAAAGCCTGCAGTAGACGGTGTTACTCAAGAGGTACTTGACCGGTTCAAACAGAAGCTCACCCCACCGCAGATTGAAGCACAGATCCCAGAGACACTCTACTTCGAAGACAACGACCGGTTGCGACGCGAAATCGAAGCATCGCTCCGCTCTGGCAAACACATCATCTTCACCGGGCCGCCAGGAACCGGGAAAACCAAGCTCGCCAAAGCGGTTTGTAACGAAGCGACAGCTTACAAGCAAGTAGACGGGTACCGATTTACCACGGCTACCTCAGAATGGACCGCTTTCGACACGATCGGTGGGTACGTCCCGTCCACGAGCGATGGTGGTCAGGAGCTCCTGTTTGAACCACGGCTGTTCCTGAAGTGCTTTCGGCAGGACCGTATCGTCAACGAGTGGCTCATCATCGACGAAATCAATCGGTCCGACATCGACAAAGCGTTCGGGCAGTTGTTCTCGGTGCTATCCGGTGACTCGACGGAACTTCCATACGAACGCGAACGCACCGTCGAACTGCTCTCCGTGACCGGACAAGAAAGCCAAAATAAACTCTCAGAGATTATTGCGAACCCGGACGCATTCCCTGTGACGCCGTCGTGGCGGCTCATCGCCACGATGAATACGTACGACAAAACCTCGCTGTACGAGATGTCCTATGCGTTCATGCGCCGCTTCAATTTCATCCACGTCGGCGTCCCGCCATTAATGACCGACGACGGCGCAGTCCGAACTTCACTTCTGGATCCGGATGCTGACGACAACTACTCGACCGCATGGCTTGCTGACAACCCCGGACTGCGGCCCGTGCTTGAGACCTCATACCCGACTATCGCCGTTCTGTGGCAGCGCATCAACGAACACCGCGTCATCGGGCCGTCCATCGTCTACGACCTCATTCGGTACCTTGATTCGTACGAGCACGCCGGCGGCACCCAGCGCGATGCGCTTTCCTCAGCCGTCGTGTCACTCGTCTACCCGCAACTCGAAGGGATGCAGCCTGAAGATCAAAAACGACTGATCCGATCGCTCACAGACACTAGTGTCCCCACCGAAAATGGTGACATCGACCTCGACTTAGACGGGGAACGACTCCAAAAGAAGGCCGCTGACTTCTTCGGCATCAGTTTCGACGATGACGCGTAGCCTGACTGCCGACGCACTCGTCGACGCCACGACCGAAGAACTCGCTACGTATCTACGAAGCGGCGCGATTAACACACGCGCACTAACGGAATCACTCGATTACGAAGGCCTCGACATCGACGACTGGGACCGAATCAAACGTATTCACTTCAGCCTGAACGCGGACGTTCACGAGTTCATCAGCAAGCTCCCGGAACGTGTCCGCCGAATTAAGACCGAAAATCAACGCGAGCACGTTACTACCCAGGGTGAAGTCCGCGGCTCCATCAACTGGAGTGGAACACTGCGGACGTGGTCGGAGAGCGGGTACGTTGATCGGAGCCGCTTCGTCTGCGATACGCCTTATACCAAGTACGACATCGCCGAAAACCGTGTTCTGAAACGCCTACTCTGGCACATCCACCGTACCGTCACGACTGATCTTCGCGGTGTCGAGTACGATTGGCGACGCCAGTACTGGACTGACGACCAGATCGATCGCTTCGACCGCCTCTACAAGCAGAACGTCCACCTGAATCGCATCGCTCCCGGACAGCAAATCTCCGTCACCGACCAGGACCTCACGGCCGCCCGCCGCTCCCGCCTCGACCTGTACACAGAAGCCTACGAACTTCTCGACAGATACCAGCGGTTACAATCAGACCAATTCGATTCAGACATCACTGAACTACTGACTGAGACACTCATCATCCCAGCATCAACGCCAACGCTCTTCGAACTCTTCTGCATCTTCCGGATTCTCCGGTATCTCAACGACGAAACTCCAGGCGTCCAACTACGCCCAATCGCCGGTGAAACCACTGCTCTGGCCCAACTCGAAACCGAGGACCGACGCATCGAGGTTTACCATGACCAGAACGGCGCAATCGACTTCCACGAACCCCTTGACCAGACCGTCGTCCCAACCCATCCGACGTTCAAACGCTACCAAGACGCGCTCGTCGACTATACCGACGCACTCCGAGAGTTGACCGGGAGCGACCGAGACCCCGTTCTGTACCGAGGCCGCCCCGACATCGTCATCGAAATCTACGACACGACCACCGGGGACAGCGAACTTGTCTCCGTACTTATCGGCGAGGTCAAGTACTCATCTGCAGCCCAAACTTTCCGGCAAGGGCTCGAAGAATTGGCTACCTACCGCCGGTTTGCTCGCCACGACGGTTATATCCTCGACGACCCAGACGTTCCGATCACCAGTCTCCTCGTAACCAACGGCTATTCCACAGCCGGCGCTGCTGACGAGATTACCCATCTGAACGGGAGTGAGCTACTCACTGACGATGTCGAGGTACTCCGATCATTCGCTGCTGACCTGCTCGTGACGACCCCTACGACTGGGATGTAAGTCGAGCTAACCCAGGATCGATTTCCGAACATTTAAAAGATCGATGTAGAATGGCAGGTGATGTCAGACAACCAAAACTCCGAGCAGCCGAACTGTATGGACAGGGACACAGAAGCAGATATTCTACTGCCAGAGGCACACCACCTCGTTGAAATCGAACAAGACCTTCTGCTTGAACTGAACGACCGTGCCGTGTACAAAATCACGAGAGAATGTCGCCGAGGTGAATGCCAGTCACAATATCATTCACACAATGTCGTGGGCCCGAAAATCACCACAGTAGCAGATCTCAAACAGACGGCTTACGAACTATACGAGTCCTGCTACAACAATCCGCGGAACATCCCCCACTCCGCCCTACAAAGCTTAGTTGACGTTCCGCACCCCGGCAAACGGAACGCGATCGCAAACAATCTCGCTGACGCTTCCAAACTCGGCCACAATGATGCTGATTCGAATCGAGAAAAGCGGATGCGACAAGAGCTAATTGACACCGTGTTGCCCGACGACCTCTGACTGTGGAACCCCGCATAGGGCATCACAGAGGGGATCGAATTTCCAAGGATGATCCCGTTTGCTTTGCGCCCCGATGATGAACCGTTTACTCCTGTGCCACCCTAGCTAATAACTCAGTCGCCCGTTCAGCAGCGTCTTCTCGACCGACGCCTGCGTCCACTAAACGCTCGACCATACGAAGACGAATTGCATCATCTTCCAAGGGCTCTCTCGAAACAAGGTATCCATTCGTTCGAAGGTACTCCTCAAGTTCCTCAGCTTTGTTCCGTCGGAATCGGTCGACCTCGCCATCGTACAACGCCTCGACGAGTTGTGCCGCATCACCACCGAGCTCTTCAGCGAGGTCGGAAACGCGATCGATGAACGTATCGCTCACACCGCTAGCGGCTTCCAGCACAGACCGGTCAACGAGATCTCCCCGGCCAATCTGCCAGGCCTGTGTGAACTCCTCAAGCGCTGCGATATTCTGCCGAATTTCACGCAGTGTCTCAGGATCGGTCGATATGAAGTCGTCTCGCCCCCGCTCCAGCAGGTTCCGTAACTGACCCACTCGTTCAATCCCCAGCTTCAACAGATTGTACAGCACCTCAACATCTTCCACCACGTACCACAAGTGAGCCGTCCCGGCACCATCGTACGGATTGAACGAGTCGACACCGAGCACATCACCGTACGAATCATGATCGTGGCCATCAGGCGTAGGTGGATCCGGAGACAGATTCTCGATACCGTCGAGTTTCGGGGCCTTAACCGATTCGTCCAAATCCCGAACCTCGGACAGGTCGATCGTCGTCCACTCGACATCTGACTCTTCGTCCAGCGCTGCTCGCCACTTCGCCAGCTCATCTCCCTGCGCGGTGAAATAGAAGATCTGCCGGCCCTCTTTTGCCAAATCGATCAGCGATTGGATGATCACATCTGCACGTAAATCGTCCGTATTCGCCAGTGTCTCGTCGAGCACGATCGGGAGTCGAGCCCCTTGCTCTTGCTGTTCTACAAACGCCAATCGGACAGCCAACAACACTTGCACGCGGGTTCCGCTTGATAACTCATCAAGCGCGAAGCCTTTCTGTTTCGCCGTATCGTACGCACGGAACGTCTGTTCGCCTTCCGCGAGCGTTAACTCGTATCGCCCGTGTGTAATCGTAGCGAGCAACTCGTTGGCTCGCTGGAATACGGCCGGGCGACTCGCTTCGATCGTCTCCTCTTGAACTTGTTCAACCAGCACATCACCCACCAGCGCAGAATAATCCTCATCGAGCTGTTCTTCCAGCGCCGCCAACGCCCGCTCCTTCTCCTTCCTCGTTTCTTCGGCTGTTGACTTGGATTTTGCATCCCGGATTTTTGCTTCAATATCCGAGATCTGCTCTTGGAGCTCCTCGTACTGGTCCGCCGTTTCGTTTGCTTGGCGCAGCTCCTGATTCAATTCCGCCAATTCCTTGTCTTTGAGTGCTGGATCGTACGACGGCAACGCTTCGAGCTTCTGTTGCTCTTGCTCAACAACGGCCTCTGTCCGATCCACCTCTTTTGTAGCGGCCTCGTACTCGTCAACTTGCTCGCACAACGACGCTAATCCATCACGATCGCTAGGCTCCAAATTTAACGTGGTGAATATCTCCGTCCGTTCGTCCCGTAGCTCCGTTAGCTTCTCAGTCGCGTTCTCTATGGTTTGCCTCGTATCAGCCAATTTCCGTGTGGCGTTCTCGTGGTCGGATTGACGCTGTTCTAACGCCCGGATTTTCTCAGTCGCGGTCGCTGAATCTTCTACATCGTCGTACCCGTACTCGGCTAATTCGTCTCGAAGCGTTCCGTGAGCGTCATCCAGATTCTTCCGTACTTCTTCGAGTTCTCTCTGCAAGCCAACGACCTCGTCGTGAGCCTCTTGCCAGTCAAGCACTCGCCGGACGATCACCGCCAGTTCAACATCCGTCGTTTCAGGCGCAACTCCGATCTCTGTCCGAAGTTCTTCTCGCTTTTCAGCCAATGCCTCTTCGCTACTATCGAGATCCTGATCGGCAATCAGCGTATCCCGCTGCTGCTGTCGCTCCTCGATTACTTTGTGCGCCGCTAGCGCATCGTACAGCTCCACCAACCGGTCCCGTACATCATCCTCAGTCCATGATGCAGGTGCTTCCAGCCCCGTCTGTTCGAACGTGTCACGATGTGGTGCCCGATTATCTCCTGACGACGCCTCGTTCCCCCGTTGCTGATACCCATAGACGAACAGGGCGATCCCGATGAGAACGACACTGAACAGAAGCGGATTGACGAGTAGCCCCAGTGCGATCCCGGCTCCAGACACGATCGCAGCTGAGACGGCTCCCATACGGAACGCAGCCTCACTACCACCCGCGTCTATCGTTCCTGATTCCGCCATTAACCACTCTTCGAGCGCTTTACTCCCACGTTCCAACGTCGACGAATCACCCGTCGACAACTCGTCGGGATCTGCCCACCGGTCGATCGTCTCACGTCGTTCCCGCTCAGCCTGCACCTTCTCGGCTGTCCGAGCGAACTCAGAGATATGCTTCCATGATCCCGGATCAAGATCAGCCAACGTCTCCTGATCGAGATCAAGCGGGATCTCCTCACGAGCACTCTCTCGCGCTGCCTTCGACCCCTCTAACTCTTCTTCGACTTCCGCCGCTCTGGATTCGCACTCCTCTGCCCTATCTCGCCGCTTCTTCAAACGTGCAATAACGCCATCACCGATACCGTCTTCGGGAAGGGCCGTCTGGTCAAGCGTCGCTTCGGCTTCCGCCTTATCGCTTTCAGCCGCCTGCTTGTCGTCTTCCCACTGTTCAATCGCCTCATCCAATTCTTCAACCTGCTCCAGCTCATCACCGTCAACCTGCTCCAATACGTCAGGGAACTCACCCACCGTCTCTTTCGCAGTCTCATACTCCGATCGTGCTTCACAGTACGTAATTGCTTGATCGACAGCTTCTGCCTCTTTTCTCGCCTCTTTCGCTTCATCCAGTTCGCTTCGCAGCCTCGTCAGCCGACTCTGCTCCTCTTCCAATCCCTTTCCAGCATTGCGGTTCTCTCGCCAATTCTCAACCGCCGTCTCAGCATCTTGATACACACCCTTCCGACGAGTGATCGGTGAGTCGTGATACCCTAATTCGTCGTGCGCAGCGGCGAGATCATAGCCACCAGCCGATTCTCGCTCAATTGTTTCAGCAAAGCTCTCATTCCGTGTTTCTTGCTGTAATAAATCGTGGAGTGACAGTCGATACCTGTCTCGCTGGTCAACAGGTGGGAGAGTTGGAGCGGTTGCTTCCTGTCCATTCCGCTGATAGTCAGCCTGCCCATTCATCACATCGACACGCCACGTCTCGCCATTCAACGAGAATTGGCCGACGATTTGCTCACCGTTACTCGCTCCATCCGGCCACAGAATCCGCATAATCGAATCCGCAGTCGTCGTCTTCCCTGCACCATTCGGGCCATGCACCAGATTGATCCCCGGACAGCAACCATCGATTTCAAACCCACCGGTTTCAAATCCTGGTGCGCGTACGATATTCAGCGATTCAACCGTAACCGGGTCGTCTTCATTCTTCATGCCGAACCCTCTTTTTGTTGAAGAAGCGTATCAAGCAATACTCGCGCCTCTTGCTCAACAAGCATCTCTGCTTCCTCACGATCGGGCTGTTCCGTCTCACCCTCACGTCGCAGTAAATTATACGCATCAGCCCCGTAGGCTCGCTTCATTGTTTCGTGAGCCTCATCAATCACGTGACTGTGCTGATCGCTTGACGACCCGTTCTCCAGCGCTAACAGCAACTCCGATAAATACGCAACTGGGCCATCACCGTCAGCCCTCGCTTCAAGATCAACATCCGGCCGAGTGTCCAACACGACAGATTCGACCTGAATGTCGACTGATTCGTACCTCGTCGCAAGTTGATCCTCAAGCGTCTGTTGCCCCTCGACGAGTTCAGCGTGTGCCGGTGTACGCCCTGTAAGATGAACACGAGGGAGAAATGCTGCCACATTCCGCGTTTCCAGGTCATCTTGGACGTGTTCTTGAATTGCCGAAGATACATTCGATCCAATGGCCTGCAAATCCTCAGCATCAGACACATCAACGTTGACCTCGTCGTAACACACCGTCCCGAGCGGCACCTGCTCGGTATCAACGGTTCCATCAGCCGAGACCGTCACGATCCACGGACCGTGAACCCCTTGCTCGCCCGGATCCAACGCCTGAGGAGACCCAGGATACAGCGTCATTGGATCCGACTCGATACGAACCCCAGGGACGTGGATATGCCCAAGCAACCAGCACGATTCAGGCGTATTCCGGAGCTCCGATGAATCGACCGGTGCATACTGACTTCTCGGTGAATCAAGTTCTGCGTGGAGTACGCCGACCTGCGGTGCATCTGATGCCTCTGGAAGGTCGTACTCTGCTAATGGTGACGAGGAGACGTGCGGCTGTGGAAACGACCACCCATCGAAGTGTACAACGTTGACTCCATCCTTCTCTAATGACCACCGCTCCCAGCTCCCGCCAGCTCCGAGGAGATGAAGATTATCCAGTCCAATATCCTCAACCATCCGCGGTAAGAACTCAGAATCATGGTTCCCAGCCACCATCACTACCGGAATACCAGCTTCTTCAAGATCAATCGCACCAGCCTCAAACGCTCCGTAGGCCTCGAAATACCGGTTTTCACGGTCTGCGATGTCTCCCGTGAGGACAACAGCATCTACCCCTCTATCGATTGCAACCCGTACAATATCCTGCCAGACGGTTCTTGGTGAAAATTCCGGCCCATCCAATCGATCAGGAATCCGTGTTGGATGCCGCCCCAAATGAAAGTCCCCAGCACAAAGCAGTTGAACCCCTTCGTCTACCATCTGTATACTGTTCAAGTACAGTCAAACCAGCCTCTTATAATTTTA
>OBKM01001063.1_pt1 | contig 11847 bp, 11 predicted proteins | sample 1519691 | NCBI WGS metagenome assembly OBKM01 (sample SAMEA37050418, study PRJEB22526) | metagenome | biome: saline pan; feature: lake; material: water | place: Egypt | collected 2015 | depth 0.5 m
CAAGAAGAATCGACTGATAGAAGCTGCCGATGTTATCTATACGCCGAATACTTTTCCCGACGGACTTTTCGGAGAGCTCCAACCAGGCGCTCAAACATGCGCTGTTTCTCGCGCGTGAGCATGGAGCTGAGCTTGACGTGCTCCATGTGATTCGCGCGATGCCCGGTTACCCGGAGATGGGGGTGCCTGATATGAGGCCAATGGGCGACGAGGAGGCCAGGCAGCATATGCAGAACCAGTTCGAATCCATCGAAGGGCACGGCGCTGTGGACCCGCAGTTCGTCATCGAAGAGGAAACGAATGTTGGGCGGGCAATCCTGGATTATGCGGAAAGGCGAGATGCTGACCTTATTGTGCTGGGTACCCATGGCCGGCAGGGCGTTCGACGTCTACTACTCGGTAGCGAGGCTGAGGAAGTTCTCCGCGGAGCTAAACAGCCTGTTCTGGCCATACGCAAGCTGGATCCGCCCTTTCCGGCGGCATCTATCCGGCGCATACTCGTACCCGTAGATCTCTCGGATCACAGCACAGCAGCACTCACGCATGCTCGTGAGATGGCCGTGGTCTACGACGCCGAAGTGGCCGTCGTCCACGTTGTCGATCCTGAACTGCGCTATCCGAGCGTGTACGCTGAACTCACTGGTGAAACGATTGACAGCACGCTTGCCATTGAGCCGGCTGTGCAGGGCGTATTGGACGAGATGACGAGTTCAGTCCAGGAGGCCGGCGTCGAAACTCACATTCATATTGGGCACGGCAACCCGGCCCAGTACATCACGGACTTTGCCGAGACCCACGATGCGGATTTGATCGTGCTATCTTCGCATGGGCGCAGCGGCCTGGAGCGCTTTCTTGTAGGAAGCGTGGCCGAGAAGGTCATGCGAACTGCCAACTGTCCCGTCTTTATCGTCAAGTCGTTCGGAAAGATGATCGCTTCGAATTCAGGGGCTGCCGCTTCGACGTCGACCCCTGAGTCGGAGTAGCGGCTGTGTGCGCCAAGCCTCTATGAACCGTCAGTCTTCGTCCATCCAGTCGTCCGGCAGGTCGAGGTCGACGTCAGTCCGCCGGTCATCAAGGAGGTGATCGGCGAAGTAGCGCCAGGTCATCCGCTCGAAGTAAGCGCTGTACTCGCCAAAGCCGTGCTCCATGCCCGGAAACAGCATAAAGTCGAAGCTTTTCCCCTCCTCAATCAGCGCGCGGGCCATGCGGTAGGTGTTGGCCGGATGCACGTTGCTGTCGAGGTCGCCGGTCACGAGGAGCAGGTGGCCCTCCAGGTTGTCGGCCAGTTCGGTGTTGGGCGGGATCTCTGAGCCGATCACCTCGAAGTGCGTCTCCTCCACTTCTTCCTCTTCCCCATCCTCGTCTTCGCGGGTAACTGTGCGCGTCTCTTCCTCAACGCCATGGTGCACCTCGCTCCACCAGATGTTGTAGATGTTGTTGTCATGGTTGCCGGCGGAGGAGACGGCCACGTCGTAGAAATCGGGGTAGGTGAGGAGGGCAGCCGTTGACATGAAGGCGCCGCCGGAGTGCCCGTAGATGCCGACCCGGTCGAGGTCGATGTAATCGCGCCGGTCGGCGAGCTCTTCGAGGCCGTGCTTGTTGTCCGGCAGCGGGTAGTCACGCAGGTCCCCATGGCCGTAGGTGTGGTAGTGCTTGTGACGGACCGGACTGCCGCCGCGCTGCCCCATCGCGACCACCACGAAGCCGAGCTGGGCCAGCGTCTGCTGCTGGTCTAAGCTAAATCCGACAGGGAACGGCTCGACCTGCGGTCCGGGATAGACGTACGAGATCACCGGATACTCCTCCTCCGGATCAAAGTCGAACGGCTTCCACATGACGCCATAGAGATCGGTGGTCCCATCGGCGGCTTTCACAGTGAAGCGCTCCGGCTCCTCCCAGCCGATGTCTCGAAGCGGACTCATGTCGGCCTCTTCCAGCTCCAACACGAGGTCGCCCTCGTTATCGCGGAGTGCGGTAACGGGCGGCTGGTCGGCCCGCGAGCGCGTGCTCACGAAGTAGTCCTTCGTGTCAGCCATCTCGAAGTCGTGATGGGCGTCGTGGGGCGTGATGCGTTCGTGGTCGGAGCCGTCGAAGTCGGCGCGGTAATAGTTGGCTTGATAGGGGTGTTCGTCGTCTTCCCTGGCAAAGCCCTCGTAATAGATGGTTCGGCCGGTCGTGTCGATTTTGGCGATGTCGCCGACGTTATAGTACCCGTCGGTCACCCGGTTTTGGAGATTCCCGTCGCTGTCGTACCGGTAGAGCTGGCCCCATCCGTCGCGCTCGGACCACCAGATGTACTCCTCGCCCTCGTTGATGACCGCGAGGTCGAGGTAGCGCGTGTTGAAGTAGGGGCGGCTCGTCTCGGACCAGAGCACTTCGACCTCACCGGTTTCCGTGTCGCCTCGGCAGACGTCGATGTGCTCCCAGGTGCGGTCGCGGCGTAGGAAGTAGATGTGGTCGGATTCGTCGGTCGTGAAGATGCCGCCTTCGTTGAAGTAAGCGCCCCCGATAGACTGGTCCGGCCATTTTTCGACATCGAGCTCGACGCGCTCCTGGTCATCGACGTCGAAGACGAGCAGCTCGTCCCGGTAGATGTCTTCCTCGCCGGGCATGGCATACTTGTACTCGTCCAGCTCAGGGCGGGGCTCGGCGAGCGCATCGATGACCCACAGCTCGTCCACGTCGCGCCAGTCCTGACGTTTGACGTAAAGTTTCTCAGAGTCCTCGAACCACTCGGCGTTTGTGGGAAGGCGCTCGCTGGACGTCGTATCGCTGTGGTCGTCCTGAAAGCTGTACCAGCGCTCTCCGTCTTCGGTCAGCCGGTGCTCTGTGCTGTCGGGATCGTCGGCCTCCATGAGATACAGGTCGTGCTCGCGGGCAAAGGCGATCCACGTGCTATCCGGCGAGTAGGTGGCCCAGTCCTCCTCGTCCTCGGGCTCGAGGGTGTCGCCTTTCACCAGTTCGTCGCCCTCAATGTCGTAGGCAAATTCTAGGCTATCGACGTGGAAGGTGAAGCGCTCTTCCTCGGTATCGTAGTCGAAGTCCTGGAGGGGCAAGTCGTGGCGATCGAAGGGCTCGTCGAAGACCTCGTTCAGTTCCGCCGCCATAGCTTCGTGGTCGAAGAGGGGGCGCTGGAGTTCGTCGTCGGCGTCGACGTAGTGCCACCGGTTACCCGCCGGCGTCTTAAACTCGTACCACAGCTGGTTTTCGTCTTCAATCCAGTTGGGGCGGACCTGCAGGTCGCCGATTTTATCTTCCATGCGGTCGGTCGTGAACTGCTGGGCTCGGTCGAAATCGGCCCCGTCGTCCTGCGCTCCGGCGACTCCGGGTAGCGAGAAGGAGAGAAGAAAGCTGACCGCGAGAACAAGCGAAAGCGTCGAGGAGAAGGGAAAAACTTTCATAGAGCTGAATTTACAAAAAGCCAGTGTACGTACATGCAACCGCTGAAAGGTTGTGGGAGTGCACTAGATCAAAACCACCGGATAAGATAAAGCAAGCGACGATCCATTGTCCAGCCGAACAAGATGGCCGGCGGATTCAGATAGGGGTAGTCACCGAGCCACGGTCGCCTGCCTGGTGGTCGTATAGCCGTTGGCCTTGAGTCGAAGGAAGTACGTGCCGCTCGAGAGATGATGGGTTGACCACTGCACGTGGTGACGACCGGCTGGCTGGGAAGCAGATTTCAGCATGTCCACTTTCTGGCCGAGCGAGTTGTAGACGGCCAGCCTGACGTTGGTTTCTTCTGAGAGCGCGTACTCGATGGTCACGGTTCCGCTCGCAGGATTGGGGTAGGGAGGAGCGAGTTCGTCGACCGGCGTCTCACCCTGTACGTACGATTCACTGCCCACCAGCAGTTGGAGAGGCGTCTCGCCGTCGCCGGCTTCGATCGGTACGGTTACCGCTGAATTAGATCGCAGGTCGTGCCGGCGGCCGGTTTCGGGCTCAACGAGTACCATCTCCTGTCCGGCAAACGCATCCATCTCGCTCCTATGCAGCTCAACGGTCGTTCCCGGGGCACCGCGCAGTACAAGGTCGAACGTGTGTCCGTCCGGTTCGCTCGGCGGTACGATGGCATTGGCGTATTCTGCGCCCTCGTCCCCAACAACCCGCAGGCTTGCGTCTTCAAAATGGCCGGGTGGAGCGCGGTGGAATTTAGCGTCATCCTCAGTTTCTACCAGACCGACGGTCACGCCCGCGGCACGTTCATGTCCGACGAACGCTTCAAGGGTAACGGTGGCCGCGTCAGACGTCGAGTAGATAGAGGCATTTGCAATCCCTGTGCCCTGCAGGTCGTCGGCCTGGGCAAATGAGGAAGGTGAAACCAGGAGAATAGCAGGCAGAACCAGCGCCGCCAGAAGGGCCGGAGAAAAGCAGTTGATGGGGAAAGGACCGTCCATAGCTGGCAACTGGAGGCAAACAGCAGGTCGCAGTCGAGAGAGCACTCCCTTTCCAGGAAGGCACTAGAGACCTACCATATGTGCCAAGAAGAATATTGCCCGCTTTGGATGACTCCCCGGTAGGATATGGATGATCCGTCGGTAAGAAATGGCTACCGGGTGAGAGGCGTGAGGAAATTAGATATTCTTCTGCGTGATGAAATCGTCTGAGAAAAATGTCTGGAAATTGCTTCAGTTGATCTGAGCGTGAGAGGTGCAGGTGCACTCTTACAGTTCGGAAGTCAGCGGGAATCGATTGACCCGGTAAAGGGCGAAGCGCTTTTCATGAAGGAGGGGCAAGAGACAATTGAATCACTCGAGTAAAAACCGCTTACAGCGCGCAGATCGCCGAACCTCCATGGACAGGGATGATTGGACGGGGTGGTATTGCGAGGGCGCCGTGCCCTACCACACTCGGCAACTGCCACTCGCTTCCTATTTACAAACCCCTGAATCCAATGAACATCCTCTACCGAGCAACCAGTCGTATCGTCCAGCAATTAGCTGTCGTGGCGAGCTCTCGTCAGTATGCGAAGGTGCGCGGCTCCTGCGCGCACTGCAAGGCTGACACGGCTTGGGTCAGGCCGTCTGCGGGTAGCACGTATCGATGCGAGAATTGCAACGGCACTCCGATCGAGACGCCGTTGCCCTCTGATACGTCTTAATTAGATGCGTCCTAAGTATCTGCCTGACTCCGCCGAGCGTGGCGACTTCGCAGTGCCGTCAGCTTCTCACGGTTGCTCACTCGGACGTATCAGCATTCCGGTTTTGTCTAAACTTTGAATGACCCACTCCTAACACACGTATACCATGGATACTCAGACCACAAGAGCGCAAGCCTCTCAGAACACTTCTTCGACTCAGATTCTAACCGCCGCCGGGTATGCGCCCGATCCTGATGGACGGTATCTGCCATCGGATACGGCCGGTTCTTCTACGCGTTGGCTCGTCAACTTCCGGGTAGTAGAGTCTCAATACTCGTCAGGTTCGGAGATCGAAATCATTGATCTCCATGATGAGGAAAGCGGCGAGCCGGTGTCTGCACGAAGCCTTCTGCAACACGAGCGACACTATCCCGACTGGCGGACGCGCATGCGGGAGATTTCCAGAGAGAGCCTCTATGGTGAGAATGGGACGTCGGCATCTACCACCACGGAGTCTCCTCAACCGGTGACTGCGTAGAACCTGGTGACTGCGTAGAACCTGGTGACTGCGTAGAACCAGTTACTACGTAGAACCATGAGCACGGTAGCAGGTCTAGCAGAGAGGCTCAGTGGTCCCCGAGGCACGTGTGCCGACGCTGTCTGTACGCTCAAAACTTACGTGTAGACCGCCCCTACTTGCGCACTACTTCAGTGATTTGATTCCTCGGTGATTTGATTTAGGGAACCACTTGCTCTCCATCTTCGGAGGCGATCAGCGCATCAACGGGGCAGAGGGCACAGGCTTCTTTGAGGCGTTCCGGATCGATGTCGGGCGTTTCGTCGGTGAACCGGACGAGATTCTGCTCGTCCAGCTCAAAGATTTCCGGGGCGATGCCGACGCAGCTTCCTGAGCCTATGCAGAGCGTGCGGTCGATCTCTACGTGAATGCCATTTATCTCGCGTTCCATAGTGATTGGGTTGGGATAGGGTGAGACGATACGTGGGGATTCAAAAAAAGAAGGGGGTACTCGGGGGGAGCAGAAGCCCGTTACACGTCCCAGGTGAGGATGTCCTCTTCGGACTTCTCACGATCCTCCCATTCTTCAGCATCTTCCATGGGCGGCGACTTCTCAGTTATATTGTAGCCCATCTCACGCCACTGATTGGCCAGGTATTCATTCCACTGCGTGTAGTGCTCCCATTTCTCGGGGAGCTCCTCTTCAGGGTAAATGGCCTCGACCGGGCAAACCGGCACGCAGGCGTTGCAATCAATACATTCGTCAGGCTGGATCGCCAGGAAATTGGGTCCTTCGTAGAAGCAGTCGACCGGGCAGACCTCTACACAGTCGGTGTATTTACAATTGATACAGGGTTCGGCGACAACGTACGGCATGGAGCAACAACGAGACGTAAGTTAGCAAGAGGAGGCGCGCGACGAATCGGACCAGAGGGCGTCGAGGCCGTTAGCATCAACTATGAGCAGGCGCTTGCGTCCCTCGCCGGCATCTAGGATGATCGGCTCCCGCGCATCGCGCCGCAAACAGTGCAGCACAGAAGCAGGGGAAAGCCGAAAGCGCGACGAGAAGTCGCGGAGCGTCCCAACGGCTTCTCCGTCCTCAGTAATGTAGAGAGAACTGTGGCAAGTCATCACAGCATGTCTGAAAGAAGAGAACAACAACGCACCACTACCATAAGAGCCGTGGAAATTGATCTCAAGTTTTACGTGTCTACAAACTTTTTTTTGACATCATATACATACAGCAATAAGTTAGTAAGCGCTTTCAGCGGCATGATCTAGTTATACCCATGGCTTACACCGATCTCATCCAATCGGAGACGAAACGGAAACTCCTTCAACTAATCAAGCGGCGCGGGGAGATCACCCTTGATGATGCTATTGAGGCAACCGGCTACACGCGTCCTACTCTGCGTGATCATCTGAATCAGATGGGACGGGATGGACTGGTCAAACGACGGTCGCAGCGACACGGGCGGGGGCGGCCTCGCATGTGCTATCGCATGGGCCCGATGGCCGAGCAGCTTTTTCCGCGACGCGACGGAGTCCTTTTTGCCAAATTCCTGCGCTATCTCGAGGAGGAAGGAGAGAGCGATCTTATTGAGGATTTCTTCGCGTCGTTTTGGGAAGAGCGCATGCAGGAGGTGGAGCACCGGCTATCGGCGAGCGTCGAGGACGCAAGTTTGGAAGAGCGGCTTGATGCGCTTGAGACGGTGCTGGACGAGGAGGGATTCATGCCTGAAATTTACAGAGAGGAGGGGCAGATCACAATTCGCGAATGTAATTGTCCGTTTGCCGACACGGTGGAGGCGAGCCGTCGCCCCTGCAAGCAGGAGTCATGCTTCTATGAGGAACTGTTCGATCTGCCAGTCGAGCGGGTCAGCCACATTGCGGAAGGAGACCCGGCCTGCACGTATGAGGTACAGACGGCCTAGCAAGCGCAAGCTCCACTGAATATCGTAGCTTGAATATCATGGTCGGTACTCTTTTGGAACCTGGTCGGCAATGCGTTTGAAGGCGTAATATCCCGATCGGGTAACCCCGTAGGGATCGACGACGTCGCCTTTGTAGTCTACGGTCGCTGGCCCCCGTTCGAGCCAAAACTGGGACGTCTGATAGCGGTCGCCTACCTGCATGCCGGCATCACGTCTAAACTGAGCGCGCCATTCGTGGTAGGCGTCGCTCTCAACAGCGCCGAGATAGACGACTTCAACCATTCCGTCGAAGTCGAGCACGATCTCGCCGTCTGCGTCACTCGGTTCGATGATGTCCTCACGCTCGGTGGGAAAGCGCTGGCTGCCCAGCTCTTGCGGCGGAGCGAAGGGAGAGTTGCCAGCTTCGCTCATCCCGGACCTGGGGCGTTTGAACAGCTTGAAGCCCTGCCCGTCCACCCGGTCAGAAAAGAGAGCGAGCATAAGATGATGAAATGAGCCGAGAAACGCCTCTCGTCGCTCCTCCGCCCAGGTTTGTCGCTCCTGGGGCGTGCCTTCCATCTCTTCGAACAGAGGCTCCCCATCCCAACGGGTGCGATTGCGCGTCGCCTGAAATGCGTCCAAGAAGTACGTCACTCGGTACCCAAGCGCTTGATTTTCGATCTCGAGCGGTTCAGCTGCGAAGGTCTCGAAGGTTCTCCCGCTCTCAGAGAAAGAGAGCACCTCAGGATTTAAGATCTTCGTCTCTCCAGCGTTTGGCGTCTCGCCGATAAACAGGCGTTGAAAGCGCTCGAATCGCTCCTGCCACTGCTCGTCGCGCTCGGCCTCGACGACGACGCCCTCGCCCTCCACCACCGTCGGTTCAAGCGCGAAGTCGATCGTCTGAACGCCGGGCTCGCGCAGATTCAGATTGCGCGACGCCGACTCATAGCCTACCATGGAGACATGAAGTCGTTGCGCACCCAGTGGCACATTGGAGAGCCGAAATCCGCCGTCGGCGTTAGTGGCAGTCCCCTGCATGGAATTGGCAATAATCACGTTGGCATTGGGTAACGGATCGCCCGTTTCAGCGTCAACGACCGTACCTGTCAGCGTAGCGCGGTCCGGCGCGGTCTGTTGCGCTGCGGCCAGTGACGTCAGGCCGAAGAGGCCAACCGCAAGCGCACATAACAGCAAAGAAAGCCGGTCAAGTCGCAGGTGGAAAGCCATGGCGAAAGCTGGATATGGGTACAATCAATGTAGACCTAAGACGCGTACGCTGGTCGTTTGTTACGCGAGAAGGGTGTTACGCGAGAAGGGGAGTACGAACGGATAAGGGAAAGTCATGAGAGCTGCTTTTTAACTGAAAAGGAACCCGGCAGCGCGATAGCTATCTTTTCGCTGATCCGGGCAATTTTATATATTGCGGCCGTCAATGCTTCTTCCTGCAATAAGTAAGTTTTCCAATGCTCGTTCGACGCCTCTGCCTGGTCCTTTGTCTGCTGGTTACCTGGAGTATACTGAGTACGACCCAAGCTCAAGACGCCCCGTCCGAGCACGTCGTGCTGATCTCTATTGATGGCTTGCGGCCGGAGTTTTATATGGACGACGACTGGGCTGCGCCCATCATCCAAGACATGGCTGACGAGGGTGCCTATGCGGAGGCAGTTCGTGGCATCTTTCCATCGGTGACCTACCCGTCGCATACCACGCTCGTGACCGGCGCGATGCCGGCCACCCATGGCATCGACTACAACACGCCGTTCGAACCGGAAGGCCCAACCGGCCGGTGGTACTGGGAGGCCGACTCTGTGCAGGCGCCTACGCTCTGGGAAGCGGCCGGCGAGGCAGGCTACACGACGGCGAGCATCTCGTGGCCGACGACTGTTGGAGCGCCCATCGACTACAACCTGCCGCAGATTTGGGCCATCGACGGGTCGGGCGATGACCTCGCCCTTGTGCGCGAACACGAGCAGCCCGAGGGCTTCCTCGACGAGCTGGAGCGCGAGGCCACAGGGCGGATGACGAACGACATCTTCGGGTTAGGCGACCTCACGCGGGAGGATCGAACGGGCGCCATGGCTGCTTACACGCTGGAGACGCACCAGCCCAATTTCATGACGGTGCACCTCATCCACACCGACCACTACCAGCACCGGGAGGGGCGAGACGGGCCCATGGTGAGGCGGGCCCTCGCCGCTGTTGACCGCGCGATTGGGCAGATGGTCGATGCCGCCGAGCGAGCCGGTATCATGGATGAAACCACGTTTGTCGTAACGGGCGATCACGGGTTTGTCGACATCCATACGGAAGTTGCGCCCAACACGTGGCTCGTCGAGGCCGGTCTTATGGAAGCAGAGGACGACCGCGGCAACTGGCGGGCTACGTTCCACACGACGGGGGCCTCGGCATTTCTCCACCTGCGCGATCCCGACGACACCGAGGCGGTTGATGAGGTCCGCAATCTATTGAACGATCTGCCCGCCAACAAGCGGAAGCTCTTTCGCATCGTCGACCGCGACGAGCTGGACGACATTGGAGCTGCCCCAGACGCGGCCTTGGGACTAGCCCCCGAGCCGGGCGTCACGTTTTCTGGCGCTCCCACGGGCGACGCCATCTCTTCTGCTGAAGGCGGCACCCACGGCCACTATCCTGACTTCCAGAACATCCACACCGGCTTTATCGCCTGGGGCGCCGGGATCCACTCCGACGCCGTCGCCCCGATGATGGGCATGGAAGACATCGCGCCCGTCGTAGCGGAGCTGCTCGACCTCGACTTCGAGGCGCCCGCCGGCGTGCTCTACCCGGGATTGCTCGACGAGTAGGCCCGGCGTCCGTAAGATTGCGTCACTCAGTTCACCTTCTTGGGAGATGGCTGCCACCAGCAAGGAGAATACACTCGACCGTCTCGTGACTTACGGCACGCTGATGCGAGCTTTTGGCATGCACGAAAAGCTCGGCGTGGCCGACCAGCTTTCGTTCATCGCTCCATGCCGATTCGATGGACGTCTCTACGATCTGGGAGCGTATCCGGGCGCCGTTCCCGGAGAAAGTACTGTGCAGGGCGAGCTATTTCGGCTTGAAGATCCTGACGTTCTAGATCTGTTGGACCAGTACGAGGGCTATCACCCAGGACAAGGGGCGCACTGTCCTTTCATCCGCCGGCGCGTAACCGTCGGGCCGATGGAAGAAGAGGCCTGGGTCTACTGGTACACGGGAGCCGTAGACGAGCGGCCGGAAGTGACCTCTGGCTCGTGGGTGGAGTATCAGCGGAAGAACGCGTAGGATTTACGAGGACGCACGGATCACTTCTCGTTCTCCCCACGGACAATCGCTTCAGTTTCACTGGCATTGGCGGCCTCTTCCGTCATGAAGACGATATCTCCGTAGTAGGCCGTGGCCGCCTCTCCCGTGTCATCCGTGTCGGTCATAATGGCTACGCCGTTGATGGGTGGAATCTCCTCGTCGTCCTCCACGTCGAACGCTTCGAGATAATCGTCGACGATGTGCTGCTTCTCGTACTGCCAGGTGCCCACGTTCTCTTCGCCGCTCTGCACCGGCAGCATCATCACGAGACTCGTATACGCGTTCTCGACGGGCGTCCCAATCTCAGCGCGGTTGGCCCATATGTAGTTCAATCCGCGCGTAGGCAGATCGTCATAGCCGAGCACCTCGGCTCCCCGCAGCGTAACGCGCTGCCCGAAGCTGAGGTTGCTGCGGTCGTAGTCGAAGGTCAGATAGATGCGTCCCGGGTAGTCGTCGCCTTCCTGGTAGCGGACGTCGCCTTTCTCGAGGACGTTGCTCACCTTCCAGCGCCAAGCCACGTACGGGTACTCCTTGGGGTCGATATCGACGTCGCGCGCCAGGCCGGAGGCGCCGCCGTCGCTTTCCGCCTTCACGACGATCTCGCCGTCCTTGCGGTCCATCGTGTACGTCGTGCGGTCCTCGATATCGCCGTTGTCGAAGGAGATCGTTTCCCAGCCGGCGGGCGTGGCGCCGTCGGTCTCGCCAGCGGAGAAGTGGCCCACCCGGAGCACGTCATTTTGAGAAAAAGCGGCAGCAAGCACGAAAAGCAGCAGAAGGATGACAGGTAGCAGGCGACCGATCAGTCTCATGCGTGGAGCCAATTACGGATTGTAGGAGAGCACAAATCTCGCGAACAAACCTAATGCAAAAGACCTAATGCAAAAGTATGTTTTGCTTGTGTCGACCCTCAGCTCTGGCTACACCTCTCGACGAAAAGGACGTGAACGGTGCATCGTGCTGCATGGCCGCCATTGATGGAGGCTATTCCGTTCAGTCGGCTGAGCTCTGCTCGGCTGATTCAACGGTTCTAAGCC
>OBKM01001064.1_pt1 | contig 11843 bp, 14 predicted proteins | sample 1519691 | NCBI WGS metagenome assembly OBKM01 (sample SAMEA37050418, study PRJEB22526) | metagenome | biome: saline pan; feature: lake; material: water | place: Egypt | collected 2015 | depth 0.5 m
GTCGTCGACAGGTCGTCGGTGTCGACACCGGCGGGGAGTACTCGAAGGGTTGCCTTTATCAGCGCGCCGGGCTTACGGAGGCGTAATGCGAACACCGACAGGCGATCTCTCGAACGGGCCGACCGGCGACCTGGGCCGCGATCAGCCGGTTTTCGGACCGGAGCTTGGCGAGTTCGAAGGCGCGGAGCAGCGGAGTACCGCCGCGGGCGACGACGACGGCGTCAAGACGGGGACGACGACGGTCGGCATCAAGACCGCCGACGGCGTCGTGCTTGCGACGGACATGCGTGCCTCCCTCGGCGGCATGGTCTCCTCGAAGGACGTCCAGAAGGTCGAGCAAGTCCACCCCACGGGCGCGCTCACCATCGCCGGCGGCGTCTCTGCCGCACAGAACCTCATCTCCACGCTCCGTGCGGAGACGAACCTCTACGAGGCGCGTCGCGGAAAGGACATGTCGATGCAGGCGCTGTCGACGCTAACCGGCAACCTCCTTCGCACCGGCGCGTTCTACATCGTCCAGCCGATCCTCGGCGGCGTCGACGAGGAGGGCCCCCACATCTACTCCATCGATCCGCTCGGCTCCGTCATCGAGGAGGAGTACACGGTGACCGGCTCCGGCTCCCAGTACGCGCTCGGTGTCTTGGAACAGGAGTACGACGATGAACTGGACGTCGACGACGCGAAAACCGTCGCCGCGAAAGCTATCAAGTCCGCGGTCGAGCGCGACCTCGCGTCCGGGAACGGGATCAACGTCGCCGTCGTCACCGAGGACGGCGTCGATATCTCCCGACACAAGTCGTTCGACGAGCTGTTGTAACTCGTTCGACGGGCTGTTGTAACTCGTTCCAGCGACCGCCGCGATCGACGAACCCTTATCAACTCGCGGGCGCTCGTGTCGGACGACCGATGGCGACGCCGATCCTCAAGTGGGCGGGCGGGAAGCGCCAGCTGCTCGACGAGCTGTACGCCCGGTTCCCGGCGGCGTACGACCCCGCCGAGCACGGCTACCACGAGCCGTTTCTCGGAAGCGGTGCGCTGTGTTTCGACCACGAGCCCCGTCACGGGACCGTGAACGACCGTAACGTCAGACTCCACAACTTCTACGTGCAGGTTCGCGACCGCCCGGACGCGCTGATCGCACGCTGCCGCGAGTTCGACGATCCGGAACGCGATCCGGACCCGAACCTGCAGTTCTCCGAGGTCGACAGAAAGGGCCGGGCCGTCGACGCCTACTACTATCAGCAGCGGGCGCTTTTCAACCGTCGTCCGAACGACGAACCGTTCGACGAACTCGCGGAGGCGGCCCGGCTGCTGTATCTGAATCGGACCGGGTTCAACGGACTGTATCGTGAGAACGCCGACGGCGAGTTCAACGTTCCGATAGGGCGCTACGCCGACCCCGACTGGGTGCGCGCCGACCAGGTACGCGAGGCGAGCCGCGTTCTTCGGCGACTTCCCGACGACGCGCTCCGACAGGGGGAGTACGACTACGTCGCCGCGGTCGCCACGCCGGGGGATCTCGTCTACTTCGACCCGCCGTACGAGCCGATGAGTCCGACCGCCGACTTCGCGGAGTACAGCGCCGGCGGGTTCGACCGCGAGGACCAGCTCGCGCTGTTGGAACTGGTCACCGATCTCGCCGACCGCGGCGTCCACGTCGTGCTCTCGAACTCCGGCGTGATGTACGATCCGTACGACGAGGCGGGGCTTTACGTCGACCACGTCGGCGCGACTCGCGCCATCAACAGCGACGCCGACGCCCGCGGCGAGGTGAACGAGGTGATCGCGACGAGCGTTCCGCCCGACGAGCGACGCGCGTCCGGACAACGGTCGCTGTCGGCGTTCGAGTAGCGGCCCGAATGACCGACGACCGGGAGTTGCTCCCGTTCAATCGGCCGGCATCCCGATCCCGTCGCCCCAGTAGAACCACGGGCCGAGAAGCAGATAGCCACAGGAGAGAAACAGCAGGGCGAACGCGAACCCCTCGCCGATCCACTCGGGCAGTCGGGGGACGAGGGCGTTCGCGACCGGAGCGAGGATCACCGCCGCCTGTACGGCGCCCATCACGAGTGCGTCCTGCGCGTGCAGGTCGGGATACGCGATCGTCGTTCCCATAAGCACCGCAAAAACACCCGTGAGGGCGACGAGTATGACGGGTGCGGTGTACCCCGCGAGCACCGCGGCTGCGAGGACTGTCGCCGCGAGCGTCGTCGGTACACCGACGGTTTCGCGGCTGTCGCTGTCGTACGCCGTGTATAAGCCGAGCCTCGCGACGGCCATCGCGACGAACAGCGCGCCGGCCCCGAGGCCGACGCCGACGAAAAGCGGGTCGCTTCCGAGCGTGCGGCCGTCACGGACGGCGACGGCGACGACCATCGCGGGCGCGACCCCGAACGAGGCGACGTCGGCGAGCGAGTCGAGGTAGGGGCCTGCTGGCGTCGACCCGCGATGTCGGGCGACGACGCCGTCGAGGCCGTCGGCGATGGCCGCACACAGGATCAGCCGGGCGGCCAGTTCGATATCGACGGTCGCGGCGACGACCGCGAGAAATCCCACGGCCGCGTTCGCCACCGTCACGGCGTCGGCGAGCCCGAGCCGCGTGATTACCCGCAGATGCATACCGGATCGGTTGGCGACCCTGCTTTTAGGGTTTGTTATAGGCGCTCGTTGCGTCCACGCCACACGTACACCCGATCGCGACTCGTCGCGTCGCTGAGCGCGTTCCCAGCGAGTGGATGTGAACCGCGATATTCAAACGACAGCGTCCCCGAGGTCCGATATGCACCGGAGACGATTTCTCGGGCGGGTCGGTGTCGCGGGTGCTGCGGTCGGGGTTCCCGCTGCCCTCGCCGGCTGTCTCGACGACGATGCGTACGACGTCGCCATGACGGCCGACGGGTTCGTCCCCGACGAACTGACCGTGACGGCCGGGACGACCGTCGTCTGGGAGAACACATCAACTCGCAGACACACGGTGACGGCCTACGAGAACGCGATCCCCGAGGAGGCGGAGTATTTCGCGTCTGGCGGCTTTACGGACGAGCGGAGCGCACGCGACGCCTTCTGGTCCGACTTCGGCGGCGAGATCGACAACGGCGAGCAGTTTTCCCACACGTTCGAGGTGCCGGGTCGGTACGATTACGTGTGCATTCCGCACGAGGAGGGCGGGATGTATGCGACCGTGTTCGTCGAGGAGTGACGAAGCGACGTGCATCAAATCAACCATTTAATACCTGCCGTCACCACCCGACTGATAATGGGTAATGCAGACTTGCGAGCGCTCGCGTCGATCCGCGAGGTTGCCTTCGAGGAGATCGAGGGGAGCGTCGTCGCCGTCGACGCTCACAACTGGCTGTACCGATATCTCACGACGACGGTGAAATGGACCGCGGACGAGGCGTACACGACGACCGACGGGACGGAAGTGGCGAACCTGATCGGGATCGTGCAGGGAGTTCCGAAGTTCTTCGAGCACGACCTCGTCCCCGTGATGGTGTTCGACGGGACGGTCACCGATCTGAAAGCCGACGAGGTAGCCGAACGGCGCGAGAAACGCGAGCGCGCCGAGCAGCGCAAGGAGGCTGCCGAGGAGCGCGGCGACGCCGTCGAGGCCGCCAGGCTGGAGGCACGAACTCAGCGGCTCACCGACACCATCCAGGAGACGACGCGGGAGCTGCTGCAACTGCTCGACGTGCCGATCGTTGAGGCTCCAGCCGAAGGCGAAGCACAGTGTGCTCACATGGCGGCTACTGGGGTCGTCGACTACGCCGGCAGCGAGGATTACGACACGCTGCTTTTCGGTGCCCCGTACACGCTTCGGGGGCTGACCAGCAAGGGGAAGCCCGAACTGATGGACCTCTCGGCGACGCTCGAGGAGCTGGATCTGGACCGGCAGGCGCTCGTCGACGTCGCGCTGCTCTGTGGGACCGACTTCAACGAGGGGATCCACGGCGTCGGCCCGAAGACCGCTCTAAAGGAGATCCGCGAGCACGGGGATCTGTGGAGCGTCCTCGAGTCGCGGAGTGCAGAGATTCCGAACGCAGAAGCGATCCGCGAGCTGTTCTTCGATCCGCCGGTCACCGACGACCCGTCGTTCGATACGGACGTCGATCCGGACGTCTCCGCCGCTCGAACCTACGTCGTTGACGAGTGGGGTGTCGACGCCGACGAGGTGGCTCGGGGGTTCGATCGGATCGAGGAGTCGTGCGTCCAGACCGGGCTCGATCGCTGGGCGTGAACGGACCGTGGATCATCGTTTCTACCGAGCCATCCGAGAACATACCTTTTATTTCCTCCTGCTTGGAAGTACATAGCAGCCGTGTCGTTGATCATCGATGATGGGGGGCTGCCGCTCGACCATGGGGTCGACTGCGCGCTGACCACCCCTCCAACCAGCTGTGGGGACGCGACACAGCCGAACGTGTAACCAATGAGCTTCGAAGTACCTGACGAGTTACGATACCTAGAATCGCACGAGTGGACCACCGTCGACGACGACACCGTCCGGATCGGCATCTCGGATTTCGCACAGGACGAGCTGGGCGATATCGTCTTCGTCGAGTTTCCAGATGTCGGCGACGAGGTCGTCGCCGGTGAGGGGTTCGGCGTCGTCGAGTCGATCAAGGCGGTGTCGGACCTGTACGCACCGGTGTCCGGCGAGGTCGTCGCGGTGAACGAGGAGCTGTTCGACCGGCCGGAGCTCGTCAACGATGACCCGTACGGCGACGGATGGATGATAGAGGTTGCCCCGTCTGACACCGGCGAGTTCGACGACGCGCTCGACGCCGACGCATACGAAGCACAGATCGCGTAACACGGCGACGATCTCCCGACCACTTACCACATGAACACGGTAGCCAGCTGTCGAGACGGATACGCAACGGGTGATAATCATGGACCGGAGGACGGACGCGGTACTGCTGGCAACTGGCCAACGGACGAGCTGCGTAGCAGCCGGTCGACGAAGGCGACGAGTGATACGTCCTCGGCCACCGATGGAGAGGTGGGCGGATGAGCGGAACTCCGTATGCGCCCCATACGCCGGCGGAAACCGCCGAAATGCTCGACGTGCTCGGCGTCGACGACGAGGAGGAGCTGTTCGACGTTCCAGAGTCCATCGCGTTCGACGGCGAGTTCGGAATCGAGTCCCGCACGGAACGGGAGATTCGTGCCGAATGTCGGCGGATCCTCGCCGACAACGAGGATCTTACGGAGTTCCTCGGCCGGGGTCACTACGGCCACTACGTTCCGAGCGTCGTCGACCATCTCTCCGACCGCGCCGAGTTCATCACGAGCTACACGCAGTATCAGCCCGAAATAACGCAGGGGTTCCTGCAGGCGCTGTTCGAGTACCAGTCGATGCTCGTGGAGCTCACCGGGCTCCCGATCGCCAACTGCTCGATGTACGACGCGGCGACCGGGCTCGCGGAGGCGGCGACTCTAGCCGATCGCGTTCGGTCGACGACTGGTGACGTCGTTCTCGTCCCCGACCAGCTCAGATCGGGGAAGCGAGCGGTCCTCGAAAACTACTGTGCTGGTGCGGATCTACACGTGGAGTCGTATCCGATGGACGACGGAAACGCGGACGTGGATGCGCTCGCCGAACGCGCAGACGACGAGGTCGTGATGGTGTACGCGGAGAACCCCACCGTTCGGGGCTGTATCGAGGAGGAGCTCGCGACGATCGGGGAGGTCGCTCACGATGCCGACGCGCTGTTCACGCTGGGCTCCGACGTCGTCTCGCTTGCGGTGTTACAGGAGCCGGCAAGCGTCGATGCCGACGTCGTCGTCGGTGAGGCCGACGCGCTCGGTCTGCCGACCGCCTACGGAATGGGGCTCGGCATCTTCGCCTGCAAGGACGACTTCCTGCGGCAGGTGCCCGGTCGCCTCGTGGGCGCGAGCGAGGACGCGGACGGGACCCGCGCGTACACGTTGACGCTCCAGACTCGCGAGCAACACATCCGGAAGGAGCGGGCGACGTCGAACATCTGTACGAACCAGGCGTGGGTGGCGCTCCGTGCGGCGATCCACGCCGCGATGCTCGGTCCCGACGGGCTCGTTGAGCTCGCGAACGACTGCGTCCGTGAGGCGGAGTCGCTCGCCGCGGAGATCGACGAGCTGTCGGGTGCGTCCGCGCCCGTACACGACCGCCACCACGTCAGGGAGTTCACCGTTCGAACCGACCAGCCGGCGGCCGCCGTCGCCGCCGACCTCGAAACGGAGGGGTTCGCGGTACACGTCGTCGACGACCACTTACTCGGCGTCTGCGTCACCGATCTGAACGCCGACGAAACCGACGCACTGGTCGACGCGTTCGCGGAGGTGCTGTGAGATGAACCACGACCAAGCCAGATACACCCGGGAGGAGAAGAACCTGCACGAACCGCTGCTTGCCGAGAAGGGGGAAGCGACCGTCGACGTCTCGGAATCCTCACCGCTCCCTTCGGATCTGACGCGTGACGAGCTCACCCTGCCGGAGCTTTCCGAGCCGGAGGTGACGCGCCACTACACCCGGCTCTCACAGATGAACTGGGCTATCGACTCCGGACCGTATCCGCTCGGGAGCTGTACGATGAAGTACAACCCCAAGTTCATCGAGGACGTCGCCGCCGACCCGAACGGGGCGGTTCACCCCGATCGCTCGGCGGAGTCCGTGCAGGGGACGTTGCAGCTTCAGTACCGGTTACAGCAGTATCTCGCCGAGATCGGCGGGATGGATGCCGTGACTCTGCAGCCCCCTGCGGGTGCCGCCGGCGAGTTTACGGGCATCCTGATCGCGAAGGCGTACCACGACCACAACGACGAGGATCGCTCGGAAGTTATCATCCCCGCCTCGGCACACGGAACGAACTTCGCGACCGCGGCGCTGGCGGGGTACGATGTCGTCGAGCTGCCCGCAAACGACGAGGGTCGCGTCGACGTGGAGGCGCTGCGGGCAGCCGTAAGCGACGACACCGCCGCGCTGATGCTGACGAACCCGAACACGGTCGGGCTGTTCGAGCGCGATATCACGGAGATTGCCGATATCGTCCACGATGCGGGCGGGCTTCTGTACTACGACGGCGCGAACCTCAACGCGCTGTTGGGCCGCGCCCGCCCGGGCGACATGGGGTTCGACGTGATGCATTACAACGTGCACAAGACGTTCGCGACGCCACACGGCGGGGGCGGTCCGGGTGCCGGTCCGGTCGGCGTCGTCGCGGAGCTCGAGGAGTTCCTCCCGACGCCGCGCGTCCGCGAGGTCGACGACGGTGCGGTCGGCTACGAGACGTTCGAGCCGGAACGGTCGATCGGGAAAGTCCACGGGTTCACCGGTAACTGGCTCGTGCTTTTGAAGACGTACGCGTACATAGCGCGGCTCGGTGACGAGGGGCTCGCGGACGCCTCCGCGAAGGCGGTGCTCAACGCGAACTACCTCGCCGAGCAGATCGATCTCGACGTGCCGTACGGACCGTTCCACCACGAGTTCGCCGCGACGTCCGGCGACCGCGACGCCGCGGACGTTGCCAAGCGGATGCTCGATTTCGGCGTCCACCCGCCGACGACGAAGTGGCCGGAGATGGTGCCGGAGGCGATGCTCACCGAGCCGACGGAGATCGAGAGCCGTTCCTCCCTCGATGATCTCGCCGAGGCGTTCAATCTCGCGTACGCCGACACCGAGGAGGCGCTCGAGTCCGCACCGAACCGGACGACAGCACAACGGATCGACCAGGCTACCGCGGCGCGAAATCCCCGGCTCTCTTGGCAGGCGCTCGACGACGCGTGATCGCTCCGCCACACCACCGGTAACGATAACTTGTCACGCTGTGACAGTTCTCACATGCGACTACCCGAAACGAGGGATCTGTTCGCGAAGGCGTTGGAGTTCCCGGCGTCGAGACGTTCCGTGATCGACGCCGTGGGCGATACCGAGCTCGAAGCGCCCGGTGGCGACAACGAGACGATCGCTCAAGTACTCGACCGAACTGACGCGGACGAGTTCCGTTCGGCGGACGAGCTGTACGACACACTTCTCACCTTCGTGAGCGACGCGTTCATCGGACGGAAGTACTACGACGACCGCGGCGCATCCATCCGTGAGGAGAAAGACGAGGTGAATCTCTGATGTCCGTCACTCCGATCTCCGGCGTCACCGGCGTCGGCCTGTCGAGCGTGTGTCGAGAAGCGCGGCGGCGGCTCTCCGACGAGTACACGCTGATCAACTTCGGGGACAGCATGCTCGAACAGGCGGCCACCGCAGGGATCACGACGGACAGAGACGAGCTCTCGTCGCTCTCACGCCGGGAGATACGTCGGCTCCAGCGCCGTGCTGGCGAGTACGTCGCGGACGTGGCGGAAGACGATCGAGTGCTCCTCGCGACGCATCTGACGGTCAAAACCGAGAACGGGTTCATAGACGGACTTCCGAACGACGTGTTAAACGAGATCACTCCACAGCGTTTCGTCGTGTTGGAGGCAACACCGGAGACGATACTCGACCGCCGCGAACGCAGCGATCGGTCCGTTGATCTCCCGTCGCCGCGAGCGGTCGAGTTCGAGCAACATCTCAACCGCGCTGCGGCGTTCGAGTACGCCCGAGAACTGAACGCGCCGGTGCAGTTCGTCGAAAACGAAGACGACATCGATGAGGCTGCCGAAGCGGTCGTCGGACTCCTGTCGGAAGAGTCCTGAGTGAGCGGCTTCCGAACGGAGTCGTACCCCTTCACGGCGGTCGACCCGTCGGTCGGAGAGGCGTACGTTCGCGTGAGCTGTGCGGCACCGGAGTTCGAGGAGACGTGTACGCCGAGCGTCGGCGTCTGCGAGAACGGAACCCGGTTCGTCCCGATCAAACTCGTCGACGTGGCCGGGCTCGTTCCGGGCGCACACGAGGGGCGCGGACTCGGCAACCAGTTTCTCACCGACCTGAACGAGACGGACGTGCTGATCCACGTCGTCGATTTCCCGGGGAAACCCGACATCGAGTACGATCACCTTTCGTTCGTTCCCGTTGACGCGCACGCGGAGAAGAGTTAAAAGTCGAAGCCGGCGACGGCGTCGTTCGGGTGAAGTGGACTCGACGGGTACGGCGGCGAGGAGTCCGGGTCGTTGTACGCGCGAGGCGCAACGTCGTTCGGTCCGTTCGGATACCACAGCGCGGCGAGCGTCTGGATCTGCCGGCGGCCGCTCGCGAGCTCGAACTGGCCGCCGCCGTACATCTCGATCCCTTCTCGCTGGCAGTAGTCGATCGTCTCGAACAGCGACTCTAGACTACCGAACCGAGAGGGTTTGACGTTACACCACCCGGGGTCGACGGGCAGCGACCGCAAGCTCTCGACGCCGTCGACGGGGTAGTCGAACGCGAGTCGGTCCGCTTGCGGCTCCAGAAGCGGGGTCGTCGCGGGCGTGAACGCGGCGTCCTCGACGACCGCCGACGGAAACGCGGCGAGCACGTCGCGGTACAGTTCGGGGTCGGCTTCGACGTCCACGTCCGTCCCCTCGTACCAGCCTTTTACATCCAGCACCCGGACCGCGCCCGTCTCGCGAAGCTCGATGAACACCTCCTCCGGCCACTCCGGCGTCGGATCGAGTTTGAACTCGAGATCGGGATCGGTGGCGAGCAGTTCGGCTACTCGGTCCGCCGTTGGCGGGTCACCGAGCCGCGTCGAGACGACGAATCGGACCGGCTCCGGCTCGATCCCGAGGCGTTCGCCGAGCGAGACGTCCGCCTGCTGTAGCCCCAGATCGAGCGCCGCGCTCTCGATAGCCCACCGGCGGTAGTTTCTGGACGTTTCCTGTTCGGGCGGCTTTGCGGCGAAGAGGTCGAGATCGGACAGGTGTGCCGACAGCTCCGCAACCGTCCAGTCGCCCGTCAGCGCCACCGGATCGGTTCCGGCGAGCGCCTCGTGGTCGACGGTCTCGTAGGTGACGTCCTCGCCGCGACCCGTCATCCCGTCGCCAGCGAGTCGAAACTCCGTCGTCGTCCGGTCGAACCCGCTCGTCGTGGCGGCCTCGTGTTGTCGACGTTCGACGGAGTCGATCGTCACCGTAAGCTCCGCGATCCGCTCATATGTATCCATAGCAACACACACTCGCTCGCGGGTCATAAGTGGTGATCCGATCGATCCATCCACAGCGATGACCCGGAGCGGGTCGTCGCCGTCGCCTCCGTTCTGATCCGCGCTGTCGTCAGGACGTGTCCTCGACGCGGCATTCGAGTTTCGCGACGCGAGTTGCGAGCATCCAGACCGTTGGGATCACGGTGAGTACGACCGCCCCGGCGGCTGCCACTTGAAGCACGGTCGTCGTGAACCACGGCTCGTGGCCCGCGTACGGCAGCGGCGTGTGAGTCACGTCGCCGATCACGGGAACGAAGTAGTCCATCAACAGGTCGAGGGTGTACCACGCTACCGCGACGGCGACCGCCTGCATCGGAAAGTCGGTCATCCTGTGCAGGACGAACGCCTGCACGACCATCGCGAGGTGGCTACCCAGCAGGAACGCATACATCGGCGTGGACGATGACGCGAGGAACCCGGGTGCGAACACGACGAGTACGTACGGGGTCCACAGCCCGAGCTTGATGTTGCCGAAGAAGGCGAGCGCCGCGAGATAATCGTTCGGCTTTCCGACCGCCCACGAGGCGAGTGCGAGGGCGATAAGCAGCGTCGCAAGCGGGCTGTCGGGGACGAACAGCCACATCTCCGGAGGGACTCGAGAGAACTGGAATCGGTAGTACCAGAAGCCGAACGCCGTCCCCGCGAGATTGATCGCGACGATCACCCAGACGAACCGGAACGCGACATCCTCGAGGCGTTTCGGGAGCGGCGCAACCCACCGTGGGAGCCGTTCGCGGTCCGGTGGATCCCGCCCCAGCGCACCGATAAGGTCCATGTGCTCGGGTCGAACTCACCGTTCAAAGCGGTGCCGGTCTCGGAGACTCCTCACCGTCTCGAGAGTTGCATACGGCAGCGAAATGATGCCTCGATCCGGAACGCCGCTACCGATCCGGGCGATACGTACCGGACCGTCGACGAACCGGGGGGTGACACACGGTCGGTGACGAAAAGGGCTATGGGTGCCCGGCCGAAAGCCATGGCCATGCGCCCGCGTACGCTGCTCGCGTTGCTGCTCGTCGTCCCCTTCGTCGACGCCCTGTTTTTGGTGTACGTCGCGACGCGACTCGGGTGGACGCTCACCGTCGCGCTCGTCGTCTTAACCGCCATCCTCGGAATGCTACTGCTCCGCGCGGAGGGACGCGCTACTCTTGCGCGCGTACAGCGGAAGCTCGCCCGTGGCGAGCCGCCGACCAACGAGCTGCTTGACGGTGGGTTCCTGATCGCGTCCGGCGCGCTGCTTCTCACGCCGGGGCTCGTTACCGATGGAATCGGCTTTCTGTTCGCGTTCCCGCTCACCCGCGTCCCGCTCCGGGCCGTGCTCAAAAAGTACGTCGTGATTCCGTACATCGACCGCCAAACGGGCGGGTTCGCCACCGGGAACGTGTACATCGGCGGATTCCCGAGCGGCGAGGAAGGGTTCGATGTCGGCGGGGGCTTCGACCCGGGATCCGGTTCCCCAGGACCCGATGCCGGCGGACCTGACTCCGATCCCCCCGATTCGGGCGGATCGTTCGGGTCGGCTGATGACGCCGACGACATCGTCGATGTCGACTTTACCGTCGAGGACGAGGAGACTGACCGGTCGTCGTGAGATCCGCCCTCCCACGGGACGCCGTCACAAAACCGACGGACGGCGGGGTACTGCCGAAAGGAAACTCTTAAACTGCTACCCACGCAACGACCGTATGCGCTCACCTGGGCCAATAGCTCAGTCAGGTTGAGCGCTCGGCTGATAACCGGGAGGTCCAC
>OBKM01001065.1_pt1 | contig 11820 bp, 15 predicted proteins | sample 1519691 | NCBI WGS metagenome assembly OBKM01 (sample SAMEA37050418, study PRJEB22526) | metagenome | biome: saline pan; feature: lake; material: water | place: Egypt | collected 2015 | depth 0.5 m
GATCCTTCTCGGCGCTGTCGAAGGCCCGCCACTCGGGGCCGCGGTCGATCTCGTCCTCCTCGACGACCAGCCCGCAATCACGGCAGACCGTCTCGCCGTGCTCGGAGTCGGCCGCGAGTTTCCCGCCGCACTCGGGGCAACCGGTGGTCTCGTCGCGTTCGGTCTCTGCTTCGGTCTCGGTCGGTCGTGTTCGTGTATGTTCGCTCATGTTACGTGGCGGGGGCTGCCAGGCAGGGATTTACCCCAGAAAGACCCGGTCAGATGTCAGTACGAAGAGGACGGACGAAAGGTATTTAAACACTTTGATGTATTCAGGGTGTCGGGTCGGCTATCGATACCGGCGTGGATCGTCGCTACCGCATCGACGCGGATAGTGGCTCCTCGGTCGATCCGAACGCATCGGCCGGTCCGCTTTGGACTGCCGGCCACCGGCGTGACCCATGAGACTGATTTATGTGTTCCCGTCGTGTGGGTCCGGTATGAACCGCGACGAGTTCGCCGCCCGGATCGATCACACGGTTCTCGGCCCGGAGACGACCGTCGAGGACGTCGAAGCGGCGCTCGACACCGCCGAACGGTACGGAATGGCCGCTTGCGTTCCGCCGTGTCACGTCGCGGAAGCGGCCGAACGCGCGCCGGACGTGACACTCGTGACCGTCTGTGGGTTTCCACACGGGAATTCGACGCCCGAAACAAAGGAATTCGAGGCCGAACGGGCGTGGATGGACGGGGCCGACGAGGTCGACGTCGTGCTCAACGTCGGTCGGCTTCGCGACGGCGACGACGACGCGATCGCCGAGGAACTAGCCAGGGTCGTCGCCGCCGTTCCGATCCCCGTGAAAGTGATCGTCGAGGCACCACTGCTCTCGGTCGGCGAGCTCCGAACGGCCTGTGAACTCGCCGCGGAAGCGGGGGCGGCGTACGTCAAGACCGCGACCGGCTTCGCCGCCGGCGGCGCGGCCGTCCAAGACGTCGAGATAATGGCCGAGTATCTGCCGGTGAAAGCAAGCGGCGGGATCGGAACCTTCGCCGAAGCACTCGAGATGCTCGAAGCCGGTGCCGAGCGGATCGGAGCGTCCGCAGGCGGGGTGATCGTCGAGGGGTTCGACGGCGAGGCACTCGAGGCCGCCGGTCTCTGATCCGGTGACGAAGCGACGGCGGAGTGATCGGAAACGTCGCCCTTTTGACCGACGGGCCACAACTGACGGTACGCGATGGCCACCTATCACATCGAGACCTACGGCTGTACCTCGAACCGCGGCGAAAGCCGTCGGATCGAGCGCTCGCTCCGCGATGCGGGCCACCGCCGCGTCGAGGGAGCAACGGAGGCGGACGTGGCCATCCTCAACACCTGTACGGTCGTCGAGAAGACCGAACGGAACATGCGACGGCGCGCCGAGGAACTCGAGTCCGAGACGGCCGATCTGATCGTTACCGGCTGTATGGCGCTCGCACAGGGCGAGGCGTTCGCCGACCTCGACGTGCAGGTACTCCATTGGGACGACGTGCCCGCGGCGGTCACGAACGGCGAGTGCCCGACGACGACCCCCGACGCCGAGCCGATCCTCGACGGCGTCGTCGGCATCCTCCCGATCGCCCGCGGCTGTATGAGCAACTGCTCGTACTGTATCACGAAGTTCGCGACCGGCCGGGTCGACTCGCCGCCGATCGAGGAGAACGTCGAGAAAGCCCGAGCGCTGGTCCACGCCGGCGCGAAAGAGATCCGCGTTACCGGCCAAGACACCGGCGTCTACGGTTGGGATACGGGCGATCGGAAGCTCCCCGAACTGCTCGATCGGATCTGTGACATCGACGGCGAGTTCCGGGTCCGACTGGGGATGGCCAACCCCGGCGGCATCCACGGTATCCACGAGGAACTGGCCGACGTGTTCGCCCGCAACGGGAAGCTCTACGATTTCATCCACGCGCCGGTCCAGTCGGGGTCCGACGAGGTGCTCGAATCGATGCGCCGCCAGCATCGCGTCGACAAGTTCCGGGCGGTCGTCGACGCCTTCGACGATCGCCTCGACCACTGGACGCTGTCGACCGATTTCATCGTCGGGTTCCCGACCGAAACCGACGCCGACCACGAGCGGTCGATGGAGCTTCTGGCCGACGTTCGCCCCGAGAAAATCAACGTCACCCGCTTCTCGAAGCGACCGGGGACCGACGCCGCCGAGATGAAGGGACTCGGCGGGACGAAAAAGAAGGAGCGCTCGAAGGCGATGTCGGCGCTGAAACGCGAGATCTGCACCGAGACGCACGCCTCGATGGTCGGCGAGACGCACGAAGTGCTCGTCGTCGAGTCCGGAACCGGCGATTCGGTGAAATGCCGCGACGAGGCCTACCGACAGGTGATCGTCACGGACGCCGACGAACGGGGCGTCGGGATCGGCGATCTCCTCGACGTGGAGATTACGGCCCACGAAGCGATGTACTGTTTCGGCGAACCGGTCTGAGGCGGTACTGTTTCGGCGAATCCACCTGCCCGGCGCGCACCCGCGTCAGGTTTCGGTCGCGTCCTTCCACTCGCCGATCCCGGCCGGATCGAAATGCAGGTGAACGTCGCCGACGTCCTCCATGTCGCCGAGTGCGGCAACGAGTTCCGTCTCGATGTCGTGGGCTTCGATGAGTGTCAACCCGCCGTCGACCTCGACGTGGGCCTCGACCTCCAGATCCGTCCCATCGTAGAACACGGCGAGATCGTGGACGCCGGCGACAGCGGAATGTGAGCGCAACACGTCCGCGATCCGGCGCCGTTGCTCGTCACTCGGGGCGGCACCGATCAGATACGAGACGTTTTCGCGGCCGATCTCGACGCCTTGATACACGACGAGGAGGCTCACGAACCCCCCGGCGACCGCGTCGAGTACCGGATACCCGAAAAAGACCCCGACGACGCCGGTCAGGGCCGCAATAGAGGTGTAGATGTCGTTCCGGCAGTCGACGGCGAGGGCGGCAAGCGCGGAGGAGTCGACCGTCTCGTTGACCCGCGTCGTATACCAGTACAGCAGGTACATATCCGCCATCGCGAACAGCAACGCGCCGACGAGTAGCGGGCTGAACGTGACCGACGGCCCGTCGATCAGTCCGGTCGCGGAGCTGTACAACAGATTGAGCCCCAGCAGGACGATCACGCTCCCGACGAAAAGCGCCGCCAGCGGCTCGACGCGCTGGTGGCCGTGTGGGTGGTTCTCGTCGGGGTCGGCGTAGACGCTTCGGCCCCATATCAACACGACGGCGCTCGCGACGAGATCGGCAACCGAGTGTGCGGCGTCGGCGAGCAACGCGACGGAGCCGAAGGCGAGACCGACGGCCGCCTCGACGACGATCTTGACCGCGTTTCCGAGGACGTTGACGACGCTGGCGCGGGTAAACCCCCGCTTGGCGGCGTCGGCCTCGAGATCGGCTTCGTCGACGGCCGTTTCACGCACGCCGTCAAATACTGGAACATCCCTCATAAGTCATCGGATTAGGGGGATCAAACCACGTCGTTCGAGGGGGGGGAACACGGGCGATCACTCGTCGATGTAGATAGCGCCGCTGTCGAGGCGTTCGGTCCCCGGCTGGCCGGCGAACGCCGCCCGAAGCCGGTCGTAGCTCTCCTCGAGCGCCTGGACGATGACTTTCGTGTCCGAACAGACCGCCATGAAGTTCGTGTCGCCGCCCCACCGCGGAACGATGTGAGTGTGGAGGTGGTCGTCGACCGAGCCGCCGGAGGCGTCGCCGAGATTGAGGCCGACGTTGAGGCCGTCGGGATCGAAGGCTTCTTTTATCGCGTTCATCGTGCGCCGTTTGAGACGAGCGTGATCCGAGAGTTCCCGGTCGCCGAGAGCGGTGTACTCCCCGGTGTGCCGACGCGGGATCACCATCACGTGACCGGGGTTGTACGGGTAGTTGTTCAGAAGTACGAACGCGTGCTCGGATTCGGCGACGACGAGCGCGTCCGCGGCGTCGGCACGTTCCGGGAGGACACAAAAGGGACAGCCGTCGGTGTCGCTTTCGCCGTCGCGTTTGACCCACTCGATCCGCCAGGGGGCGAACAGCTGATCCATACCCACGCTCCGGCCGGCGTCGGCATAACCCTGTTCGACCGCAGAGCCATATATAAATATTTTGGCCGTTCAACCGCCGGAGTAAACGATACAATCGGTTCAAAGCTGTTTTTAAACGGTTTCCGGTCATGAAAACCCGTTTCGTCGAACCGGCGTGTATCCGTTAAACGGTCCGCAACCGACTCGCCGTTTTAGGAGTCATTCGCCGCTATGACGAGCTATCCATGGCGATTCGACAGGACGATTCCGACGACGCGATGACCGAGTACTGCGATACGTGTGGCCGGACGACGCCCCACGACGTCACGATTCAGCTGTTGACGGAGAGCCACCGGGAGGAAAACGCCGAGTTTTCGAGGGAGCCCTACCGCGTCTCCGCCTGTCGGCTCTGCGATGCGGAGCGGTCCGTCCGGATGAACAACGCCTAGGGAAGGATACAAAGCGCCGAGGAAGTTAAGACGCCGGGACGGTCCGGCCGTGGGATCGAAGGACCAGAATACTCTTTGTTCGTCTCGTCGGAGACGTGGATATATGATTCCGATCGACGACACGCCGCTGTGCCGGGACGGGAAGATGCTCATTTTAGCCTACGACCACGGTCTCGAACACGGCCCGGTCGACTTCGCGGACGTTCCCGAAAGCGCCGATCCGGAACGGACCTTCGAGGCGGCGACCCATCCGGCGGTCACCTCCGTCGCCGTCCAGAAGGGTCTCGCCGAGGCGTATTATCCGAGCTACGAGGACGACGTCGACCTCCTCGCCAAACTGAACGGCACCTCGAACCTCTGGATGGGCGAGCCCGATTCGGCGGTCAACTGTTCGGTCGAGTACGCCGCCGAGATCGGCGCGTCCTCGGTCGGATTCACCGTCTACGGCGGCTCGAACCACGAGATCGAGATGGTCGAGGAGTTCCGGAACGCACACGAGGCCGCCCGCGAACACGATCTGCCGGTCGTCATGTGGTCGTACCCCCGGGGACAGGGGCTGAAAAACGATACGAAACCCTCGACGATCTCCTATGCGGCCCGCCTCGCCTTGGAGCTCGGCGCGGACGTCGCGAAGGTCAAACACCCCGGCAGCCGCGAAGCGATGGAGGACGCCGTCCGGATGGCCGGTCGGACGAAAGTCGTCATGTCCGGCGGCTCGAAACGGAGCGACCGGGCGTTTCTCGAAAGCGTCAAGGAGACGATCGACGCCGGCGGAAAGGGGCTGGCCGTCGGCCGGAACGTCTGGCAGCGCGAACGCCCGGAGCGCATCCTCGACGCCCTCGAAGCGGTTATTTTCGAGGAGGCGACCGTCGAGGAGGCCCTCGCGGCCGCCGAATAGCTCGATGCCCGACGCAACCGAAGCCGTCGACGCCGTCGTCGACGCCGTCGCGTCGACCGCCCCCGACGTCCGGGATGGCCTGGTCGGACGGCGGGTTTATCAATCCGGGGCGAACCCCTCGGGCGAGCGTCAGCTCGCGGCTGACGTGTACGCCGACGAGCTGCTCGAAGAGCGGCTGCTCGCGGTCGAGGACGTTGTCGGCTACGCGAGCGAGGAGCGCGAGGAAGTCGTTACTGACGACGGCCCGGGGGACGGTTACTATGTCGCCGTCGATCCCCTCGATGGCTCCTCGAACCTCAAATCCAACAACACGATGGGGACGCTGTTCGGGATCTACACGGAACCGCTCCCGGCGAGCGGTCGCGACCTCATCGCCAGCGGTTTCGTCCTCTATGGCCCGATCACGACTATGGTCGTCGCCCGCGAGGGGGGTGTCACCGAATCGGTGGTCGACGGGGACGGCGACCGCCGCGTCGTCGAGGACGATCTCCGGCTCCCCGATGAACCGACCGTCTACGGGTTCGGCGGCCGGCTTCCCCGATGGCGTGAACCGTTTGCGGCCTACGTCTCCGAGGTCGCATCCGAGCTGAAACTCCGCTACGGCGGCGCGATGATCGGCGACGTGAACCAGGTGTTGACCTACGGTGGGATCTTCGGATATCCGGGGCTGCGCGATCGGCCCGAGGGGAAACTCCGGCTCTGTTTCGAGGGGCATCCGATCGCACACGTCGTCGAATCGGCCGGCGGTGCTTCCTCGAACGGCGAGCGGTCGCTTCTCGATGTGACGCCGGAACGCCTCCACGAGCGAACGCCGCTTTTCGTCGGCGACGACGAGTACATAGAGCGGTTGGAAACGACAGTCGGCGGACGCGACTAGGTGGCCGCCCCGTCCGGGGCGATATCCAAACCGGCAAAAAACGCCGAACACGCCTCGTCGAACGCCTGTGGGTTGTCCTGGTTCAGCAGGTGCCCGGCGTCCGGGATCTCCCGTCCGGTTCCGTTCGGAAGCGTTCCCGCGAGCCGATCGGCCTGCCGTTTGACCTGGGCGGCCTCGCCGTCGCCGTAAACGACTAACACCGGCGTCCGGACGTCGGAAAGCACCGGCGGATCGAACCGATAGAGGGCGCGGAATATCTTCAGATATTCGTTCCGTTGCACGTCGCGGACCGCATCGAGCGACCGGGACCGGACGTCCGGATCGACGGTTAGCCACGGTCCGTCGGTCGTCGCCCGGATCGACTCACAGAGCGACCGGAACGTCGCGACCGATCCCATCGTCGAGAGCATTCCGGAGACGGCGGGGACCGGCGAGACGAACGGTTTCAGGCCGGTCGGGAGAGCCACCGGCGGCATCGACCGAAGCGGGCCGCCGATCACCACGCCGCGGGCGCGGTCCGGATGTCTGTCCAGATACGACTGAAGTATCATCCCGCCGAGCGAGATCCCGCAGAGAAGCGGCTGCTGGATATCGAGATGCGCCAACAACCGTTCGAGGTCGTCGACGAAAAGCGACACCGAGTACCGGTGTGCGTCGGTCGAGCCGGTCCGGCCGTGGCCGCGAATATCGACGGTCACGACGGTGTATTCGTCGGCGAAGCGCTCGATCTGTGGCCGCCACGATCGGCCGTGTTGCCAGCCGCCGTGCAGACAGACGAGCGGTTGGCCGTCGCCGTGTGTCTCGTAGTAGAGCTCCCCGTCCGGTACCGATACTGTTGGCATCCGTCGGAGACGGGGAGGCCAAACGGTATGAAGACGTTGGTTCGTGCCGCCGTCGCCGCGAAGAACGGCGTTATACGACCCCGATGACCGAGTCGATCCCGGCCGCGATGGCGACCAACCCCACGGCATACATCGAGGAGCCGGCCATCGACGAGGCCGAAAACCGCAACGCGTTGCCGTCGGCCATCGCGGCCGGGACGGTGAGCGATCCCCGGGCGACCGGCAGCGTATTGGAAACGGCGACCGCCCCCATCCCCCAACGGTCGAGCCACGCCTCGAAACGGTCCTCCGCGGGTTCGGAAGCCCCGGGCAGGGATTCGACCGACAGCTCCGTCCGTCGGACGAGGGCGAAAAGCAGCAGTTGGCCGAGCGTCGCCCCGACGACGGCGACGGCGGCGACCGAGAGCAGCCCGAACACGTCGGTACCGACGGCGAGGGCCGTCGCGACGAAAAGCGCCCGGGTCGGGATGAGCTTTCCGACCAACGCGCCTTCGAGGACGAACACGACTAACAGCGCAGCGAGCCCGTACGTCGCGACGAGCCCGAGCCCCGCGTCGACGATCGCCTCGTACATACGGCGAGCTACGAGCGTCGTCGTATGTAACCCTTCGGATGGGCTCGCGGTCGGACACGAAAGCCGTCAGAGGCAAGCCCCCGGCGATCGCAGAGAGGTTATGATCCAGGAAGGACAGAAAGCGCCCGACTTCGCGCTACCGGGCGTCGAGGCCGGCGAACCCGCCGTCTACGAGCTGTTCCGGCCGATCGAGGACGGCAGGGCCGTACTGCTTTGGTTCGTTCCCGCGACGTTCCTGCCGACGGCGACCGCGGAGCTGTGTGCGATCAGGGACGCCGGCTGGCACGACCACCCCGGCCTGGAGGTGTGGGTCCTCTCGATGGACAGCATCTACGCGGCGGCCGCCTACGCCGAACAGTACGATCTCCCGATGGCGTTTCTCGGTGACGCCGCAAGCGCCGCGGAGTACTACGGCGTCCGTTACGACGAGTGGGAGGGCCACTACGGAGCCCCGAAACGGGCGGTCTTTCTCGTCGGAACCGACTGGGACGTCGCGTTCGCATGGACCAGCAACGACGCCTTCGGGACGCCCTCGCCGTCGCCGGTCGAGTCGGTCGGGGCGTCGATATCGGAGCTGTTTCCGGACGCCAAAACCGACGTTCGGCCCGACTACGACGGGTTCGCCCGTCGCTAGCGGAACTCGTTGAGGCGGCGTTTGAGCCGCTTTGCCGCGTCGCCGACGGCACGGAAGTACGCGCTCTCGTCGTCGGCCCCCTCGCCGGCGAAGACGATCCCGCGAGAGGAGTTGACGAGGCCGACGCCGTCGGCGAGACCGTACTCGACGGCCGCCTCGACGTCGCCGCCCTGCGCGCCGACACCGGGGACGAGGAATGGGAGATCGACGCGCTCCCGGAGGCGTTGCAGTTCCTCGGGGGCCGTTGCGCCGACAACGAGACCGACGTTGTCGTTGTCGTCCCAGACGGCACACCGTTCGGCGACGTACTGATACAGCGGTTTGTCGTTGCCGACGTCGAGGGTCTGGAAGTCCGCGCCGCCGCTGTTCGAGGTCCGACAGAGGACGAAGACGCCCTTTTCGGTGCGCGAGAGATACGGTTCGAGCGTGTCACGGCCCATATAGGGGTTGACGGTGATCGCGTCGGCGTCGAGGCCGTCGGGATCGAGCGCCGAGGCGTACTGTCTGGCGGTGTTGCCGATATCGCCGCGCTTCGCGTCGAGGAGGACGGGGACGCCCTTGCTTTGGGCGTAGACGATCGTCTCCTTGAGGGCGCGCCAGCCGTCCGAATCCTCATAAAAGGCGGCGTTCGGTTTATAACAGGCGGCGTGTTCGTGTGTCGCGTCGATCACCCGGCGATTGAACGCCCACCGCGGCAGTTCCGCGTCCAGAAACGCCGGCAGCCGGTCGGGGTCGGGGTCGAGCCCCACGGAGACGACGCTGTCGGTCGCCCCGATCCGTGCGTCGAGATCCTCGAAAAAGCTCATACCGGCGACAGTCACCGCCCGAACAAAAGCGCTCCTGTTCGGTCGGGGGATATAAACCCCCCGACGACGAAACGTCCGGCGTGTCATCGGCTGTCGTGTTCGACCTCGACGACACGCTTGCGGTCACCGAGGGCGACCGCTCGGCGTTGCTTGCGAGTGCCGCCGAGCGGGCGGGCGTTGCCCTCACGTTCGACCGGGAGGCGTATCTCGCTGCCCACCGCGAACACAGCGGTACGGAAAGCCGGCTCCCGGTCTTCGAGGCACTCGTCGGCGCGGACGCCCCGGAGTTGACCCGCGCCTACCGCGAAACCATCGGGGACGCCTTAAGACCCGTTGGGGGCGCGGAAGCCACGCTCGAAACGCTCCGGGAGCGATACCGGATCGGTCTGTTGACCGACGGCCCCGGAAGAACCCAACGCGACAAACTCGAGCGGCTCGGCTGGGAGTCGGCGTTCGATGCCGTCGTCGTGACCGGCCCGCTCGGGGCTCCGAAACCGGACCGACGAGCCTTCGAGACGGTCGCTGCCGAGCTCGACGTCGCCCCCGGGAACGCCGTCTACGTCGGCGACGACCCCGAACGGGATATCGCCGGGGGCGCAGCCGCCGGGTTCCTGACCGTACAGGTGTGTTATTCCGACGGCCCGGACCCCGCACCCGAAGCCGACGCGACCGTCCACCGGGGGGCGTTCGACTCGCTACCGGGCGTCGTCGGGACGCTCCTTGGCAACGGCGCGGACGACGCGTAAGGCAGGTTTTACTTCGGCCCCGCTCTCGACGAAGACGACCGTCTGGGGTGGATTGACGGCCTTCGGGCGGGTTCGTAAGCCGTTTTTTCGTCCCGCCGCCGCGGCCACGTCGGCGCCGGCGAAAAACTCCACGCGGAGTCGGTCGGGGTGGGCGTACACGTCGGCGATCCGTCGGTCGCTCCGGTCGGTGTTCTCGTTTCCGCCCCCGTTCGTTCCGGACTCGGAGTCGGGATCGGCGCCCGAGTCGGCATCGGCGACTGAGATCGCGAAGGCGAAGCGTCCACCCTCTGCCGGCTCGACGTCGGTATCTGCGTCGACCACCGCGAGCCGCCCCACGGCGCCGCGTTCGTGCCCGTGTATCTCCGAGGAGAGGAGCTGTCCGATCCGCGTTCCGTCGGTGAGTTCGTCCCCGGACATTCTACAGCTCCGAGCGTGCGGTCGCGGCGAGTTCCTGAATATCGATCCCGCGCCGATGCGCGTAGAGAACGGCCGCCGCCTCGACGGTGACGGCGAGCTCCGACTGGAGACCGTTTATTTCGGCGACGGCTTGTTGTTTGTCCTCGCCGGCTTCGACGAGCGCGCCGAGGACTCGCTCGAACGTCGAGCGTTTCCTGAGTATCGATTCGTCGGGCTCGAAGCCCTCCGGGACGTCAGTTGATTGTGGGTCGAACGTGGCGTTGAGCGTTCCGTCGTCGCGCCGGAGTAACCCCTCGCTTGCGGCGACATCGACCAGCCGCTTGGCCTGATCCGGCGAGAACCAATCACGGTCCAACGAAAGCGCAACGACGAAAGCGCTCTCGCCCATCTGCGTGGCACCCGCCTCGCGGAAGGGGGCCGCAACGGCTGTCCGGAGCGTCATGTTTCGAGATCCGTTCGGCGGGTCAAATAGCCGTCGGTCCGGACACCGCCCGCCGGTTCAATCGCCCGCAAGCGCCGAACGGGACGGGCTGGTCCCGAGCGTCCGGACACGCCAGACCGCGGCGAGCGTCAGCGCGAACGCCGCAAACGAGAGTCCGACGATGAACAGCTGCCCCGAGTCGCCGAACGCCTGTCTGGCGACGATGAGCTGTGCGATTATCAGCACCGCGGCCGCCGCGCCGGCACCCGCGATGCCGGAGAAATCCAGCTCGCGACTCCACAACGCGACGACGACGAGCGCGGCGAACATCGCGAACCCGAAACCGTAGTAGATGAACTGAACGATCTCGCCGAAGGTAAAGAACAGCCGGGGAGTGAGCGCGACCATAACCGGAAACCCGACGAGCGCAGCCGTCCCGGCCTGCTGGATACTGTCAGCGGAGACGGCGGTATCGTCGGTGTAGGCCCACACCGTCGCCGCCACCATGAGCCCGAGAATGACCGACGCGAGACCGAAATGGAACGTCAACACGAGCACCGAGTAGCCGAAGACGAACTCATGGACCAAAACGGTGAACGCGCCGAAGACGATCTGCAACGGGGTCAAAACCAGCGCCGCAAGCGTCGCAAACCGGACGCGACGGCTCCCGCCACCCCACCACGACGCGACCGCCGAACCGATTATCAAAACGCCGGCGATCATCGCCACGAGGCGGTGGAACCACTCGATAAACGACATGAAGTTCGCGGGAAAGAGCCCGAAGACGGCCCCATCACAAAGCGGCCATCGGGCCTCACAGGTGAGCCCCGCCCCGGTCGTCGCGGTGATGACTCCGACGAGCGCCGTCATCGCCGTCGTTACCGTCGTCACAAACAGGAGCCGACGGAGATCCATGTACCGAGTTCGGTGCCGGATCGATATATATCCCCCGAAACCGGGACCCGACCGCGCCGTCACCGCAATCTGCGGTGCCGGGGACAGACGCCGCCCGGCGTTTCGGTGGGTACCTTTTTGAGCCCCCTGGACGGCATACATCCATGGGACTAGACGAGGATTCATTGGAGTATCACCGCACCGATCCGCCGGGGAAAATAGAGATTT
>OBKM01001066.1_pt1 | contig 11817 bp, 13 predicted proteins | sample 1519691 | NCBI WGS metagenome assembly OBKM01 (sample SAMEA37050418, study PRJEB22526) | metagenome | biome: saline pan; feature: lake; material: water | place: Egypt | collected 2015 | depth 0.5 m
CGCGGAGGATGTCACGGGTCCCACATGGCGTTGCTGGTGTATCTGGTAGGTTTTTATTACTCCTCGGTCGAGTGGTTCGTATGCGCGTCGCGATCCTTGCACACGAGCAGTTTCCTGACAGGGCGAAAACGGCACTCGGTATCCTCCGGTACGCAGACCGGGATGTTGTTGCAGTCCTCGACCGTGACCGGGCCGGCGAGCGCGTCTCAGACCATGTCCCGGACGTTCAGGACGCGCCGATTGTCGGCTCGATGGACGACGTTCCTGCACCGGTCGATGAACTTATCATCGGGATTGCACCAATCGGCGGCGGATTTGATCCCTCCTGGCGGCCCGATGTTCGAACTGCGCTCGAACAGGGCTGTGACGTGACTGCTGGTCTCCATTACTTTTTAACCGACGACGAGGAGTTTGTCGACCTCGCAGCCGAGCATGACTGTGCTCTTCGTGATCTACGGCAGCCACCTGCTGATCTCACTGTAGCCGACGGGGTTGCCGGCGATCTTGACGCGGAGATTGTCTGTACTGTTGGCACCGACTGCTCTGTTGGGAAAATGACGACTACGATGGAGCTGGTCGAGGCGTTACAGGAAGCAGGCCACGACGCCGCAGCAATCCCGACCGGACAGACAGGGATCGCGATCGAAGGGTGGGGAATCGCGGTCGATCGGGTAGTCAGCGACTTCACCGCTGGCGCTGTCGAGTCGATGCTCGCTGAGGTCGCGGAGGAGCATGACATACTTGTCGTTGAAGGGCAGGGCAGCATTACCCATCCGGCGTACTCGGCAGTAACCTGTGGTATCCTCCACGGATCAATGCCGGACGCGCTCGTGCTCTGTCACGCCGCTGGCCGCGAGGCCATCCATGGCTACGAGTCGTTCCCACTTCCGTCGCTTGCGACCTATGTTGATCTTTACGAGTCGCTTTCCGCGCCGGTTGCTGAGACCGAAGTTATCGCAGGGGCGGTGAACACCTACGGTCTCGATGAGGGCGCGGCAGCCGACGCAATCGAACGGTTCGAGTCGGCGACCGACGTTCCAGCGACAGATCCAATTCGGTACGACTGTGACTCGATCGTGGAGGCCATAGAATGAGGCTCAGCACAGAGTTCGAGCGGCGAACCCTCGATCTGGAGTTTCCGTTTACGATCGCCCGCGGTACAACGGAAACAACGACGACGACGATCGTTCGCGTGACCGACGGCGACCATGTTGGTATCGGCGCAGCTGCACCCGCTGCACACTACGGCGAGACAACCGGCACTGTCGAGGCCGTGCTCCCCGACTTGCTCGATGTCGTGCGCGACGTCGGCGACCCAGCACAGCTTGCCCGCATCGAGCGACAGCTCCGAGGCGTCGTCAACGACAACCCCGCGGCGCGCTGCTCGGTGAGTATTGCGCTCCACGATCTCGTCGCCAAACGTCGCGATGTACCGCTGTACCAGTACTGGGGGCTCGATCCGGCCGAGTCAGTTCACACCTCATACACGATCGGGATTGATGATCCAGAAACGATGGCCGAGCGCGCGACGCTTGCGACCGACCGCGGCCACAGTGTCCTGAAGGTAAAACTCGGCACTGACGACGACGAGGCACGACTCGGCGCAGTTCGCGAAGCGGCACCCGACGCACGGATCCGCGTTGACGCCAACGAGGCGTGGACACCACGCGAAGCCGTCCGCAAAATCCAGTGGCTCGATGAGCTTGGCGTCGAGTTCGTTGAGCAGCCAGTCCCCGCAGAGCAGCCTGAGGGACTCAAGTTCGTGTATGAGCGCTCTGCGCTCCCAATTGCTGCTGATGAGTCCTGCATTACGGCGACTGATATCCCCGACATCGCGGACCGCTGTGATATCGCGAACCTCAAACTGATGAAAACCGGTGGACTCCGCGAAGCAATCCGGACGATCCATACTGCCCGTGCCCACGGACTGGAGGTGATGCTCGGCTGTATGTCAGAGTCAAACGCCTCGATTGCGGCGGGCTGTCATCTCGCACCGCTGCTCGACTACGCTGATCTCGATGGCTCCCTGCTGCTCGATGACGACCCGTACGAGGGTGTCCCGATCAACGACGGCTACATCGACCTCGAAGCAGTCGATCGACCAGGGACTGGCGCACAGGAGCACTGAGTCTGCGGTATTCTGTCTTGCTTGTCTCGGCGAAGCGCCAAAGATGCCAGCCCGACAACCCGGGGTATGGACGAGCATACGCGCGCTCCGGACGTAGCGCCCCCAGCCGGATCACCAACCGGCTGGGACACCGACACGGAGCGCTGGGAGCACGCGACGCTCCGCCGGGCCGTCGTCCACGGTGTCCGTCTGTACAACGATGGCATGTTCCACGACGCACACGACTGTTTCGAAGCAGAGTGGTACAACTACGGGCAGGGCAGCACAGAGAGTCGGTTTCTGCACGGGATGGTGCAGGTTGCCGCCGGTGCGTACAAACACTACGACTTTGAGAACGACGACGGAATGCGATCGCTGTTCGAAACTGCCCGTCAGTATCTGCACAACCTCCCCCGAGACTACTACGGCGTTGACCTGCTTGATCTCCGAACGACGATCACGAACGCTCAGACCAACCCTGCTGTTCTTGACGAGTGGCACATCCGTCTTGACGACAAAACGCCCACGGCACGGCCCGTCGATGTCGAGTACGCCGAACTGCTTGACTGACAGCACCTCCGGCGCACGCTGAGCCGTCCGTTGACGGCTGCAATCTGAGTGTAGTTTAGCTTGGCTAGTCTCTTCGAAGAAAGATACTTGTTAACGCACAACAAGAGATGGGGTAATGAAGGAGAACAAAGAGACTGTCACTGGCATTCGTGAGTCACAGTCTGTCGATGTCGACTCCTTCGAGCAGACCGTTGATGACGAAGTAACAACAATCAAACAACACCTTGCTGAAGGGACGTTTGACAACCAACAGACGACGATTGGGTTGGAGTATGAGCTCTACGCTGTCGATGCCGAGGACGCACAGCTTCGGCGTGTACCCCGGTCAGTGCTTGCGTGTCTCTCTGTTGAACGAGAGATTGGGCTCCACAACGCAGAACTTGTCTCGGATGTCCAACCTTGTAATGGGGCTGGGCTGCGAGCACTCAGGCATGGGACACAGGCAAAGCTCCAGACACTCCAGCGGGTCACCGCGGACGAGGGTATTCAGATCGTCAGCGACGGAATGTGGACGATTGGCCCCAAACAGAACACGACAGAGCGGTACCTGACACAAGCGACACACGAGGAGGGGCTTACGCTTGCGATTAACATCAGTAACGCAGTCCGGTACCACGGGTTCGGGAGCATTCATGATGAGTATGTGATGGATGGTGCTGTTGATCTTCCCGGTCTCACAATTGCGGCCGACAACGCCGGGCCGGTCAGTCTCACAACGTCGATCCAGCCCCACTTTCAACCGCGACGAGCAGCGGACCTGCCAACCTACCAGCGGAGTGCTCTCAGGGCTGCCGGACCTCTTGTTGCGCTCACCGCAAACTCGCCGTTTGTTCCGCCAGAGCTGTACGACGAGGAGCTGCTTGGCCGAGACCTCTTGCTTGAACGAACACACGCTGAAACCCGGATTCCGGTGTACGAGGGTATGATGAACGCCCCAGACAAAGCGGCAAAAGTTCAGTTCCCGGCGGATCTGAACAGTGTCGAGGAGGCGGTTGACCGCATCGCTGCCGATCCCGTCATTGTGCCGGCGACGATTGAGGCGGACGGACGCTTTGATGACCAGTTTGTCCATTTCAGACACAAGCATGGGAGCTACTGGCGATGGGTTCGGCCGGTGTTCGACGGGGCAGACGAGACAACCGCAAACGCACGCATTGAGTTTCGCCCGATTCCTGCACAGCCAACAATCCCGGATACAATCGCGGTTGTAGCCACAGTGACTGGACTCCTGACCGCGCTTCCCGCACACAACCATCCTGTCCTCGATCTTGCCTGGGAAACGGCACGCGAGAACTTTTATGCCGCTGCTCGTGATGGACTTGCAGCCGATTTGACGTGGATTACGGCAGACGGCGAGCAGACCACAGCGACAGATCGGCTCTACGAAGACCTGTTTGCCGCTGCTGTCGAGGGGCTCGTTGAACAGGGAATCGACCAGGCAGCGGCGAATCGCTTTGTCGCGCCGCTTCGAGAGCGGGTCGACCGCAGACGGACGCCTACTAGCTGGAAACGGTCGATCGTCGAACGGGAACTCGATGCTGGTGCTGCACCCGACGATGCTGTCCACCGAGCACAGCGCGAGTACATTGCCACCCAGACAGAGACGTTGTTCGATGGAACACTCGCGGACTGGCCCTCGCTTTAAGTACTCCTCCCCTACGGCGTCTGTTTTGATCGTACTGTCACAGCAATCGGGTTGCCGGTCAGTAGTCGCCAAGCACTCCGAGGCGTCTGGCGCGCCGGGTTGCGTAATGAAACACGAGGTACCCTCCCACGAGATACCCAGCAGCTACGGCGACAAGCAGCGCCAGGTCTGCCGATCCGAACTGCCAGAGTCGCGTCCCGTCAACCATTGCTCGCTGGAGTAACGCGCTCCCGTGTGCCAGTGGAAGCACACGCATCCACGGGAGATCAAACACGGGGGCCGAGACCAGCACAACAAACCCAAACTGCAGGAGGTTCAGCCAGTTCCCGATTCGCTTGTAGAGGACGGTAATCCCGCCGGCAGCAAAGCCAAGGCCAAGCACTGAGGTGATCGCCAGTCCGGCGATCACAACGACAGTAAGCGGGGCAATACTGAGCGTCGTCCCCGTCAGCAACAACATTGCGGCGAGCACAATCGCGGAGGTCAGAAACGTCCGGATAACCTTCGCAACGCCTTTTAGTAGCGCAACTGGCGCGAAGCCAAACGGCGTCATGATATGTCGCTCAAGCGTGCCCCACTGGACTTCGCTGCCGATATCGTTCGAGACAGATGAGTACGCTCCGACCGACAGCGTCCACAAGAAGTACCCGACGATGATCCCCTCAAGTGAGTCGTCAAGCGCCTGTCCGGCCAGGAGCTGTCCGCCGTAAAACAGCACGCCAAAGAAAAAGAGTGCGATAACGTCCCCCCCGACCGCGTTGGCAGGGTAGCGCACGAACAACAGAAACTCCCGGTAGAGCACCGCCTTCGTGAGGTGGTAGTACGTCGCAGGACGCGGCGTTGTTGTCACGTTGATCCGCCTCCGTGGCTCACAGCAGTGTTTGAGCGCCGGTCGGTGCTGTCGACCGCACTTCCAGTATCAGCGGTGTCCCCCGTGAGGTCGACGAAGGCTGCTTCGAGATCACGTTCCGCCGTGTGGACCCGCTCTGGTGTGACACCCTCCTCCCGAAGACAATCAAACAGTTCGTACAACTGGTCGCCGCCAACGCCGACTTCGATCGTCGTTCGGCCGCCACGCTCCGCGACCGACTGCAGCGGAAACGCTTTCCGGACGGCGTCGAGTGTCGCTGCATCGATGTTCGCAGCAGTGACCTTGATCGTCTCACGGTCGAGTGTTGCGGCGATCTCATCGACGGCGCCGTCTTCGACAATCTGGCCGTCGGCCATGATGACGACACGATCACACACCGCCTCGATGGTCGTCATATCGTGACTGCTGACGACGATCGTTAGTCCCTCATCTTCGGCGAGACGGCGGAGTTCACGACGGAGCGTCCGGGAGCTCTCGACATCGAGTCCCAGGGTTGGTTCGTCAAGAAACAGAAGCTTTGCCCCGCCTGCGAGGACACTCGCTAACGATACCTTCTGTTTCATGCCGCGGGAGAGTTCCCGGACGGGGGTCGCTGCCCGGTCAGCCAGGTCGAGGCGTTCCAGAAGACGATCATGCTTGTCCGCAACCGAGTCGGGTGCAACGCCGCTAATCGTCGCAAAGTACCGTAAATTCTCACGAACAGTCAGCCGCCAGTAGTCGTTTCGGGCACCTTCGAGCATCGCATCGACATCCGCGTACACGCTTCGTCGGCCTCCTGTTGCAGGCCTGCCAAACACGGATACCTCGCCTGTATCCGGGACAATCATCCCGAGCGCAGACTTGATCAGCGTCGTTTTCCCAGCGCCGTTGGGGCCGAGTAGCCCGACGATCGAGCCCTGCTCGACGACAAGGTCGACGTCGTCGACAGCCTGTACGGCGTTGTCACCGTTGCCGAACCGCTTCGAAACTCCCCGGATTTCGATCGCTGGCGGCCGGGCGCCTACAGACTGCCGAGCGCCAGTCGCTGTCTTCCCATCATCTTGGGTCCCAGAGTGGCGTCTGCGTTCATCCGTCGCCTTGCCCATCGGCAGCGTCTAGCCGCTATAGTGAAATAAACCGTCGCTTCGGCGAATGCAGGTCGAGAGAGCCACAGACAGCTAACTACCCGGCGATGATTCCAGACATGGTCGCAACGTCAAGCCGAGCGATCGTAAACTCGAGCTCACCGGTTGGCTCATCATGTACCGTGAAATTCGGAATATCGAGTCGCTGGACGGCTTCGATTTCCTGTGCTTCAAGCGCTGTCTCGGAACATTCCTCGATAGAGCCGTGTGCGATGACGCTTTTCCAGCCGTCATCGGTGTCGTCGTACACGACGAACGAAGCCGACTCGGTCGTTTCGACGAACCGTCTCTTCTCACTCCGCTCGCCGTAGCCCAGTCTGAAGTAGACCGACGGTCCCGTCTCGTCGTACGCGTATGAGACGGGAACGCCGTAGCTAACGTCGTCCTCGGCCATCGCGAGCACACCGGTGTCCTGTGTTTCGAGGAACGCGTCGATCTCGATTGCGTCCATGCGAGTAGCGGGCATGTATGGCGCATGGTAACATTTCTATTTAGCTCCACAGCACAGTTCTCACAAATCAAGAAACGGCTGTCCGCGGAAAGCAGCACGATCAGTCCCCGATGTGCAACGATAGGATCAGTACACCACGTACAGAAACAGATAGACAACCGTTCCGAGTGCGAACGAAATCACCCACAGCACCGCGGCAGCCTTTCCGACGGTTGGATGGCGAGTGTTGGTGAGCTCGTGGACTGGTCGGCTCGCTGCGAGCAACAACGCGTGGAACACCAGTGGTACGCAGATCACCGCGAGAACAATATGAATCACGAGTGTTGGCAGATAGACGAACTGGTAGATGGTGTCGGGACCTGGAAACTCCTGAGGGCCAAGCAGTGCAACGCGGTAGAGATACATGACCAGAAAGCCCGCAAACAACACAAACGACGTCACCATGAGCGTTCGGTGGCGCTCAATGTTCCCGTGTTTAATCGCCCGGACGCCGGCGAGAATTGTTCCGATTGCAGCAACGCTGATCACAACGTTTGCGTGAGGGATCGCATCGAGCACCCAACTGGGCGCGTCTGGGAGCACCGATTGTGGGATCTGCTGTCCCGCCGCTGCGAACACCAGAGCCAGTGCGACAACAGAGAGCACGGCGCTGACGAGGCCGGTCCGCTCGCGAACGAACTCTTTCATGACTGGTTGTTCAGTCGCCGACCGCTTTAGGGTTCGTTCTTTGGACAAGGCGTGCCGGTTGCTCGGGAAGATAGATAACCCAGCTGCCAGTTCGCCGTGTGAGACTTTAGGTACACTTCGTATAGTAATACGATATGGATATAATAGTGTGGAAATCAGCTACCGCTACCTCCGCCGCTCGCCCTACTGGCGAGCAAAAGCAGCTAGTCGTTGTTGCTGTCGATCACGGTGTTTCCGCCGCGGCGGTTCTGTACTGCTTTCCCGACGTTCTTTTTCGTAGCAACGCGCTCACGACGGCACTCGGCGTGGTGGGGCTGGCTGCGGTACTCGGCAGGGTCCTCACCATCTACCGGAGCGTTGCACCAGTCACACTGTACGTTGTGGTCCTCGTCGGAGCCAGGCCAGATGTCCGACAATCGATTGTGCACTGCCATTTGGAATCACGTTTATTCTGTGTTCAGTCGCCCCCTCTCCAAGATATCGCCCTGCTTTCCTCAGTTACCTGTGGTGTGAGACGGCTCAGATATAATTTGTTATCCGAAGGTATTAAAAACTACGCCGTGTAAGTATGGCTAAGAAGTCACCCTGTGTCCTGGAGGTCGTATAGGCGCCGGAACGCTGCAGTCGGGAATCGGAGCTCAACTTTACTTGGGGGACGACCTTTTCCGTCGTGATCCAGTCGGACACGCTCTATGACTCCAATCTCGGCGAGTTCGTAAAGGAACCGCTTGACAGTCCCTGCGGAGAGACCGACAGCGCCGACAATCCCAGCGGCAGTTTCACTCACCGATCCACGCTCATCCCGTGACAGCTCCAAAAGCTCCCGGAGCACAGCCTGCTTGTTCGCCGGCAACGCGAGCACTGTTCCGAGCGAAACAGCGTCTTCTGGGACAGTGTTGAGCGCTGTGGCGATATCATCGTCAGTGAGATGAGTTTGATTCTCGGTCGCAGCGCGGTCGGCAGCGACAAGCAGTGCTGCGAGTGCGTGGTGTGCGTTGCCGTCGGCCCAGGCGGCGATTCGTCGGGCCTGTTCATGACCGAGTGCTTGCCGGGTGAGCGCCTCGGACGCCCGAGCCATCAACACGTCAACAAGTGCTTTCCGGCCGTAGGATTCGATACGGACTGTCGTTCCAGTGTAGTCGGTCAGCGGCGTCACAGCCGGGTCGTTGCGTCCGACAGCGAGCCAGCTCACTTTACTTGGGAGCCCTGCAAACAGATCGAGCAGACAGTCCGGGCCAACCGTACCGGGATGCCCGACGTGATCAACAGCGACGACGGCGCCGACTGTCCGGCTGTCGAGGTGCTCGTGGAGCTGTTCGCGCAGCTCGTCTGTGCTGACTCCATGTCTGGGAACTGTCTCGTCGACAAGCTGGTCGAGTACCTTGTGGTAGAACGCAAACTCGCTTTCGACTCCCTGAACATCGACGTACGCGAACTGTGGCGCCGACGCAGGCGGCTTACGAGTGCTGGTGTAGATAACCGACTGTTTCGCCGCGGCGTGGCGTTCAAGCTGATCAAACAGCGCCGTTACGACAGCAGATTTCCCGCTTCCAAACGGCCCGTGCACGTAGGCGTTTGGCGGCAACTGTCCGTCAAACACTGGTTCGAGGTGATCGAGGAGTCGCTCAAGAACCGGTCCGCTACCGGACGGATCATCAACGTGTGCGACCGGTGAGAGCGCTCGATAGGTCCGGATCAGCGACTGTTGGTCCGGCCCGTCTCGTCGGCGTTCGATCCGATCTTCAATGTCCATCGTTACGTGGTGGTCTTGGTGTACTCATGTCGTGTGGTAGTTAAAAGCCGGTTGGACGTCAGACGTGATCGCCGGTTTGTCGTGGAAGCGGGCTCTGCCTGTCGGGCGGCGCACACCTGACAGTCGTCGCCAGTGTTTACCAGCGGTCCGGCTTGAACTGGTTGATGATGAGCGTTAGCACCAGAAAGACAGCAGCGCTGATTCCGCCGGCGAGCACTCCAGTCACAATCCGCACGGGGACCGTCTGTTCGCCATGGAACAGCGCAACTGTCGCGGCGACGATAGCAGCGACCGCAAGCATCGTTTGCCCATCTCGTCGCCGTAGGCCCAGTTGATCGAGCATAGGTGTCGAGTCGGTGTGGTGGTGTATAGCGCTGCTGGTCGCTCTGTCCTCGTCTGGAGGGGATGGCTTTTGTACCTGTCCGCGCTGTTGGTGGGATATGACCGAATCCGATCGGGTTGTGTCGGAGCAAGCTGAATCCGAGCGGGTCGAACACGAACTGAACGAATCGGTGCTCAGAGCCGACCGATGGAGTCCGTACATCGCGCTCGGCGTCGCGATTGTGCTTTACAGCGTTGGCCTCCAGTTGCGGCCCGATGTCCAGTTCAACGCAATCATTGCGGCGTTTGCCGCTGTCGGTGTTCGGCTGTACGTGCCCTACCATGCGAGTATCCAGGTGCCGGCCGACGAGCGGGTTCCGATCTCCGAGCAGCCGACCGCGGGAAGCTACCATCACGGCGCTGTCGGTCTTGGTCTCGTCGCCGGATCGATGGCTGCGTTCGGTGCTCATGTAGTCGGGATGGCGTCGACGCCCGCACTTGGACTTGGTGTCGGTGTAACGGTCATCGGCGTTTTCGCGTTGCGATTGGTGCTTCCACAGTCTTGATTGCCGACGACTGGAACGACAGCACAGTGTTGAGCGCCGGCTCCGGTTGTCGTCGCTAACAGCGCGGGGCTGGTCAGAACTGGACGCCAGGGACCCAGTCCCCGGTTGCGAAGACACCCAGCACAACCAGCAGCGCGATCAGCGAGTGCACGATAAAGATCGACGCAGCCGGCGGGTCAACGTGCGTGTCGCCGTGTGCGTAGAAGACGCGCTGGAACGCCTCTCCCACGAGTGCGCCGATCACACCGAAGATCCCGGCGAAGATCACGGCCACTGGCTCACTCTGTCCAGCGATGAGCGCGTCACCGTCGGCACGGACGGCGAGGTATGCCGTTGCAGCAGGGAGCGTCATGTGGTGGGTGACCGGAATTCGCTCGACGCCGAGATTGAGGAACAGCAAGCTTGCCGCGCTGATCCCGAACCCGAGGAACGCGTTACCAGTGTGTAGCGCCGTCCACCCGCCGACCAGTCCTGCGAACAGACCGATTGCGGTAACGTGTGACCATTTGTACATATTTGGCAGCCACGGCTCGACTGCGAGCCGGTCACTACCAGCTTTTTCACCGTCGCCCGGCACCACATCGGGTTCGCGGTACTCCTCCCGTTCGAACGGCCCCATGTCGAAGTAGCCGTCAGCCTTGCTGCTGACTACTCCGACGATGCTGTAGCCGAAGGCAGCACGGTGGATGAGTGCGCTGGCAACGACCGCAAAGGCAATTGGATCTGTCGGAACAGCAAGCATCCGGAACGTCTGCTCGATCACCAGCCCGACGATCCCAAAGACAGCACCAACCAGCAGGATATCCGGCTTCGAGCCGAGTGCGAACGTAATATCTTTGCCGTTGTGGTAGTCGAAGCCGGACTCCATATAGCCCTGCTTTGACGCATACGCGGCAGCCGCTGCACCTGCAGCGAAGGAGATGTGCGGGCCGAACACGGGGCCAAATCCGATGTCGACGCCAGCAAGCGCTGGATCAACCTCAGCCGGCGCGGCGCCGAGCTCTGCCGCAGTCTGTTGTTGAAATGACCCAACGATCACGAGAAAGCCAGTAAACACAAAGGCCGGCAGTGCGCCGATCGCAGCCCCGAATGCCCCGCCTGCTGCGGCACCAAGCCACACCTCCGGCTGTGAGAGCGCATCGATGACGTCACCAAACTCTCCAAACTCCGGACTAGTTAACGCAAGCAGCGACTCCGCTAGCTCGACAACCAGCACGACGAGCTCCGGAGCGAAGCTGGTTGCCATCGGTCAGTCACCACCGTCTTTCGCCCACCCAAGCGATCGTTCGACAGCATCCTCCCAGCGGCTGTGAAGGCTGTCTGCTTTGTCGGCGCTCATCTCTGGCGAGAACTCACGCTCAACCTGCCAGTTGTCGCGCAGTTCGTCGAGGTCTTCCCAGTAGCCAACCGCGAGTCCGGCTGCGTACGCCGACCCCAGCGCGGTTGTTTCGTCAACCTCCGGCCGTGCGATGTCGGTCTGGATGATATCGGACTGGAGCTGACAGAGGAAGTTGTTTTTGACTGCGCCGCCGTCGACCCGGAGAGTGGTCGTTTCAACGCCGGAGTCAGCTTCCATCGCCTCCGCAATGTCACGGGTCTGGTAGGCAATCGATTCGAGCGTCGCGCGAACAAGGTGGGCCTTCTCAGTACCGCGGGTCATGCCAACAATTGTTCCGCGGGCACGCCCGTCCCAGTGTGGTGCACCGAGTCCGGTAAACGCGG
>OBKM01001067.1_pt1 | contig 11808 bp, 10 predicted proteins | sample 1519691 | NCBI WGS metagenome assembly OBKM01 (sample SAMEA37050418, study PRJEB22526) | metagenome | biome: saline pan; feature: lake; material: water | place: Egypt | collected 2015 | depth 0.5 m
CCCGAACTCGTTGAAGCCCGGGCCGGTGTTGATATCCGGCCGGAACGCGGAGAAGCTCTCGTCCTCGGAGAGGAAGTTGGCTGGGGCCTGCGTGGTCAACCGGCCGAAGATCTGCGAGATGATCTCGAGACGCTCGTCACGGTCGAACGTCTCGTTGGCCTCGTCGTAGAGGTCCGCCATCGTCTCGTCGAGATAGCCGTAAGCGTTGATCGCCGACCGGGGCGTCCAGAACACATCCGTCGCCAGTGGGTTCCGGGGACGGGAGTTCCCGCCGATACCGATAAGCAGGTCCCACCCGTTGACCGTCCGGGTCAGTTCCGGTGGGCCAGCGTTGCGGCCGACCGGTGCCCAGTCGGGGAGGTCCTCCTCGTCCACATCCGGGTTTGCCTCCGAGAACAGCTCCGAGAGGATGTCGGAGGTCTCCAGCAGTTCGACCTCGATTCCGAGGTTGTCCTCGAGGTCGCTCTGAATCTGTGCGGCGATGTCGGCGTTGTCGCCGGTCCCGGGGTCGTGCATCAGGCCCAGCGAGATCTGCTGGCCGTCCGGCCCGAACGCCACCACCTCGTCCGCCAGGTCGACATCATCATCGTCGTCACCATCGTCGACGCCGGTGTCGTCGTCGTCACCGTCATCGACGCCAGGGTCGTCATCGTCGTCATCATCTGGGTCGGGGTCGTCGTCGTCATCGTCGTCCCCGACACACCCAGCAAGCGCCGCGGTGCCTGCCGCAGCACCGAGTGCTTGAAGGATGCGGCGCCGCTGTGTGCTGTGCTTCCGCACGAACTGCCGATGCTCTTGAGGGTCTCTCGGCATGGCAACCGGTTTGTAACAAGGGTTCATATACTTTTCGGTGAATGCAGCACAGAGTGGCGGTTTCCACCAGCAACACGCTGACGGCGCCGTGAGATCGTGTATGTCAGCTCACTTTTAGGAACCCCGTCTGAGTGGTGGGTTCCAGCCCGGGCACCGCCCGGAGGGCGGGCCCTGAGACGGGAGCGGAGGTCGAAAGCCGCCGCCTGCCCCGCCAGATGTTGGCTGTGTGGATAGGTGGTAGTCTGCACACCCCCTGTGGATGGGTTAAGCTTATGTATCTGGTTTACAACGGTTTGCACAATGAGAACTGACCGACGGACACTGCTCGGCACGGTCGGTGCGGCGGTGGCTGGGCTCGCGGGCTGTCTCGGGCCGTCCAGCGACGACGATAACGGCGGTAACGGCGAACCGGAGGGGCCACAGGGGGAGATTGTCGTCCAGGGCTCACTCGAGGGATCAGTGACTGTCGACGACGTGTCGGCGCGGTTTGAGGATGCGAACATCGACGAGAATCTCATCGTCGAAGGCACCCTCACGAACAACGGTGACAGCAGCGTGCGGGCGGAGATGCTACTCGAAGTTGAGGGGTTCCAGTTCCGGGACGTCGAGGAGAGCGTCGAGGTCGAGTCCGGCGGGAGCACCGAGTTCGAACTCCTGTTCAGGGACGTGTTCGCCGACCAGTTCAGCGGGTACACGCTCACCGTCACCGCCGAGCCGGCGTGAGCCGCTCTCGTGGTCGCCGTTGGCTCCCCTCGCGGCCCGCCGTACACCGCTGGGAACTCATCCCCCGTTCTCGAGGGCGCGTTTGAGTTCGGGAACGGTACTCGCCAGTTCCCCGGCCTGCTCGCTGGCGGCCTCGATGTCTGTGATGAGTTCCTCGACGCGCTCGATCTCCGCCGCGAGGTCGCCGCCGTTCTCGAACGCGTCGGCCTTCTCGCCCATCGTGTACCACTTTTTCGCGTCGCGCAGGTGGTCTCTGGCCTCACCCACGTCGAGGGCTGAGCTGAGCGTGTTCAGCGTCCCGAGCGTGTTGTCACCCTCGATGCCCCAGAACGAATCGACCGCCGGCAGCGCATCGTGGGCCTGCCCGAGCGAGGATTCGACGTCCTCGCGCATCTCCGAGGCGGCCTCCGAGAACAGATCGTCGTCGTCGAGTGTTGTCTGTGCCATATCTGCGGCTTCGACCCGGACCGGATTAAAAGGACGCCCGATAGTGAAAGTGAAAGCGGTAACACACGCACACGCACAAGCGCGGGAAAAAAGAAGTACGCATTCGGTGGGTACAGCCAGGTTCGCAGTGGCTCAGAGCGGCGTGCCGCCGTTTTCGCCCTGGCTGGCCGCCGCGAGGAGGTCGGCGACCGGTCGCTCGTACTCGTAGCCGGGGACGATGCCCTCGACGTACGTTCCCTCGACGAACTCGGCGAGGGTCTTGGCGATGTCGGCGGCACCCGAGGGGCTGTTCCAGGTGAAGGTGTACATCACCCGGACAGTGCCGTCGGTCACGGCGACAGTCTGGTCGTCGAGTTCGACCGAGGCGCGTGTCGCGGTCGGGGCGTCCTCGAGGCGCCGGCGGAAGGCCCGCAGCCAGTCGGCGGCGACAGCCTCACCCACCTCACCGACGGTCGCCGCACCGAGCGTCGGGGGCCGGACCGTCACGGTGTAGCGTGTCTGCTCGCCGGGGTCGGCGGCCACGGTCGCGTCGAAGGTGGTCGTCGTGACCGCCCACTCCCCCGCCTGCGGAGTCAGCGAGTCGTGACTGTCGAACGCTGCCGCGACCCGGGCCGAACGGTCGTCGCTCATCGCCACAGATAGCTGTCGCCCGGATATAAACGTGGTGTCTGCAGGTCCGGGGTCGTCACGGCGAACCGCCAAACCACAGGTCGGAGGGCGGTGGCTGGCAGACCAGTTGCGATAGCTTTATTTGTGAAGATGGGAAATACCTGCCTATGCAGGACCCAGCAGAACCAGACGACGTAGACAGCACCAGACGGAAACTGCTCGTGGGGCTCGGCGGGACGGCGGCCGCCGGCCTCGCCGGCTGTGTGGGCGGCGACGACGACGATGACGACCCCGACGACGATGACGACGACGATGATCCTGGCGCGCCTGACGGAGAGCGAGAGATCCAGACCGAGGCCGACAAGGCACAGGCCGCCTGGGAGCGTGCAACAGCCAACCCGCTGCCCGAGGACGAGGGCCTGCGCAACGAGGCCTACGTCGAGATTGAGGAGGCCGTGCGCGACGACGCGGCGCTCGTGCCGCTGTATCACGGCAAAAGCGAGCGGTTCTGGTGGGACTACGTCGACGTGCCCAGGGTGGGCGCACTCGGTGGCCACTGGCAGCAGTACAACACGACGCAGGTGGACGGGCAGGACGAGCTCAACCTCATCAACTCCACCTTCGACGAACTCGACCCGATCATGTCGACCGACACCGCCTCCTCGTCGGTCATCACCCAGATTTACGAGAACCTGACGGCGTTCCCGAACGGCGTCACCGAGCTGGAAAACCAGCTGCTCGAGGACTTCGAGGTGTCGGAGGACGCACTCACCTGGACGTTCGAGCTGCAGGAGGGCATCGAGTTCCACGACGGCAGAGAGCTGACCGCAGACGACGTCGTCTACTCCTGGCGACGGACCGTCGAGTCGGAGTTCACCGAGCGCCAGGGCTTCACCCTCAATCAGCCCGTGGGGATGGGCATCGATGTGGAGATGGACGACGAGGGCAACCCGGTTCCCGGCTCGCTCGCGGTCGAGGCACTCGACGAGCGCACCGTCGAGGTCGAACTCACCGGCCCCAACCCGGACGTGCTCGATGTCGCGGCGTACAGCAGCTTCATGATCCTCCCGGAGGGCTACGTCGGGGACATCGAGGGTTACGACGGCGAGGTCACCCACGACGAGCTCCGCACCGAGGTGGCAAACGGGACCGGGCCCTTCGAGCTCGATTTCTTCGAGATCGACGAGGAGGTTCGTGTCGTCCGCAACGACGACTACCACGGCGAGGTGGCCGATGTCGAGGCCGTTCACTGGGAGATCATCGAGGACGACGACGCGATACAGACCTACATCATCGAGCGCAACGCCGACATCTTCGGCATCCCGATCCCGTTCTACGACCCCGACGAGCGCAACGACGTCACGCAGGACGACCGTGGCCGCGATGTCGGCACGTACGGCCCGGCGGGCGAGTACGACGAGGAGGTCAACTACCTCGGCATCCCCGAGTTGAGCACGTTCTACTTCGGGTTCGACACCAGTTCGACCCCCCGCGGGTTCCGCCAGGCCGTCGCACACATTCTCGACAAACCCTCGCTCGTTCGTGACATATTCGCCGGTCGCGGCGAGGCGGCGTACAGCTTCCTGCCGCCGGGGCTGTGGCCCACCGGGCAGGAGGGCTACGAGGCGTTCCTCGAGGACTACGAGTACGGTCTCGGCGAGGTCGACTTCGACGGCGCGGCGCAGCGTCTCGAGGACGCCGGCTTCACGCCGGACGACCCGTTCGAGGTGACTCTCACCACCTACGAGTCCGAGGCATTCAACACGGCAGCGGAGAATCTCCGTGACAACCTCTCCGGGCTCGGTGCCGACATCGACCTCGAGCAGTCGCAGTTCGGGACGCTCATCGCCCGTGGCGAGGACGGCGACCTCGACATGTGGACGCTGGGGTGGATCTGGAGCTGGCCCGCCGCCCCGTACGGCAGCTTCCAGCTCGAGCCGGAGAACACGGAGACGCCCATGCCCGAGGAGTCGAACGGGTTCTACATCGAGTGGCACACCCAGCTCAGCGACGAGTTCCGCGACACCGGCGAGGTGCAGACCGAGGCGGACAAGGCACAGGCAGCCTGGGAGCGTGCGACGGCCAACCCCCTGCCCGAGGACGAGGACCTGCGCAACGAGGCCTACGTCGAGATAGAGGAGGCCGTGCGTGACGATGCGGCACTCGTGCCGCTGTACCACGGCAAGAGCGAGCGGTTCTGGTGGGACTACGTCGAGGTGCCACGGATCGGCGCACTCGGCAGCCACTGGCAACAGCACAACGAGACAAGGGTCGACCGCTGAACTCCGACCCCTGCTGGTGCATAGCTCGCCCTGACACGCCCTTTCGGGTGCCGGCCGATATTTGCTCGAATCACGTCTCAGCCCTCGATTCGACGCCCGTGGTCGTGAGTCCACCCGCGAGTTCGAAAGGTTTAGGTTATCGTCTGCCCACAGTCCAATCACGATTTCGACGAACACCGTTCGAGAACCAACAGTGAGTAAACACAGATGACACGCTGGGAGTACTTTCTGAAGCGGATTCTGCTGACGATTCCGGTACTTTTCATGGCGACGACGTTCATCTTCGTCATGCTCAGGATGGGGCCGCTCGACCCGGTGCGGGCCCGCCTGGGACCGGAGGCAGACGGACAGGACGCGGAGTTGATGCGCGAGCGACTGGGGCTCAACGACCCCCTGTGGGAGCAGTACCTCGATTTCATGGTCAACTTCCTGACGCTGGATTTCGGCCGGTCGTGGGTCGTTCGCGGCGACGAGCCAATCAACGACGTGATACTCAACGCCGCGCCGGCGACGCTCTGGCTCGGCTTTTTCGCCGTCCTGCTGCCGCTGTTTATCGGGATTCCCCTGGGGTTCTACGCGGGGCTGAACTCGAACTCGCTGGGTGATTACACGGCCTCGTTCGGGGGTATCGTCTGGCTCGCCATGCCGAACTTCTGGCTGTGCGTGATCGTGCTGGCCGCGCTCAGGCGGACCCGGGGCGGCGATGGGCCTCTCGGGTTCGACTGGTACACGTTCGGGCCGGACTTCGAGGAGGCCGGCAGAAGCATCACGGGGTCGCCGAACTTCGACTGGGCCGGGACGGCGGACGTGCTGTTTTTCCAGGTCCCGACAATCACCGACCTGCACGCGCTGTCGATCGACATCAAGTTGATTCTTCCGGCAGCACTCATCCTCGGGTCGGCGTCGATGGCGGCCGAACTCCGCATCGGTCGGTCGGCGATGCTCGAGACGGTGAACCAGAACTTCGTCGAGACTGCCAAGGCGAAGGGGCTGCGCAACCGCGTTATCGTCTGGAAACACATCTTCAGAAACTCGCTTATCCCGCTGTTGCCGGTCATCAGCAGCGAGGCGGTGCTTCTCATCGGCGGGTCGGTCATCGTCGAACAGATATTCAACGTCAACGGGCTGGGGCGGATCTACTACCTGTCGATCACGCAGGGTGACCTGCCGCTCGCGGGGGCGTTGCTGTTCATCTTCACTGTTATTGTCCTGGCGCTGAACATCATCCAGGACTTCCTGTACACGGTCATCGACCCACGGGTGGGGTACGAATCATGAGTGCCAGAGGCGGCCCCGAGGTCGAGACGGAGGACCAGCCGTTTCGGGAGTTGCTGGCGAGCAATCCACGCCCGGCACTGTTCTGGCTCGCGGGCCTGCTCGTGCTGGTCGCGCTGGAGATCGGCCGTGTCTTCGCCGGTATCGGCCAGGCGCTCGGTATTGTCCGCTTTCTGTTCGACATGCTCGCGGCGGTTCCGGGCGCTGTTGGGGACAACTTCGCGTCGGCCACACCCGACGTGGTCCAGTCCTTGGTCGGCCTCCTCGCCGCCTCGATAACGGCCGTACTCATGCTCTTCGTGTTGCTGTTGCCGTTCGGCGAGGCTGTCCCGGACGGGGTTCTCGACCGGTCGGGGAGAGCGCTCAGCCGCCGACAGCGGCGGTGGGGGAAGCGTGGCGTGCTGACCGCGGCAGTCAGTGTTGTGCTCGGGGCGGTCGTGTTCTCACCGCTCGGTGCGGTGGTGACCGCCGCCATCGGGGCGGTGTTCGGCGCGGTAGACTCGCTCGCGTCGACGCTGCCGTCGGTGACGAGCCGGGAGCTGATTTCGAACGAGGGGCACCGGACCCCACCCGACGGTGGTGGCTGGGAGGGGACGTTCCTGGGGCTCAGCCCGGCACAGGCCTGGGGTATCCGGGTCGCAGTCGTGCTCACGTACGCGACAGTCGTGGTCGCGTGGTTCTGGCGGGGGTTCAACATCTACCGCGAGCACTACCGGCAGGCCGGCTGGACACCGACAGACGACACCATCCGCCGGTTCCGGCGCAACTACTGGGGGCTGTTCGGGTTCGCGATCGTGTTCCTGTTTCTCGTACTGGCGCTGTGGGCGCCGGCGATCAGCCCGTACACAGCAGAGGCAAACATCATCGAGCCGGCCAACAACGAGATACAGTTCCTGAACGATGACGGGGAGGTCGAGAGCGAACGCCACGTGTTTGCGAACATCGACAGTCAGTCCGACGGGCAGAACACGGTCGGTCTCTGGACATACGACGAGTACGACCGGTGGCATCCGCTGGGAACCACGCGCCGGGGCCAGAGTATGATGACCCACATGAGCTACGGCGCGCGAACGTCGCTGATCATCGGGCTTTCGGCCATCGGTATCAGCGCCCTTCTGGCGGTGGTGCTGTCGCTTGCCGCCGCCTACTACAAGGGTGTCGTCGATCTCGCGACCGTGGTCGCGAGCGATACCGTCCAGGCGATCCCACTGCTGTTGTTGGTGATGATGTTATCGATTCTGTTCCAGGAGGCCGACCACCCGATCGCAGAGCCGCTCGACGGGGGATTCCTGTTAGCGCTGGTGCTTGCGCTCGCCATCTGGCCAGGGATGTGGCGCACGATACGTGGGCCGTCGCTGCAGGTGTCCGAGCAGGAGTGGGTCGACGCTGCCAAAAGCTACGGGCAGCAGCCGCTCACCATCATGCGCAAGCACATGGCCCCGTACATCGCCGGGTACATCCTGATCTACGCGTCGCTGCTCATCGGGAGCATCATCATCCTGGTGTCCGCGCTGACGTTCCTCGGGCTGGGTATCAATGCACCCACGCCGGAGTGGGGGCGGCTCATCGACGAGGGACAGCCGTTCGTCTCGACCTCCTCGTGGCACGTTGCGACGGTGCCGGGCGTGGCGATCGTGCTCGTGGTGGTCGCGTTCAGCGCGCTGGGCGATGCCATCCGTGACGCAATCGACCCCGAGTCTGACGTTGGCGAGGGCGGTGCAACGGCGGGGGGAGGTGGCTGATGAGCCTCGAAGGTGGGCGTGTCAGCCGGGACGGGGAGGCGACCGGCGACACAATCGTCGATGTCAGGAACCTCCAGACGGCGTTCTTTACCGAGAGGGAGACGATCCGCGCGGTCGACGGTGTCGACTTCCAGATCAACCGCGGCGAGACGGTCGGTATCGTCGGCGAGAGCGGCAGCGGCAAGAGTGTCACCGCCCGGTCGCTGATGGGGTTGGTCAAGTCACCCGGGCGGGTTCTGCAGGGCAGTAGTATCCGGTACCGGAGTCTGCAGACGGTCCGTGAGTTCGCCGGTGACTACGCGCGCCGGACGGTCGACATCGCGGCACTCGAGTCAGAGTACGACCCGGTCGAACTGTTCGAGAAGACCGGTGCACGGCCGGCGGAGTTCGGATACAGCGACCCCCGTGACGTGCCGCTTGTCGATGTCGCCGCCGCGGGCTACACCGACGAGGTCGGGCTAACCGACGGGAACGAGTGTGTGTTCATCACCGAGGGCACGACATCGGATGTCGAGAGCGGGTTTATCGAGATAAGCCGGCTCTCGGGCGAGCCACAGCGGAAGATGCGCGGGGGGCGGGTCGCGATGGTGTTTCAGGACCCGCTGACCAGTCTGAACCCCGTTTACACGGTCGGCAACCAGATCAAGGAGGCGCTCTCGCTGCACCAGGGCATCACCGGGTCGGACGCGACACAGGAGGCGGCGGAGCTTCTCGAGGCGGTCGGTATCCCGGATGCCCGGCGACGGGTCAAGGAGTACCCCCACCAGTTCTCCGGCGGGATGCGACAGCGGGCCGTTATCGCGATGGGGCTCGCCTGCAAGCCGGATGTGCTGATCTGTGACGAGCCGACGACGGCGCTCGATGTCACCATCCAGGCACAGATTCTCGACCTGCTCAACGAGATTCAGCAAAGCCGGGATCTGGCGATCATGTTCATCACCCACGATATGGGTGTGATCGCGGACGTCTCCGACAGGGTGAACGTGATGTACGCTGGCGAGATCGTCGAGTCCGCACCGGTGGGCCCGCTGTTTGCGAACCCGAGACACCCGTACACCCGCGGGCTGCTCGCATCGATACCGGGACAGCAAAGCGGGGACAGGCTCCAGACAATCGACGGGAGCGTCCCGACGCCGACGGAGCCGGCGACGGACTGTCGGTTCGCCCCACGCTGCCCGGAGGCCTTCGGGGCGTGCACGGAGGTCCATCCCGAGCACGTTCAGGTCGACGACGACACGGACCACACCGCAGCGTGTCTCCTGTACCCGGAGGAGCTGTCGGAGAGTGAGGCGGTGGCCGAACACAGGAGGAGACAATGAGCCAGGACGCAACCAGTATGACACAGCCGTCGGCAGGTGAGCGTGACGTGATGGTAGAGGTGCGGGAGCTGAAAACCTACTACGAGGGCGGCGGGTTGCTCTCGAGTCAGCCGGTAAAAGCCGTCGACGGTGTCAGCTTCGACATCTACCGCGGAGAGACACTCGGCCTGGTCGGCGAGTCCGGCTGTGGGAAGACCACGCTCGGGCGGACGCTGATCCAGCTCGAGGACGCCACCGCGGGGGAGGTGGTGTTCGACGAGACAGACATCACCACGCTCCGTGGCGACGACCTCCACGAGTGGCGTCGCAACGCACAGATGGTGTTCCAGGACCCGGACTCGAGCCTGAACGACCGGATGACCATCGGCGAGATCATCCGGGAACCGCTCGACGTTCACGACTGGAAAAGCCCCCGCGAGCGGCGCAACCGCGTCCGGGAGTTGCTCGACCGTGTCGGGCTCAAACCCGAGCACTACTACCGGTACCCTCACCAGTTCTCCGGCGGGCAACGACAGCGTATCGGCATCGCGCGGACGCTCGCGCTGAGCCCCGAGTTCATCGTTCTCGACGAGCCGGTGAGCGCACTCGACGTCTCGGTCCAGGCCGAGATAATCAATCTGCTGGAGGAGCTCCAGGAGGAGTTCGACCTGACGTACCTGTTTATCGCACACGACCTCTCGGTCGTCCGGCATATCTGTGACCGGGTCGCGGTGATGTATCTCGGCAACATCATGGAGATCGGCCCGACAGAGGAGCTGTTCACCGACCCGGCCAACCCGTACACGCACGCGCTGCTGTCGGCGATTCCGCGACCGGACCCGACACTCCAGCGCGACCGGATCAGACTGCAGGGGTCGCCACCGAACCCGCGGTATCCGCCGAGCGGCTGTCCGTTCAGCACCCGCTGTCCGGCCCGCATCCGCCCCGAGGAGTACAGCCACCTCGACGAGGAGGTCTGGGAGGGGATCAGCGCACTCAGGGAGGTGCTTCGCGAGCGCCGACGGGCCACCCGGTCGATCCGCGAGCGGGTCAGACAGGGGCTCGGGCTGGAGACACGGTTCGCGACGGTCGACGAGACCTACGAGGAGCTGTTCGGCGGCCTGGATGTCCCGCCCGATGCGGACGGGGTACTCCAGGAGGTGATGGAGCTGGCGGCGGCCCACGACGAGGAGCAGGCGATCAGCCGCCTCAACGGGGCGTTCGGCAGTGTCTGTGATGGCGTCAGCGAGACAGACGAGGATGAGTTCGTCGAGCCGCTGTACTATGAGGTGTCGGCGTCGGGCCGGAAATCGTACTGTCACCGCCACGACCGGCAGTACCGGTCGACGTCCGAGGTTCTCGACGAGCGTCAGTAGCATGTCAGAGCCGTCACCACGGCTGCCCGCGACCGCCCGCATCTGGCTGGATGTGGCCGCGTACGCGCTCGCAGTTGCGCTGCTGGCGCTCGTGCTCGGTGTCGTCCTCGGCATCGCGTTCGGGGGCTCGCTCGTGCTCGGGAAGCAGCTGCTCTTTCTGGGTGGCTGGCTGCTGATCGCGTACGCGACACTCAGGCTGTGGCCGACCTCGCCGGAGGACCTCGAACAGGAGCCACACAAGACACAGACCGAGCGCAGTCGCCTCCAGGCGACCGTCCAGCGACTCCCGCCGGTGAGCTGGATGCGACTCCCGGCACCGGACAACCGGATCGCGCTTGCCGTGAAGCTGTTTCTCGCCGGCATCGCCGTGCTCGGCCTCTCGCTGATGATGGAGATCGGCTTCGGCATCGAGTGACCTGCTGACGCTGGCGCCAACCAGACACCGCCGGACAGAACCGAGGGTCGCCCGGCCTGGTCCGGTCTCCGGGCCCGCCGCCGCGCTTTGCTGGCGGTCCCACTCAAAAAGGTTATGCGTACACGTGGACAACCTACTCACAATGACTGTCGACGAGTCAAGCACCTACGAACGCAGCCGTGAGCGGCTCGGCGAGTTCCACATCGAGATGTGGGAGCACACCCTCGAGGAGGCCCAGCGGATCAGAGACGAGCGCCGCGAGGACGGCTGGGAGGCCGAGTTCGTCATGGCAGCCCACACCGACACCGTCACCAGGGACATGAAAGACCACGACCGGTTCGGCCTGATGCACATCATCCCGGCCAACTACCAGGACGCGTTCACCGGGATGTACGACGAGGAGGCGTTCACCGAGTATCTCGCCTACGGGAACGCGGTCAACGGGATAATGTACGTCGTCATCGATCTGATCGACCCCGAGCGCGAGCGGTCGCTGCTCATCCCCTGCGAGTACGATATGACGATGGCAGACGGCATGGTCAGCAACGCGATGGAAGAGGGTGCACTCTACAGCTACTTCAAGAAGATCGACGGCACGATTCTCGGCAGATTCCGGTACGAGGAGTTCGGCCCGCTGGTGACACCGCCGAACAGGTAGTCGGCGGCGGCCAGCGGGAGCAGCCTGGCCAGGAGTCCTCCCCACCGTGTTCGGGGGTCAGAGCAGACCGGCGGGCTGTTCTCCGCCCGGCGTGTCGAGGCTGACACCGGCAGAGTGCGAGGGCTGGGATTCGAACCCGATGCCAGACTCCCGGGTCGTCTGCCGTGATT
>OBKM01001068.1_pt1 | contig 11787 bp, 9 predicted proteins | sample 1519691 | NCBI WGS metagenome assembly OBKM01 (sample SAMEA37050418, study PRJEB22526) | metagenome | biome: saline pan; feature: lake; material: water | place: Egypt | collected 2015 | depth 0.5 m
GAGCGCGTCTGCAAGGCGATCATCGAGACCAGCGACTACGAGGGCGCTTGGTTCGGCACACAGCAGGCGACGAGCGACTGTGTCGTCTCCGGTGAAAGCGCTGGCTGTGGCGCTCCGGGGACGATCCGTATCCCGGGCGATGCGCCCGACGCTCTCGTCTCCGAAGCGCTCCGAACCGGAGCCGTCACCACCGCCGAAACCGCCTCACTTTCGCCCGACTCGCCCCACGCGGAGTTCGCCCCCGTCGAGGGCGGCGTCGTGGCGGTCCCGCTTCGGTATCGCGACGCCGACTACGGCGTGTTGGTCGTCTACGTCTCCGGAACCGCCTCGCTCGATGACCACGAGACGGCGGTGTTCGAGGCGGTCGGCCGGATAATCGGGACCGGTATCAACACCCTCCAAAACCAGCGGCTCCTGGCTACCGACGAGTACATCGAGCTGTCGTTTTCGGGCCGCCCGCCGGGACCTGTGCTCTCGGGACTGGCCGCCGAGGCGGACTGTGAGATAACGTATCGCGGGGCCGTCTCGAGAAACGACGGACAGTTCGTCCTCTCGGCGCTCGTTTCCGGGGCCGACTTCGACGCCGTCGAGTCGGCGGCCGCGTCCCTGCCCGACCCGCCGGAGGTAAGCCTCGTCGCGGCGTACGACGACTCCTGTCTCGTCGAGGTCGTTCCGTCCGGCGACTCGATCGTCCGCACCGTCCTCGATCACAACGGATCGATCAGAACGCTCGTCGCGGACAACAACAGCGTCGAACTCCGCATCGAGATCCCACGAACCGCCAGCCCGAACGCGGTCGTCGACACCGTTCTCGACCGATACGCGGGGCTCTCCTTGGTTTCTCAGCGCCGCCGGGACCGCGATCGCAACTCCAGAAAGGAACTCGTCGAGGCGCTCCGTACCGACCTCACCGACAGACAGCTCGAAACGATCCAGAAGGCCTACCTGAGCGATTACTTCGAGTGGCCCAGGCCGGTCTCCGGCGAGTCGATCGCCGACTCGATGGGCATCACCCGATCGACCTTCCATCAGCACCTCCGGGCCGCACAATCGAAGATCGTCGGCGAACTGCTCGAGGAGATCGAGCCGCCGCCGAAACCCAACTAACCGAGCGACACGGATCCACATCCCCAAAGCTGGGTTCGAAACACGCCCACCGCTTCGCTGTCCCGAACGTTTCTGCCGCCGCCGAGTCTTCAGGAGCACTCCCCGCTTTCGTTCCTGTTGGGTAACATTCAATCCGCAGGGGCCTGGTGGTACACACATGACTCGTCTGCCTGGTGGTACACACATGACTCATCGAACAGCGTCCCCCGGTGGCCCCCGACGCCCGCTCGGCCACTCGGCCGGTGCTCAGAGGGCTGCTCCCGCCGCAGAAACCGCCGCTCGCCCCGACCATGCCGGACGGAGAGCGACCCGGGGCGTGTGACCGACCCGCGACCTGAACCGGCGACCGAGCCGCCTCACGCCACGAGCGTCGGCGCTTCTCGCCTGCGATCCATCGAGACGCTTTTCAAGCTCGGTTTCGTCCCCGGCTGGATCGCCGTCGCCGCGACGACGCTGCTGTTCGCGGCCGGCGTCTCCGTTCCGCTGTCGTATCAGTTGCTCCCGCTCGCCGTCAGCGTCGTCCTCCTCGGCCTTCCACACGGGGCCATCGATCACCTCGCGATCCCGCGGACGCGCGGCGACCCCGTAACCGTCCGGTGGCTCGCCGCCGTTGGCGTGTTGTATCTGGTCGTCGGGGGACTCTACGCGGTCGTCTGGTTTCTGACTCCCGCGGTCGCCGTCGCCGGCTTCATTCTGCTGACGTGGGCCCACTGGGGGCAAGGCGACGTCTACCCGCTCGTTGCGCTGGTGGACGGTGATCACCCGGGCGGACGGCTCGGACGGCTGTTGACGGCGGCGACGCGCGGATCCTTGCCGATGGCGGTCCCGTTCGTCGCGTTCCCGGAACAGTACGAACTCGTCGTGACAACGCTTGCCGGGCTGTTCGATCCGTCCGCTCCGGCGGCCCTCTCGGCCGTTTTCACCCCGACGTCACGGCTTGCCGTTGCGGCTGTCGTCGTGGTGCTCGTCTGCTCGTCGCTCCTCGTCGGCGTCCTCACGACGACCGACCGCCGCGCACTCGCGTTCGACGCCGCCGAAACGGGACTTCTCGTCGCCTTCTTTTCGACCGTCCCGCCGATCCTCGCCGTCGGGCTGTACTTCTGTCTGTGGCACGCGCTCCGTCACATCGTCCGGCTTCTGGCGGTCGATCCACGCGCACAGCCAGCGCTCGCGGACCGACGCTACGGGGCGGCGCTGTCGTCGTTCGCGAGGGATGCCGCCCCGCTCACCGCCGTTTCGATCGGGCTGCTCGGACTGTTGTATCTCGTCGTTCCCGGCACGGTCACCCAGCCACTCGATCTCCTCGGCACGTATCTCGTGTTGATCGCAGTCCTCACGCTTCCACACGTCGTCGTGGTGAGCGTGATGGATCACGAACAGCGACTCTGGAGCATCGAGTGAGCCGTCGATTTTCGACTTTATTTTCTATAGGCGGTGCAGGGCGAGACCCCCGACCTCAACTTTCCGGGCTGTTGACCCGCCAATCCGACTTCGTCGGCGAAGCGACCGTACTATGATGTTGGATGAAATCCAAATATACTAGTTGTCGACGGGCGCTAGCGTAGATATGGACGCCGAACGTCGGGGATTCTGGGGCGGTATCTGTATGGCCATCGCCGGACTGCCGCTTTTTCTCTACTACGGGGCACATCCGCTCGGAATTCTTGGAGGCGGACTCGCTGTGGTAGGGTTGCTCCTGAGCTACGGAGCACGTCAGATGTCCATCGAATATAGCACGTGAGACTTATCAGTAGTCCGATAGCCGTTGGCAGAAGGTTTGTACGCTCCGTCATTTTAGTGGATAAAAATGGCTGGCGACGACGATATTGCTGAAACGCTCATCGAGGGTGATCCTTACGAGCAGGCAGTATTGAACGTCCAGCGGACATTTCCGCTATCGCTTCGGCGTAAGGTACACTCGGCTATTTTTACTTTAGCTGCATCCATCCTACTCGCCCCAGCGCTCGTGATCCGTCGCGATGCGATCGAGACGTTCGAAGGAACGAGTACCCTGCAGCTTACGATTTCATCTATGGTGCTTTTCGGCGTCGTCGTCACCTTTGTTGGGGGCGTCCTCCTGATCCGCCACCGATCAGTTGTCCAGCGGCAATCGCTGACCGAACAGGACGCTCGGCGGCTGGTTCGTATTGAGGATCTATTTTTTCTCTTCGCCGTCCACGGTATGGCGTTCGTTATTATTCCGACGGTAATTTCGGTCGCTGGCGTTGTGTTCCCTGGATCCATCGAGACGCTCTATACGTACGATGTCGCGGTATACACCCCCGCAAACACCGTACCCGTCGATGCTCGCGTTGTCTCGTTACTCGGCGCCCTTCTCTCGGGCGGCCTATTGGCTCTTTCCTGGATCGTTCAACGCGGCGTTTCCAGTCGATGACGCGCTCCCGCTGGGAGAGGCTCACTCCAAGAGTCCTGACCGGAGACAGCCCCACATCGGGCTCGATTTGATATGAATACGTCCTATCAAATGCGCCCGATGGATCGCCATCCTTCTCCGCGTGAACAGGGCGGGATCGGAGATCCCGCAAGCAGTCGGCCGTAGGCCGACGACGCGGCGGACTCCCACGACACCGCGCCGCTGGGTTGGGAATTTCAGGTTTGCAGACTACCAAGCACCACTCCGTTCGAATCGGTGTAATGTCGGTTAATCGGCAGCCTTCTGGGAGTGTCAAGCCCCCGGTACTCCTATCCTCAACTGAGAGGTGACGTCCCTGTGTTGTTCGTGCCACAGGGGCTTCGATCGGCGTCAACAGACTCGGAGTTACTTTTCTCGTTGACGCTCGCCCAGTTGCTCGTTGTCTGATTTCCCCATCGGGGCACACCCTGTTTCCAGCGTGGGCGGACACTCGAACCGCCACCTGTCGGGCGCTCGGCTACACTAGGGTCGTAACCAATATACCGACACATGCATGTTCGTCGTAGTGTGGTAAAAAAATCCGGGGGTCCCACAGGATCTGACGGCGCGTATCCACGCCGTGAACGACGTGGTATTGTGCCTGTTCAACCTATAAACGCGGTAATATGAACAAGTTTTGTTAATTATTGACAGGGGTCATGTCGGATGCTCTCCGACACTTTATTTATATACTGGTCAATCAAAAATAGTCGACAAACCCGTTACACGATCAGACCAGCAGTAAAGCAGAACCAAACTAGTGTGGTGCCTGTTTTATATCGGTGGGGATTCATTATCCAACTGTATCATGTCACGACTAGCCGAAACCGCCGTGATGCAAGTATCGCAAACGGACATGTTCCAGCATGTCTTGAACGAACCTACCATCGGCACGTCAATTTACCTAAACATCGGGCTTGCGGGGTTCACGCTCCTTCTGTTCGCGTGGCTCGGCCGAAACGTCGAGGATCCTCGCGGCCAGCTTATTGTCGTCTCGGTGATGGGCGTGTCGGCGGTGTCAATCGTCAGCTATAGCGGACTGGCATCGGGGCTGACGATCAGCATCCTTGAGATGCCTGACGGGCATGCGCTTGAGGGTGCAGGGACGACGTTAGCCCACAGCGGTGAAACTGTCGAAGGGACCATCGCCCTCTGGGGTCGCTACCTGACGTGGGCGTTCTCAACGCCGTTCATCCTGCTGGCGCTTGGTTTGCTAGCAGGCTCCAACATCACGAAAATCTTCACCGCCATCGTCTTCGACGTTGGCATCATGATCACCGGCCTCGCGGCCGCACTAACGACGTCCTCGCACCTGTTCCGGTGGTTCTGGTACGCCGTCAGCTGTACCTTCCTCGCCGTCGTCTTCTACATCCTGCTGGTTGAGTGGCCCGAGGACGCCAAAGCCGCTGGGACGACGGAAATCTTCAACCTCCTCCGTAACCTGACGGTCATCCTGTGGCTTGGCTACACCGTCTGGTGGGCTCTCGGCAACGAGGGTGCCGGTGTTATCCGCGACGCTGGTATCACCTCTTGGGGCTACTCGGCGTTCGACATCATCGCGAAGTACATCTTCTCGTACCTCGTGATCAGTTGGACCGTGCAAAACGAAGATATCATCAGCAGCGGTACCGAGTTCGGCGCCACCGGCGACGCCATCCCTGCCGACGATTAAACCGAAGCCGTAGCGATTTTTTTTTGCCAGCGTCCAATAGCCGTGGGTGATCGCGTCCGAACAGCGAGTGTCGTCCGGCCAAACGAATTTTTATATTCACCCGAGGCGAATAACAAATAGCTGATCGGGTCGAATGCATGTTTGAGATACGGACTGAAGACACTAGGCAACTTAAACGGATCGTGGCAGCCGGGGCTGGCGCGTTGATTCTCGGGCTGATTATCCTTGCTCTCAACCTCGTTGCGCCGGCGTTTGCGGGCGGCTACGATCTTTCGAACTTCTTTTTTGTTTTATTCGGCATCCTGGTCGTAATCTTCGCCACCCACCCGACCTACCAGGCTGCGGTCAAACTCGATGAAAAGTGACTTTCTCCGCGTCGTGGACGGAGATAGCAGCTCCTTCCGGCGATCGGGCCGCGCTTGAGGACTCCGGGGTCATTCAAGCGGCAGGTGTCTCGTGATCACGAAAGCTCTCCGATCGTCCGAACGATTTCTCGAACGGGCGAGCCAATAGCCGGGGTAGACAGCCGTTACTCCTGTGTCCGACGGGATCCGGAGCGTCCTTCGTCGTATTCTCGGCCGCGTTCAAACCAGTACTAGCGAACAACTCGTCGTTCTCACAGGCGTACAGCCCACGTTCAGCGCGGCTCAAGTCCGCTTCTATCTTTGAGCAGCGAGAGAAGCCCGGTCGTTCACGGTCGGGAGGAGGCCACCCCATACTCACCCGTACAGGCGCTTGTCACCACGGTTAGTACAGCCTTCGTCGGCACGAACGTTTTGTATGGCCGACCGGGACTGTGTCGACATCCCGGTCGGCATACTGCTCAACGATCCTTTCAGCACGGCTCCTAGGAGCCGATCCTGTCGGTGGGTACTTTTCTGCCGTGCCAACGCTCCATAGCCACTCCTCCGGACGTCAGCTTTTATATTCGACGACGAGTATACCCAATAATGGCGGATTCCTGGACATATCGGATCTTCGTCGGCACTCTGATGCTCTTCGGACTCGTGGCCATCATCGCCAGCGCAGTCGGGGTGCATACGGTACTGACTGGCGGGACAGCCGAGGGGCCTCCCGAGGTTGAGGAACTCGGTGCGTTCGGTTGTGAGGAGTTTGATGCCGATCCGCCGGTTCCACACGGTGATAGCCACGGTGCAGAAAGGACGCTTTTGAGTGGATCGGTTCTCGTGGCAGTCAACGGTACTACGACAGACGAGGGCTTCCGCATCGTGTTCGTGGTCGATGAACAGTTGCTGGAGACGTCTGCGAGTCGCGCTGACGGGTCGACTGTTCCAGTCGAACGGATCGACGAAGAGAACCGCGTCATCGTTGAGGGCACCGACACGACACCGTTTCGGCTCTGGATCGATACCGTCGATGACGACGCCACCGTTTCCCGAACGCAACTCGATATCTGTCCTCCTGGGTGAGAGCCCTCACCGACCGGAAACACCGTAACCGTGGCAGGCTTCGACATTCACGGGATGATGCAGTTGCCGTCGAACAGTCGGAACCGAGCGTCGGCATCGTGGCGAACGTTCATCGATTTCCTCGAATACAAGTGTGTGCGTGGTGGCACGCACTTCATGAGAGTCGAACCTGAGGGAACGACCCAAGAATGTGTCGGGTGTGGTGGCGGGTCGAAAACGCCGTTGTGGGTGCGTGAACATTCCTGTCCGACCTGCGGGTTCGAGACTGACCGCGACGAGAACGCTGCGTACAGCGTGGTCTTTCAGAGTTGCTGAAAAATTTGTCGCATCATGCCTTACTAGTTAGGCATCAGGGGGAATTAACTCAGAGTCGTATGTACTGATAGATATTTATGGATTCGGCTCCGGTCATCAGTTATTACGTGCATCCCCGTTCAGTCATCAATCGGTCCTCCGGGCGTATGTCGACACACCCACCGTCTCGATACGCCGCAGCGAATCGAAACCGTTCCGGTATTAAACAACCGACCGTCGGAGTGTAGTTACGGATGCCTTCCGGACTCAAACGCGACTTGGGACTACCAGCAACGACCGCGATCGCGATCGGCGCGATGGTCGGCAGCGGCGTGTTCATCCTGCCGGGCATCGCCTTCGTCGAGGTGGGCGGGCCTTCGGTCGTCGCGGCGTTTCTGATCTCCGCGATCCTCATTCTGCCGGCGGCGCTTTCGGCCTCCGAGATGGCGACGGCGATGCCCGAAGACGGCGGCTCCTACGTGTACGTCGAACGCGGGATGGGGCCGCTTTTGGGAACGATCGCCGGGATCGGCAACTGGTTCATGCTCTCGTTTAAGGGCGCACTCGCCTTGGTCGGTGGGGTGCCGTATCTCGTCTACGCGCTGCCGGTGATCGAGAGCATAAACGTTCCCGTCTTCGGGGATCCGATCATCCCGCTTGCGCTCGCGCTCGCCCTCGTATTCATCCTCCTCAACCTCGTCAGCACGTCGAGTACCGGATCGCTGCAGTTCGTCATCGTCGGACTGATGCTCGTCGTGATGGCGTGGTTCATCGTCGGCGGCTGGGGCGGTATGACGCCGGGACAGACCGACGGCGCGTTCGATATCGGCGGCAGCGGCTTCCTGGCGGCGACGGCGCTCGTGTTCATCTCCTACGCCGGCGTCATCAAGGTCTCGGCCGTCGCCGAGGAGGTAAAAGACCCCGGGCGGGTGATCCCACAGGCGATGATCGGATCGCTTTTCATCACGACCGCGCTGTACGTCGCCGTCGTCTACGTCGCGATCGGGATCGTCGACGTCGAGGGGGCGATCGCCGACGGGCTGCTCGATTCGAGCGGAGAAGGGGCCATCATGGCGATTGCCGCCGATCAGGCGCTCGGAACCGCCGGCGTGATCGCCGTGACCATCGCGGCGCTTATGGCGCTGGCCTCGACGGCGAACGCGGGACTGCTTTCGGCCTCGCGGTTCCCCTTCGCGATGGCACGGGACGACCTCGCGCCCGATCGGTTCGCCGAAATCAGCAGCCGGTTCAACACCCCGGCACCGGCGGTGGCCGTCACGGGCGCGATGATGCTCGTGATGATCGCGTTCCTCCCCATCGACCAGGTCGCGAAGTTCGGTAGCGCCTTCCAGATCATCGTCTTCATCCTCGTTAACCTCGCGTTGATCGGGTTCCGGGAAGGAGCCATCGCCGATTACGATCCGGTCTTTACCGCCCCGCTGTACCCGTGGCTGCAGCTGTTCGGGATGGCCGGCGGCTTCGTCGTGTTGACGCAGATCGGAACGGTGCCGTTCGTCGGCGCGGCCGCGATCACGGCGGTTTCGGTCGTCTACTACTACGTCTACGCCCGCGACCGCGTCGAACGGGAGGGGGCCGCACGAACCGGTGTCCGGCGGGAGGTCGGGGAGCGGGCCATCGAACGTACCCGCGATCTGTTCGACGCCAAAGAGACCTACGACGCGCTCGTGGCGGTGACAGACGAGACGAGCGAGTCCGGGCAACGCGATATGCTCCGGATCGGCTCCGATCTCTCGCGGCTCCGATCGACACACGTGTCGATGGTCCGGTTCAGAAGCGAACCGCACCACGTCTTCGGCGAACGGACGCCGAAAGTCAACAGGACGGACAGCCCGGAGTGGCTCTCGCTGGAGGGGAACCCGCCGGAGTGGCTCGCAACCGCGACTGGGGCGGCGTCGGCGTCCGACGGCGGCAACAGCGTGGCCGGCGCCGGGGTGCCCGACACCGATGCGTCGATGGACGAGAAGATCAACGCGAACACGACCGCGGACATCGATTACAGCGAGGTGACCGCCGAGGACGTCGAGGAGGCGATCGTCGAGTTCGCCTCGTATGAGGGGTACGATCTCCTCTTGCTCGAACGGCGGCGCGAGGAGTTCCACCAGCGGCTGCTCGGTGGCGGGAAGATGGAGTGGTTCCTGAAGAACGCACCCTGCGGCGTACTGTTGGTCGAAGATCGCGGTTTCGACGGGGCCGACGAGATCGCGGTCGTCGCCTCCCGTGGCGGGTACGACCCGCTCAAACTGCTCATCGCGGACGCGATCGCCGAGGAGACGGGCGCGCGGATCAACCTGCTACACGCCCTCCCGGAAGACGCACCCGAAACCCGCCGGGAGGCGATCGAGGATTACCACGCCGCCCTCATTTCGGTCCTCACGGTCCCGGCGCAATCACGCGTCATCGAGACCGACGACGAGGTCGCGGGTCTGGCCCGGTTCGCCGGGACGGCGGACCTCCTCGTCACCGGGACCGAATCACACGGCATCAGCGGCGATCTCTTCGGCCGGCCCAGCGAACGCCTCGTCGACAGCGTCGACTGCACCGCGGTCATGGTTCAACCCCACAGCGAGCGGCGGGACGGGTTGATAAAACGGGTTATCCTCGATCGGCTGTTCTGAGCGTGTTCGGTTGCGCTCCGTCCTATCTTGATACAGCGAGAGAATCCCGCCGTCGTCGAGCGTCGCCCGACTGCTTGCGGTATCTTCGATCCCGCTCCGTTCATTACGGGGAAGATGTCATTACAGCGCTTCAAGACGAGAGCCCACCGGCTTTGGCCGTGGGATGAAGCCGAAATGACAGGGGATACACTAGGTGACATAGCCCGACTGTGATCTCAACGTTTATCAGAACAATCATCCCATAGTAGATATGCGACGTGCTGCTGCGGGGAACGCGCTCATGCTCAAGCCGGCCACGAGCGCGTCTCAACTCACCACTACCACACCTTCGCACCCCAACCAGCAGCGGTTGGCATGTCATCCCAGCCACTCCCCCTTTGGTGGCTGCAATCGGGGAGTGGGGCCGATGACCCGGCCCGCTGCCCAGGGTGCTGGACGGCCGTGAGAGCCACTCCCCGTCGGGAGGACAACACCAAGCGGATACACGGACTCAACACGCCACACCCCATGCGGGGCCGAAGATGCATCAGCGACTCCGCACGCTGACTGCCGGGGTAATCCGACAGGGATTACCCACGGGGAAGTCCCACGGTTGAAACCGTGGAAGGAGGTCAACTCCCGCTTTATGATCGAGTCATAACCGGACCTGCAGGTTCTCGAGGGTCGCTTCCAGTTCTCGGCGGTTGAACCGGTCGGCGACCGGGCCGAGCAGCCGATCGAGACCCGATGGCAACCCGAGGTCGTACGAGGCCGTGTAGGTGACTCTCGTGCCCCCGGTCGTCGGCTCGAATGCCCACTCTATCCGCCCCTCGATGTCTCCCGTCATCTCGAAGACGACCCGCTCCGGCGGATCGTATTCGATCCCCCGGACCTCGCCCTCGAATCCTAGCCCGAACAGCCGGTACGTGTAGCTTGCGCGCTTGCCACCGTTGTCCAGCGTACCGACCGTTTCGACGGCGGCCAGCCTGGGTGAGATCCGAGCCTGGTTCTCCGGGACGTCCATGTACTCAAAGACCGCTTCCTGTGGGCGGTCGATGACCGTCGTCGCTGTCGCTTCCATGTCGGGAGCTATGGGCGGCAGCCGGATATCAGTTGTTGGTGACGGGATTTACAGACTAACGGGCCGAGTGCCTCGGGGTCGTACGGCACAGTCCGTCTTCCGTGATGACGAGACGCTCCGCGTCCCGAAGGGCTTGACCCCGATCCGATTCGCTGTCCGTTCATCATCAACTAACGATCGACAATTCGGGCATGAGAGATCCCAGAACCCGTTACCTAACGAGCCACCATAGCACCCAGAGAAGCAGGCCGAGGCCACCGCCACTAACTCCGGCGACTAGTCGTATGTCGATTGTAAACGATCTAAAGGGTCGATAGATCGTAATTCCTGCGTCGTACATGGGTTCAATTACGCCAGGAAAGAGTGCTGGAACCACAAGCAACAGGAGTGGGAAAAAAACCGCTAACGTGCCCCAGACCTGAAACCACATGACGAAATCCTCAACTCGGAGTTTTTTTTCCATTTCCGCTTTCGTCGGAAGAGACGCCTCGTTGGTTCGCTCTCGGACGTATTTTAACATATAGAGTCCGACGAAGAACGTATTTAAATTCCCGATCAGAATCAAAACCCCTGCAAACAGGCTCAACGCTTCGGGGAGCGTTTCCATTCCCTCTATTTGACGGATGTGGTCGCGGCGGACGTACGCTGCCGGTGCGGCTAGCGTCGAAACCAGAAGCGTGCCGACAGTGAGTAACATCTTCGATCTGAGCGACATCGGAAAGGCGACACCCATCTCTGCCCTGAGTTCGTTATATTTGTTGCCCGCCATGTTCTCTATTTGATCTTCTGCCCCCGCACAGAAGTTCTTAACCGTACCGGTTAAAAACGACCTGGTCGATTGCGTAGTCACTCGCCAGCCGCGTTATTAACTGCCGGGAGCCGACCGAGTGTAGAGAATAGTGCTTCCGAAGAGGCTCTTGACTAATCCGGTGAAACAACTATTTGGCATGTGATACGGACCGATGCTGACTGCTGAATAGAGAGCATACATCCATCGAAAGGAAAGATCGTAACGCTCATGCTGATAAGCCGTAACATCAATTTTCTTACTCTCCAAGTGTCTTCCAAGATGGACGAGAAGTCTGCGCAAGTGTTCCTTCCACCACGTGAGCGGTGCTTTGAACGTCTCCGTCTCGCCCGCTTCGGCGAGACGGTGACGTGTGTCCATTGCGAGA
>OBKM01001069.1_pt1 | contig 11786 bp, 8 predicted proteins | sample 1519691 | NCBI WGS metagenome assembly OBKM01 (sample SAMEA37050418, study PRJEB22526) | metagenome | biome: saline pan; feature: lake; material: water | place: Egypt | collected 2015 | depth 0.5 m
GTGGATATTTACTTAGCCACCTCACGTATCAACTCGGTGAACAAATTATCAGCAAAGAGGTACGCAAGCATCGCTGATAAAACGACAGAAAGGATAATCAAAGCGAAAGCATAGTTTCGAGTTATCTCGGGAAACAGAACAATGAGAACAAGAACTAAGGGACTTATTTGAAGTAACCACTTTAGAACATAATCAATAAAGTGTACGGCCCTTTCATGTCTTGGCTCTTTTCTAGTGTTGTGAGTGGACATGGTGTGAATTTATAACCCGTTTGTTTTCTTTTTTATTGAACTCTTCTTATAAACAAATTCTAGCTCACCAGTATTATACCTACCGGAAAATTTACCAGTAATGCTATGGCAAGGCTAGTTCAGATGGAATGATCGGTGAAGGTACAAAAAAAATCGACTTGTATGATCTCTTTAGTGTGCTAATACCTGGGATAATATTTCTTATATTACTATATCCGCTGCTTCCTGATTCCATAGAAATATCAGGCGTAGAACTCACACTTATTATTCTTATCGGGGGATTTGTTGCAGGGAGGGCAATCCATGCGACTCGAATTGAACTGGATAAGCGATACGGTGAATCACATCGTGAATATTTTATCAAAGCCGTTAAGGACCAGAACGAAGGGGTTTCGGAGCTTTCTGAGGAATTTTGGTCTGTGTGCGATCAAGAGTTTCCGAAACTCATCAGTCGCACTCAAACGGTGAACCAAGATGAGCAAGACCTCAATTCAAACGGACAAGAGTCGGAGGAAAATCACGACCCGATATCTCAACAAGATATAAAAGACACGCACATAGAGGAGTTGTATACGCTTGTTCGATCGGCAATATACATGGACGCAAGAGGTCGATCACGATCTTTCCAAGCACTTTTTGACTTTTACGGCAGTATGTGGATCACATTTGTCCTAATCTTTGTCATATATGCTATATACGCTATCGGCAATATGGGGTTAACGTTTGTACAAGACATGTTCCATGTTTTTGGAGTGGACTCGGCCGAAGAGGTCATCGGTTATAATACCCATCTATCTAACTTTGACATTCATCCGGGGATGCTGTTCTTTGGATCAGCGCTATTATTTCTTGGTGTTGGCCACCTATTTCGTGTTACTCGGCGTAAGTACCGCCACTTTTACGTAACTTATCTAATGTCTGACTTCATAATCTTGGCGGAGATAGAGAACGAAAAATCGACATAAATCACGCTGATTGCCTGCTAAACTGATTCTCCGTGTATTCTGCTCAATAGCTGGAACATATTCGTTACCAGCGGATTGGAATAATTGGCGGGATAAAGTCATCAAAGTGGAGGAGTTGATTCTGACTGGTCTCTGTGTATGAGTAATCCTAATAGGACATCCTCCGTCATGAGTTTATTATCACAGGTCGTCAGGATCAATATTACCTTCCAGTACCCGTTCACCCTTCTCCGTGATGGAATAGAATGGATCAGAACCTTCAGATTTTTCCCTGTGTACGAGGTTTTTCTCGGCTAAGACACGAAGACGTTCAGATGCATACTGCCTACTAAGTCCAGCGTTCTTGGCAACATTATTTGTCGTCAGCTCGAACCTTCTTGGAGGTCCTAGTACTTGAAGGATAGACTGGTCAGCCGCCATCATCCAGTCAACCCTCCTATGCATATACAGATAACATTGAAGAAAGACAGGTATAGTTATACCGACAGTCAGGATAAAACTAACACTGGTTATTTTCTGTATTAACGTTCATTCGGATGTTTTTAATAGGAAGAGTAACAGAGAGTTAAATACGATCACAGACTCTGGGGACTGACGGCTATCGAGTGAATTCAGGAAAAATTCCGGGCCTCGCTGTTAGGGCAGCAGGTCCGGACTGGTGATCGTAGAAGGCCACAACCACCATGTTAGAACACGATGTCTCGGGACAAAAAAGTCCCGACACGACAGTTGCATCGCTTGACTATCGCGTACTCTATCTTGCTTGCTGGTCTATCGCTGTAGGTCGACATCCACGAGTTACCGATGTCAACGATGATTACCTATTCCTGCTGACGGAGGCGAGCAGTCGGTTAAGAACCGATCACGTCCACGCAATGCAGACGGAGGGTCGAGTATGACACCTTCGTCGGCCAACCAGTGTGCATTGTGTGAGCGGGAAGTTGTCGAATACGAGATAAACGTAGCACTCTGTGAGAAACATCTTGCGCGTCTGGAGACGACAAATGCTCAACCAGAGTCAGACCGTCCCACAAAATCCACTAATAGCGGAACTGGCAACACCAACGGGGATCATTGCACAGACCAGACCGATCACACAGTTGACTCGTGGCATGAACTAACCTTCTCAGCGACGCAGGAAGATACGTATCCACCAACATTACTCGAACGAGAACAGTGGATGGGACAACGCAAAGACGAAAAGTTACCGTTTGCTCCATGGGGCGATAAGGACCACCCGGATGCCGATGCCGATGAGGATGCTCGATACAAGTGGGGATTAGCAGCAAATTATCTGGATGGAGATGACATCAGCATGGCGGAAGTGGATCCTCGTCTTAGCGGTCGGACATTCATTCAGCAGGCAGATGATCCCTTTGCATTCGTTGATGGCGATAACGTTCGCTGTCCAGAGACCGGGAAGGTTCATCCAGCGTTTCTTGACATCCTCGATCAGCTGGGGATGACTTATGCTGATATCTCAACATCGGGACGAGGAATTCATGCCCAGTATATCGGAGACCTACCGGAGGATCAAGGGCAGGCCGTCTTTACGATCGACACAGAGCCGTGGGGAGAAAACGACACTGCACCAACGGTTGAGATTTATTCAAATAAGCATGTCTGTGTCGCCTCTGGAGAGAAAATCAGCGGAACAGCAGATGATGTTAGCAAGTGGGACACGGGAGCAATCGAAGCGATTCTTGAGGAATACGATGCACGAAAACACACAGAATCCGTCAGTCATGATACAAACCAATCTCACGTGGATTTGAGTAACTACCAACCGTCCACAACGGATCCAACCGAGACGGTAGATGATATCAGAGCCATATTCGCGGCAATTGCTCGACTTGATCCACAGGATATCCCGCTTCAGTCACAACAGACCGGCGTTGACGCGACAGGGTGGGAGACATATAACCCCGCATACCGGCCAAGTGAGAGTGGAGAAAGTCTCCATCACAACGGGAAGGGCGTTTTTTATGACCACAAACATGACGAAGAATTTGGACTGCTTGCACTCTTTGCAGCAGAACAAGGAATCATATCAAATCCGTGGGATCGGCTTGTTGGGGCAGACTGGTGGGAGACAGTAGAAACTGCCCGTGAAGCTGGTGTGGCAATTCCTGAGTACAGTGGTGGGGATCAAAACAAGCCCCAGCATACCGCGGTGTTACCGCCTGCTGTTCGGGATTTATCGAGAGCAACGACCGGCTGGGATTGGACACATACCTCCAATCGTGGATCACTCACGATCGACGAAGCCAGAGAGCGAACTGTTAAGGCGATTGTCGAGGCATACGAATCCGGCGAACAAGTGTTGATTGAGGCCCTCATGTCAATGGGCAAATCGTACGGCGCGATTCTTGCTGCCAAGCGAACCGGCCAGCCAATTACGTTTCTCACACGTCGAGGGCACAAGGAGCAATACGACCAGATCAAAGACTGGTGTCAAGAGCATGGACTCGAGTACTACCAATTACCGAGTTTCAAGCATGATTGTGATACTGCAAACGGAGAGCATGGAGAGGCATGGGCCGAGCGTGTCCGAGATCTGTATCGACGAGGAGTAACACCAAAAGAGATTCATGCCAAAGCAGAACATCATCTCGGAGAGCCACTTCCCTGTCAACGACACGATGGGTGTAATTGCGCATACACAAGCAAATGGAAGTTTGACCCTGACGAGTATGACGTACTAATCGGCCACTACAGCCATGCGTATCAGCAGACCGTCACTGCCGGACGAACGGTTGTGATCGATGAGTTCCCGAGTGCGTACGAGAGTGAACTCCCGCAGGTTCAGGGGCCAGTCTCTCACTGGTTAGACATCACAGACGGTGTGCCATTCGATAGCTGGACAGACCTCATTGCAAACCGGGATGATGAACAGCGGCGATCTGATGCGATTCTCTGGTTTGAAGAACATGGCGTTACACCTGACGAATCGCATGTTTTTGAAAGCCCGCAAGCACATGCTGACGCACCACTTGTTGTCTTCAGCCTGCTGGCTGGCAACGATCTTGGCAACGGGCTTGAGGTCGCTGACATCCCCGATATTGGAAGGTCCGTGTACAGTCAGGCAACCGAGCAGATCCATACCCTCCGGCCGCCTTCGATGGACTATGCGAACGGGATTGTTTGCCTCGATGGGACGCCAACAAAAGAGATGTGGACAGCAGCTGTCGGTACGCGGCTTGACCATCGAAGTGTTCTCACATCCGACGAGCGGATCGAGTATGTTCAGAATACGCTAAATCTCAATGTTGTTCGAGCAAGCGAGCACGTAAAATCATATAATTCACGAGAGTACGTTCATACGGCAAATGACGGAGCACTACTTGAGGAGATTGCTGAGGAGTATGGCAAAAAGCCGGGGGTTGTGACGACGAAGACAGCGCTTCGGGAGTATGTTGATCGTGGAATCCTCTCCGCTGATCTTGAAACGGGTGTCGTGACCGACGGTCCAGCAGACCGTGTACAGTGGTACGGAGACGTGCTTGGTAGTAATGCATTCAAAGAAAAGCGACTTGGAGTGGTGATCGGAAGCAACCACTATGGAGATCAATATATCAAGCGATGGGGAGCATATCTTGGCGAAGCAGTGACGCGAAAAAGTTGGGCAGACGTTGCTGCGGCTGAGGATACCGATATATCACATGCCGACATTAATCCAGACAACCGGGATGCTCCAGCCAAGGGATCGCACTTAGCGTATACTGGTGTTGGAAATGACATCCTCACGCATATGCGAGAGCATGAGACGTTACAGGCAGCCATGCGATTTGGACGAGATGGGAACGGAGCTGTGGTATATATCCTAACGGATACCCTTCCGGACTGGGTCCCGGTAGCAGGTGAAGCTCGGGTCATACAAACATGGAGTGATGGGATGCAGCAAGTGATTGAAGTCGCAGGGAGAGCAGAAACGTTCAGGACAGCAGAAATTGCTGACCATCCTGCTGTCGACGTTGGAAATCGTCAGGTATTGAATATACTACAGAAGCTGAAGAGTACAGGATACCTTACGGTTGAAGTGGTTGGGAGAGGATACACGTGGCAGGATGATGGGCTCCATCGAATCAATGAGCATGGAGATGTAGAGCTTGAGCCGATCGATATTGCATCGCTCACCGATGAGGAAGTTGACGAAATCTCCCGTAATAGCATACATACGTGGAATTTCGTGAGTGCAGCAATCAAATCCAAGAGGCAGTACTCAAGCACAGAAGATACTGCACAATCACGCACAATGCGTGGAGTAGTAGGCGGGAATCCACCACCTGACGGGTAGGGACTTGTCCATAGACAAGTAGTATACACAGCAGACGTCAGTAGGATGGGAGATGCATCATCCGAAAATCGGGTTGAGCAACATATCTCCCAGCAGGTTCGTAGGCTCACGTGTATGCTGAATGTCGGTAAGTCTGGGTAATCGTAGTAGATGCTGATTGGCGTTTTCAAAGCCTATCGCTGCTACGATGCGCTCTGCTCTCAGGACATACGTCTTAGATCCGAGTAACTGATCATACACTCTGGTGAGATCACGTAATTGGAGAGTGCGTACAGCACAGACGGGGCCAATCACAATTAGGTAGTGTCGTTTATCTATCCAGATTCACGCCTGTCTGGCGATGTTGCTCTCGCTCTGGTAATCTAACGAACAGTAGGGGCGAAAGTACTAACAAATTTCAATGGCATCATTTAGTAATGCCTCAACAGCTGTTTTTTCTATTGAGTATAATGTATCCTGTCTTTGAATTGATCTGGGTTGTTGCTGCGATGTTTCTGTTTATGTTTGGCCTTGCTGCAGTTGTCGTGAGTCCAGTTATTATGTATTATGGATGGACGCGGTACCGGTCTCGGTACATCCGTGTCCGGGATGCTGCTGACCCGGACACACAGTCAGGTGAGACTCGCGATGGGGCCGTCCTTGTTAATGGGACTGCGACAAAAGAAGAACATACGGTTACACCACTGCTCGGTTCTGATGATGCACTCTGCACGATCTCAAACGCGTACGGGTTTCATCCGTTTCCAGCATCTGTTAATTTTATTGGATGGCATACTATCGCGTACCGGATCAGAAGTGCTCGTTTTGGGATCCAGACAGAGACCAGTAAGTTCTTGTTTCCGTCGGTGAGAGAGCAACGCTCGTCTGCTGGATCGGTCGGATTTGCTGGAATCTGGTATCACATCAGACGTGGATTGTCTGTGGGTGGTGGCCTCCAGCGGGACACGATACGGTCACAACTACCGGAAGTCCCGTGGCGATTTGATACTGATGGATTTGATGAGGAGATCACCGTTCGACATCGAGATCGCGACACAATGCCAACGGCAGCAACGAAAATGGAGCAATATTTTGACCTGCCCCCGGCAGAGAAGCCTTTTATTCCTGGTATTAGGATTCCGGGTCCCATTGGAGGGATTGGCACGCGCCGCTTTGGCGAACTTACGATAGAAGAAGGCGATGAGATCACGATTGTCGGAAATGTGGAGACTCGAAGTGGTAATTCGGCCCCTGCGTTAACGAATCCGGAAGGCGAGCGCCTTTTGATCTCGACGCTCACACCGGACGAGCTCCAACGGCGATATCGGCGACTTTGGTGGTTGTTCGTTTCGTTTCCGTTTGTGATCGTCCCTGTCGTAGTGGTGTCGTACCTGACGTGGTTTCCATGGTGACTATGCTGACTACATCATGACGATTCGTATCAACAGACGTTCTTGGAAAGACCATTGTTAATTTCAGAGCGCAGTACTGGTGGCTTGGTGGAGTGATTGGCGTCAAGTTCTCTCTACAGTTGCGACAATGCAATCAGTATAGAACATGTGATTATGCGATTTTTGGCTAATACCTTGGCATTGATGACACCAATCGGCGAGCAGCGGAGCCACAGATTGGCTACCAGTTCTCGGCCAATTCAGTTCACTACGGATGAATCGGCAAAGAGTCTGTACAGGATACGCGCGTTCCAAACTACGAACGACCAGCAACGGAATTGAGGTTTTCATTTCCATACGTTGAGTGGGTTGTTTCTGGTCGTTATCAGTGTGCTATCGCTCGAACTGCTTAGATTTGTGGCATATCGTGACGGCATCCACCCTCGGGGGCAAGTCGTTCGAGAATTCCCGATTCTTGTGATCACGAAAACCAGAGGGTTTTCGACGATCCCATGGCACCCTGCCTGCTATCTCTGTGGAGGATTTCTACAGAAGAAATTAGGTTCTGAAGCGCGTCAGAGCATATCATGGTAAAGTCGACTGTTAGATTCCCCAAAGAAGTCATAGACAAAGTCGAAGAACTAGTCGAAGAAGGAACGTGCTCGAATAAATCGGAATTTCAGCGGTTTGCTGTCGAATACGTGCTCTCTAAGACAACGGATCACGATCCGGATGTGGTGGGATTTGACGAAATTTATGCAGATCTATTTCCAGAGCAGACAAAAGAGTCTATCCCGGAGGCTGAGCCGGTTTCTACTGAAGACGATACGTTCGTTCGGATTGCGACACGGGTTCGGCAGTTTGGCAGGCGCGGAGAAATTACTACTGCTGAAGAGTACATCGATACTCACTATCCGGCTTCTGACCCTCGAAGCATGCTCCTTGATGATATCCTTACTCCGTACCGAAATCAGGCACACGATAACTCCAAATAAAAATATACACCCGGCTTATGTTACAGGATAGCTACTCACACCTACTGTGACACATTATGTTACTATATTCGAGTCAAATAACAGAAAGAAGTGCAATACTAGAAGGAATGTTCAATAATGCTGATCTGCTCAAAATGGTCCAAATACAGCAACACTAACGAATAGAGTATTCGGGAGAAGAGTGCGGCGCGAGGCTAGCAACCAGTGAGCGATTGAAACACAGTTAACGATCTGTTGAGTCACCGGTATAGCCTGGAAGGCTTGTGTTTCCTTGTCGGAGATTGTTGATATATCGGCGAATAACGGCCGGATCCTCATCAAAAATGCCCGCAACCCGATCGATCGACATGGTCGGCTGGGCAGCATAATACGCCATTAGTACATCTTCTCTGGCCATCGCAACTGCTGGAGGAGCCCCTCGCTCGCCTGTCTTCTCTTCACGAAACCCCCCAACATATTCATAGACATCACAGTATAATCGAGCCTTCTCAAGATCCCAAAAACACTGCAACCGATCAACCGGCCCCTCAACATGATACCGGGACTGATCGCCTTCCATCCGCTCGATATAAATCTCAAGCCCACCTCGTTGCTCAAAAAGTTCGCACGGAGGGTCAGTCATGGGTTCATTCAAGAATAAGAGAGCAGCAACTAAAGCTTGCTTCCTCCACACGACTGAAGTCGTTGGATTCCCATGGCACCGCGCCGCTTAGTTGGGATATTGTGGTTTGCCACCGACGGGTGCTGGCTGAGCCAAGCAGCCGTTACTCCGATCCGCTGGGGGAGCGTGGTTCTACCCCAGTGACTCGGAGGTACCGTTGTTTTACGTCGGTATTTAATAGCTGTAGTAGACAGCAAATCAATTCTTGGATTCCGCTGAATATCCAGTCGAAGCTACGAGCATCGAAAAGGTCCCAGTTGTCGGCTTTATCCACACCCGTAAACGGGGCGGTTCGCCTTGCTGCCGCTGTAACTGGCCGGGTAGTTAGATCCTTAATAGGTGTACAAAGGGAAACGTTCTCTGGACTCTCCTAAATACTGCGTGGATAATTCCTTATGCATCAACCAGCCTCTTTAACAGAACGTTATGCTGCATAAGGCGTGCAGACAGTCATTGTTACTATCATGGGGAGTTTGCTCGTGTCAAGAGTAGACAATTGTGTGAATCCGTCATATCTCATGTGGGGAGGCTATCGTCTGTGGAGCGACGATCGCTGTCGACAAACTGCTCAGCGTTCCCAATCGAGAGGGCGGCGTTCGCGAATGCAAGGTTTCGCCGGAGCGTCTTCCACTCACGAATTATTTCTTTAGGTCAGGCCTGTACAGCAAGATTGCGAATAGGCAAATCCGGTTCAGGCCTCTTCAGTACCTTCTGAGCGGTCGATAGTTCCGGCAGGATGAGATAACGATGCTTCATAGAGTTGAGAATTATACTCAACAAGCCAGTCTCCACCAGTGTCTGTGGCTGTCTCAATCGGACGATGATTGTGGAACACTGTTGCGATGTCTGCGTATGCTTCTTCCTCGTCGGAGCTTTCGTACTTCCCGTTTATCGCCTGTTCAATAACCTCTTGTTGGTCATCAGTTAAATCAGATAGTGTGAATATTAATTCAGATTGGATCCAGTCAACCAGTTCCTCTTCTGAACTGCCAATCACCTCACCTGTGTATTCATATACATGCAGTTGTCGCTCAGAAGTTGTGCTCATGACAGTCCAGTGTTGACCTTCATAGGTGATGACTGTCTCCTGTTCGCTGCCGCTATTTGCTAGTCCTTCGGCGATCACGCTACTATCAAGTTCATCTTCTGTATACACCGCGGGCTGGCTTGATCCTCCCGACTGAATGACATACTCAACAACTGTCTGGTCTTGGGTGGGTAACTGTGCAAAGTCAATATCTTCATCAGGATTCTCGACTTTCGTGGCGTCCACAGAAAGAGTAACATAATCTGAGGCCTGCTCACGCTGGTTATAGCTCAGGTCATAATATGTCTCATCACCGTAAACAACACCTCCGTCGACGGGTTTTGTGATATCGACCAGAGTAATCGGGACTTCGTCAGATTGAGTGTCGGATGAGATATCCACCCGTGTATGCTCAGGAAGGGCGGTAACAATGATATTCGGCAGTTCATCGGGATCTTGTTCCTGCAAACCAAGTCGATACCGCCCGGGGCTCGTACATCCAGCAAGGGCAGCGAATGTTGCGGTCGCCGATAACGTTAGCACCGTTCGCCGGTTCATTCCACGAAGACATATATAATAGTGGATGGTTTATTGATATTGGTGTAGGCATTTTTCTAGCCTGTCTCATTGGTTGACAGTTGTACCAAGCTCTGCGTATAACCGTCTTCGTGGGGATTCAATCTTCTCTGCGGAGAAAGCAGGCAGAGTGTCTTGAGATCGTTCGAAACCGTTTGGTTTTCGTGATCACAAGAATCGGAGATTCTCGAACGACTTGACCCCGGGGCCGTTGACTACCACTAGATGAAACAGTCCGTGATGACAGAGCACGCGATGACTTCTTTGACGCCGTTCTCGGACTGAACGACCCGGCCACTGCGGGCGAAGTCGCCAAACTGGCTGGCCGGGGCGTGGGCGCGGCACGTGAGTATTTGGAGTGGTTTGAGCGCCTTGGAATCGTGACGCCGGGCACCGAGATGCCAACGATGTACCGTCGGAATTAGGAGTATCTGAACTAGCGACGCGTCCAGAAACTCCGGGACGAATACTTGTCTAAAGAACTTGCCACTTTTCGGCAAACGAAATGGAGCGACAAAAATCCTATTGTGAGCAGTTCGATGTCAAGTCACCCGAAACCGTTCTGATCACGGCACATGCATCCGAAACAGGTCGCTCTGTGCAGGAAGTGTGGAAAGACATCTCGGCATGAAAAACAGTGCATCGGCTATCAAGTTCCTTAAGTGTGCGCTTATGACAGAAAGCGACGACTCCTCCGGCGATCGAATAGCGTCATGAGAAGGAATGAGAACGATCCTAATCCGCCCGATAGCATGGCCGGGGCGTCAATCGATTTCGAGCGTCTTGAGATTGTTTGAGAACGATTAGCAACGGATAACCACTTTAACCCTTTGCAGGCTAAGTCCCTGCTCAAGGAGCGACCACCGGAAGCGAGTAGGGCGGGGATACAGTCGTCACTTAGCCACAGCAAAAACAGTCAACTCAATTGCTAGCAAACACTGAATTGTGACGGGGTTTACTCATGAGGTTGGCTTCGAGCGGGATCATACCCACGGTCAAACTCCATCTCACCGTCACCAGCAAGTAAGGTTGGGACAATCCAAAGCAACGCCTGCGGAGACTGGCACCGCTGCGAGCCTGTCCCAGCGTGAGACAGTGCTTGCAAGTGCCGTCGTGGAAACAGGAAATCCTGTCCGAGAGGCAGGAAGCCCCGCCCTCAACGAAGGAAGGGCACCCCCCGAGCGGAGTAGGGCGGGGTAAGTTCACCCGGATAGATGACCGCCCCGAGTTCGCGTCTAATCGAGTAGTGTATGTGTATGGCAGACAGTTCTACTTAGCGACGGTCAAATCAGCGCATCTTGGGATTGTGTGGTATGAAATAGAAATTTCTCGTTGCACACCACGAAGAGCACGAAGACGGGATGTTCGATCACCGATGAGACCGTCATCCGTCAGACCAGAAAGAGCAGAACCACATCCACCCAGAGCCTGATGCATCGACGCCAAGAGAAGACACTGATCACCCAGCGAACTGCCGAGAGGTCCTATCGATAGGTTCTGATGAGATCGAAGAGCGACAGCAAGCCTTCTGGAAGTGAACGAGTGAAATACCAAGCGCGGAATAATTATACCGGCTCCGAACGTAATCTAAGCGAAGAAAGATTATGAGCAGACAACATTCAGGATCAGATCCGCCGCCTGATC